>Ga0181467_100253_pt2 | contig 24877 bp, 34 predicted proteins | sample InSIn5gowninarea_2_FD_119079 | JGI IMG/M metagenome (GOLD analysis project Ga0181467, IMG submission 119079) | Clean room microbial communities from NASA Spacecraft Assembly Facility at Jet Propulsion Laboratory, Pasadena, California, USA -... ... | reverse complement strand
GACGGCTGCGTGTTCGGCGAACACTGCCTCGCCCAGTGGATCCATCAGGTCGAGACGCAGAACCTCTCGCCCACATGCCCCAACGACCGGCGAGTCCTGTATTACCCGAGCAGTGTAGCGGAAGAAGTCTGCGCTAGAAGTCTGGCCTCGATCGAAGGATTCCATGCAGAAGACCCTTGCTGACCTTGTTTGATACCGCAGATTTGAGTATTCTAAGGCTGCAGCAAGCCACCAATCCTCGCTGAGGGCATTCGGTGTCAAGTGTATGAAAGTGGCAGCGTCGTTGATACACTCGGGTGATATCTATAAATTGCCTATTCAGCTACTCGAGCTGTGGTACGCAGATAATCTCGCTCACCATGACTGGAAGATCTCTTTGGAAAGACATCCTGTAATATGCAGTGTCAGTATGACTAAAATTGTTAAGTGCGCGAATGGTAGTTACATTTGATCCATACAGCACAGATCTGTCAAAACAGTCAGTGTTGATCAAGTTTCTATCATTGGGGATCCTGACTATGGCGGAGGCAGAGACTGTCTTCGATTTGTGAGCCGCTTCTGCTATACCTCGCCGTGTGACCCAGTCCGACAATTGCCCTGACATGAGTGCAGCTTCTTCAACGAGATGAACCCATTTTTGGGTATCTTCGACCGAGCGTTACACACCGCCGAATATGTTAGAAATACATCTTCCCTACTCTGTCAGTCACGCGAGGTAGAGCCGTGCCAGAAAGGTACTGACAGTCCGTCTACCAGTCACTGCTATTCTCGCTGTCGCCACACGGCATCGTCTTCGCGAAGCACATTATGCCTGCCTACGTCAAGTAAACGACCACCTGAACACCATCCTTTCAAAGGATAGGAAGCGTCCTTGGCTACCTACAATACAAGCGCTCTGTACACTCTCTTTTTGGAAAGAAGCGAATGATGATGGTGGCTGGAGAAGAGTAGGATTCGCTATGCGTCTCGCATATGAGGAAGGGTTGCATAAGCTATCCAAGAACAGCTGGGTGGTGGTGGTTCGGAAATAGCTGTGTTGTCTTGTAGAACATCAGATGGACCATTTTCGACATCATTCGAGCTGCCCGGCGAAGACTCTCGGCTGATGGTGGCCAGCTTCTGTCGCTTCGGTGAAGCGCTACTTGGCCCCGCTGGCGACTCTTTCTCGCTGGGGTCACTCTTCAGCCTGGTTGTGCAAGAGCCGGTCAAAATCGTCAGGAGGGTCGGACCTGCAGTGAGATGGCGACTCACCTCTTCTGTCCTCTATATTGGTACGGATGAGCTACTTATCAGAAAGAGCACGGCCTCGATCAAGGTGCATCCGACTCACCGAGCATGCTCCTTGATCTCGCAGTCCAGCTTAAACTTGGTGCACCTCGTGCACTGCGAATTGGGGTCTGGCTTGTTGCAGCGTATCTTGAGCCTCCTACATGCCAGGCAGGCTACCTTGATGAGCGGCTGGATTGGGACAGGAAGGGCCGAAGTGCTGGCAGTAGTAGGCTTGGAGGCCTCGACAACGGCTGCCGGCTCAGGCGGGGAGGGAGCTGGCTGTTGCTGACCGTTCTGGGGAAGCTGATGCTCCTGCAGTGCACCATTTAGTCCCTGCTGACTGTTCCAGAACGAAGACATTCCTCTGCAATCCTATTGAACAAGATCAGACCGAAGCCGCGAGACAAGTGGAAGGGCAAACACGAGGCATCCGGATGGACTCTGGCCCAGAAACAGAAAGGCGATCGACAGGCCATAGGTGGCATCTCTTCCAATCCTGCAATAGTGCTGTACCGGCCCGTACCACCTAGGAGAAGTTCGACAAGTCATGTAGCCGTAACGAAGCGCAAGCGAATGTGGAGGACTTGTTCACAGACGACAAAGTTCTATAGACGATCGTCTACACATGCTTCACCATCCAAATGTACACCCACTCCTCCAACTATGATTTCACCATATTACGCAGGACCATTCATATCGGTCCTGATAACCCCAGTAGCTTTGTTGTCTATTTTGTTCAGCCCTTTTGCGTATCTACCCCAGAGTGAAAGCTGTTTTATCCTAAAACATGCGCTAAGCAGCATTGCAGGAGAAACCCTGGATCATAGAGATCTGTAGCTGGACGTAGAGCGCTCATAGTCTCTGTCAGCACTGTCCCGATCTTCTGGTCCTGGAGAACGCGAATTCAGTTACGTCGCTTTCCAGGTCAAGGATGCACGAAAGAGCCTCACCTTCTGAGCTGCCCGAACTACCCACGACTTGAAGCGCCTATATAGGCTTCCCGTGTTCGCGTCTTCGCCGGCCAGCGGCTTAGTATCCTCGCAAGCATACTGTTGGGCATTTGAGAGCACTTAGTCAATGCCCATATCTTCCAGCACTTGCGCGACACGCTTACATCCTGCAACCGAGTGTCCTCCCAGAAAGGATCCGTTCGAGCATATCGCAAGTCCAAGTAATAGTCCACCATTTTCCTTGACGCTTCTTGACCCGCAAAGCGACGAAGTACATTGTCGAGAGTCAATGCTTCGATGACAGACTTGGTGCAGCCTTGACCGAATACTGCAGAGCATGTAAGCCACGCCAGTACAGAGCGAATTCGACACCATTACTTACTAGGATTGACACGGAGGATACTGTCGCCGAGAGGAAGCAAGTTGCGAGGCATGTCTTGAGATTTGTAGGTAACTCGATAGCATTGTCCAATCGTGACTGCAGAACGGAACCATCTTCAGTTTTACCTCGACGAGATAAAACTCTCGCAAACCTGCTCACCACGAGTCATGTTGTATGAAGGCTCGTAATCCAGCCCTTCCCCAGCAAGTATAGCAACGGCATCTTTCTGCCATTGCTGGTAAGGTGCTCTGCGGACAGCGGCAAGCAAGTCTTCAGGTGTCTCCGGTTCACCGCCTCTTCCGACATAAGTCTGGTACATGGTCCGCACGCGGTCATTGTCGATCTTCATGAAGACACTGTGGTGGTCGGCAGAAAAACAGGCCCCCAAGTGGCCCGTTTCTTCCCACGTATAAGGTCCGCCGAGTTTGTCGAATTTCTGGACCATCTCGGGTGTCATTTGGAAGGTGAAGCATGTGTAGACGATCGCCGGGCTGGAAAAGCGCAAAGGCCCTTTGTTAGCTGTGTGCGAACACACACATGTAGTCGCAGAACTACTTACTCATACGTTCTTTTGTCAGGTTTTGCGTAGCCAAGCTTGCGGAGCCATCCAATGCCTGAAGATAGTATGTCAGTCCAGATGACTCAAAGTAGTTATCAGTGGGAAACTCACTGCCGTTCGTGGTCCCTGTACAGTCAAGGAACACGCTCCCCTCGATGTTTTGGGTGCACCCATCTGGCAAGCGGACTGTCACAGACTTGACGGTGTCGCCCTCTGCTGTCAGATCCGCTGCACTGCCATGGAGGGATGTAACATTGGGGAAATCACGAAGTACCAGCTTTCGAAGGAGAGCTTCAAGGACTTCCCGACTGATGTAGAGCTGGCGCGTGTCCCACTCATTAGCTGTCAGAGGAACTTTGACAACACCACCACCGCGATAGACGACTGGCTGTGGAGGTGCTATTGATCCTCCTGCTGCCCTGACCTCTTCGGTGAAATTAGGGAATAGCTTCACCAAGGCTGGGTACATGAGACCGAGAAAGACTGTGTTAAATGATGGATGGGTCAGGCGGGTCCCGTCCAATCAGGGGCATATTTCAACAGTACGCACGATGAAGCTGCTCGTGTTGCTTGACTCGCTTTCTCTTGACAGTCGGATCAGTCGTGCAGTCCTCGGCATCGATGAGTATGACCTTCTCGAAATGGTCGGCGCATATGCGAGCTATGGCAGGAACATACATTAGCGCAGCAGACATGGGCAGAGAGGCTTAAGCTCAAATTCAAGTAACATACCAGATAGTATACCAGATATACTAGCGCCAATGATGACAGCTGTTTGCTTCTTTGGTCCAGGTGAGGGTGTACCAGCGGTCTTGAGATCTCCATAGGCACAGTAGCGATGCTGGCTCCATTTCAGGATTGAACTGCGAATAGCGAGGAAGACGACCACCAAAAGCGAGATGCTGAGCAGTATCACATGTGTCGATTCAAGTTTCAGGTCCGCTGGAAGCCGTAGCTTGAGCTGCTGCATGTGAGGGGAGAGGTGGGTGAGGAAGTCTGCCGGCATCTTCTGCATGATGATCGCGGTGCTCAAGGCTTGCAGCTGAAGAGAGGAGAGGAGTGAAGCAGCAGCAGCGACATGCGGAAGACTAGAGAGTTTGCAGAGGCAGTCGGGCTTGGTGGTCCATCGTCTCCCCTGCGCGGCGTCAGACACCTGCCCGTACTAACGGCTCTGGCAGCCTCCTCGAAGGCTTTCGGTGAATGCCCGACAGGTGGAAGATGGCGGCGACCGGCCACCGATCCCTCGTCGGCAGCCAGTGGTAGAGGGTGCTGCCGGGTGCCCAGCTCTTATACGCAACTTCGACAACAACCAGGATCATACTTCCAGCATCTGAGGCTCTACATGAGTGGATGGTGAGGACCAAAAACGGTTACAAACAATCCACTGCATTAGTAGACGATCCGGCTTCTATCCTTCGACCGAAGAATCGCCCTGCACGTGCACGTGCCTGCATTGGCAGTGGCAACTTGAGTGAGTTCCCCGTACCAACGCTCAAAAGCTGCATCACTTCAACACACTAGTACTTGGCTACTGTGCCATCAGGGCAAGGAGTCCCTCGCAATCGCTTTTGCCCTGTTTCGGATCAAACGGAACTTATCGCCCTCCGTCTCAGTTCCCTGACGTTGACATGTCTACATCCAGATGATGCTAGTGTACCTGTATTGCAGGTACCAGATACCTTATTTACAGTTCCGATTGTACAACAACACAAATCATGCGCATCATCTTGACTTCTTCGTAGAGCTGATTGCTCTACGAGCATTACATGTCAACTATCTTCACTTGAGTCGCCATTGTGTGCCTACTGTTACATTCGGAGTACATTCATACCCAACGCGCCCGCCAACAATGATTTCTCGGTTGCTACATGGGAAACAGCAAATATCAATCAGCTCGATATTCTTTCACGGGCAATATGCGATGTACAGGCGCAAAACTCACGTAGACGGCTGAATATAGAAGGATATTCAGGCTCGGGTTCAGGTGCTTTCCGCTTGATGCTTTCGAGCTGCAATAGCACATTTCACCGCAACCTCAGCCTCATATTTATCTGTTTTCGGCTCTAGAATTGAGGGCGAGACTTACGATGCCTTTCACGTCTGACTTGTCCAGGTCGCTACGCGAGCGTAGTATTGCCTCTACGAATGGCTGAGTGCTCGCTGAACCGTGCTTTTGCGCTATCGCGTGATAGTCGAGGTAGAACATTGTCTTTGAGGCGGAAAGTAAGCGAACAGCGTCGTCGAGCTGCAGCAGAAGAAGCGAAACGGAGGGAAATCAAGAATCACGCTCAGCCAGGTTCTTGGGCTAGGCCAAAGGGGGCAAAGTGACTCCTAAGAAGTAAAATGAGGAAGCGACTTACACATCCAAAATATGTCTCTAGCTCATTCGAAGGCTTATACTGTGAGAAGAATTCGAAAGCTTTCTTTATATCCTCCTTCATCGTATTTACCGCTTGTGGTATTTTCAACTTGGTCGCTTTCCTCAGTGTATTTAAATAAGTAATGAGGAATGTGTCGATGATATCGTCCACTAGAAGTTCGAACAAGCTAGGCGATAGACGAGCTTGGAAATCCGCCATGTAATCCGCCATTGTTTCGATAATCTGATGGATCGGTTCGTCGACGTACCAAGAGGGCGTAAAGAGGATCATGACAGCAGGTTTGATATCGTTGAATACCGTATCTATCAAGATCTGAATGCATCGTTTCGCGACATCCAGATATCCATCCATCGCATCATTCAATTTATCCGCTATCTGAACCCTATATTTTTCAGAGACCAGTTGCTCCAAGCGATTCGATAAACCTTCGGTGAAATCTGCAGATTTGACTTGATCATTCGCTAGTGCGACAAGGTATTCTACTAGACCTGGAGGAGCAGTCTCAGGTGTTCGTACTTGCCGTTGAAATTCGGAATCGATAAGCTTCAACCAGTGAGATTGGAGGTTTCGCATTGAACGATGGAATTCATCTACTACTTTTGCGAGGACGGAACCTTGATTTGAATCTAGTGCGAGGTCTGTTTGCTGGTTGATCACTGGGTAATATAAAATATAGAATAAAAGCAATGAAACAAGAGAGGTCAGCTGCGCACCGAAGCAGGACGATAGGTGTGCCCATAGAGTGATTTTGTTTGACTCACTCTGGAACATGATAGGAGCGCCTTGCATGAGATATTGCCCTTCCGCATCGACCTCCGGCTCCGATTCTCGTTTGGTAAAATCCGCAACTTCCGTCTTCATCAAGTTTGCGATCCATTCATCCATTTTCTTCCTGACCATAGCGACATATTCATCAATAAGGTCCGCTTCTTTCCCATCTAATAACTTCGGTTCAATCAATTCAGGGGGGATAGCCAATTCTTTCGTCATGTTCTTATAATATTCTTTACAGAATTGGGATAAATAGAGTAAGGAAGCAGCTTCAGGTTCGGCTTCCACCATTGTCCTGACGAAATCATAAAGCGATTTATGATACGCTTTTACGAATTGAGTGTGAATTTTCCAATCGGGAGGGAAGCGAGCGACAAGTTGATCTTCAACAAGAACAAGATCTTCATAGAACCAATCTAGTGAAGAGAAGAAGTTTGCTGAATCACCTTGCATTTTAACATGTTGTTCATGCAATCGTGTCTTTGCAGTATTTCGAATAGCTTCTAGTACTTTAGCTCGATAATGTTTTATTTGACGCGCTTCAGCTTGCATACTCTTGAATTTGCTTGCTAATTCTTTATTTTGTTTCTTGACAATTCGAATTGCTATTGCTTTTTCATCACGACCTCCTTCTATCTCTGCTATTTTGGCTATCTTCACTGCTACACCTGGATGACCTGCACGTGTGATTTCTACCACACTACCAGCAAGACGGAGGTAATGCTCCTCGAAAGCTTTAAGTAAGCCGTTGAGCCGCTCAAAGTATTTATCTAGTGTAATACGAGACTCGGCGGTTGCTCTCTTGGCTTGATGAATGGTCTCGTTTCGAAAAGACTCGAGTTCTGTTAAGTGATAGTGGATGACGAGCAGGTTGGGTGCTGGACCTAGAGGATCTTGCTGCTCTTGCGATAGCATACCTTCTAGCCAGGTGATCTTGTCGTACATCGTCCGAAGGCTTTCTACCATGTCTAGGGTTCGCACGAATTGCCGATGTACTCGGGAGACCTTAAAGGCGGATACGAGTCAGAGCAATACTGATGGTGCTTGATAGTAGCTACGCACCTCACTGATCTTACTGAACCCCTCGATAGCAGTCTTTGGGTCCTCGCATGACCTCTCCACATTGACCATCATCTCCCTGATTGATCCAACAGCCAGTCTTGTATCCCTCAATTTGATGAGGCCATCTCTCGTAGCGTCCATCTGATCTTTAGCACCTCCACGCAGCTTAGCTTCTATGCTCGCCTTCTCGCTTGCCAGCTTCTTGCGTATTGTGCTGATCTTCGCGAGATCATCTGGGCCACGGAGGTACTGCAAGTGATACCGTACTCGTTGATCAGCCTGACGGGGACGTGTGTACAGAGCTGGCTAAGACCCACCTCGGACACTGCATGGGCAGCTGATGTGGGCGTCGCCATGGCTGAGGCTCAATGCCCGCCGTGCAGGCGAGCCTCGTGCTTGTGCTGGCTGATACGATATCCTGCAGTCGTCGTCGTCGAGGTCGGGTTGATCGAGAAGCAAGAGGCGGCATGAAGAAGCGACGGTCATGCTCCTTCGACTCTCGTGCGTTGGATCATGCAGTCACTGTGCATACAGTGGAGAGCAGTATGCACAGGGAGAGCAGTATACTTCATAGGAAGGCGGCGTGGTGAAGTTTGAGAGAAGGATATAAGTTACCCTGTGGCGACTCTAGCAGGACGCGCAGGAGCATGAGCGATGGATGCAGCATATCCATATCTATATCTCAGGAAGACTAGACTACACCTACAAAGCACGTCCTCACTACCCACATGTTATAGACCACCACCTGCCAAGCTATGATAACTACCTCACCACTGTCAATCCAGCGCACCTTGTCACCCTGCCACTGAGGTCGATTGCGTTCCAGGATGCTGTAGATTCACGAGGACACCTTTGTTTGTATTTTGCGCGTCTCTTCCTTTCCCTTCCCATCGACCATCTCGCTCAATCTCATATTACTCACTCAGTCTCCACCAACTGCACACTCTCTCTATCCATCACACACTCTCAAACATGCTCTCCTACTTCGCTGTCGGCGCTCTCGCCGTCGTCGCCCGTCTCGCTGGTGCTCAGTCAACAGCTGATCCTGCCCAGGTCGCGCTCGTCGAGGCTCAATTTGAAGCATCGGGACTGAATGGTGGGGATTCGAAGACGCACTATGTTATGCTATTCTACTGCTGACAGTACTGCCATGTCATTCCTTCACTCTCCCCATCGGTGTGCATTCGTCACCCTTGCACCGCACACAACCTCCGAAATACTCAACACGCCTCAATTGACACATCCATCCACCACAGCCCCCATCGACAACTCGCAATCCCTAGGAATGCCACTCAATGCCGCAGGTCTACTCAATGTATCATACGCTGGCACCGTCGTCCAGAATGGTGCTGCTTATGCCGCTGATGCAGTCGCTGCCCGTCCTACGCGTGAGTCTTGGAAGAGAAGCCCGTGGCTTGGCTTGAGCTTGAGCTTGTTTATTTGGTGGCGACAATCACCATTTAAGCAATGTACAAGCACACCAGGCTGATCCGGTGTGCATCCTTACCCCAACTGCTTTGTGTCTCCTCCGATACCCACCGCAGTCACCGCCATTCCTTCCCAGGGAGCCTCCCTCAATGGCTCATTCACAGTCATGCTCGCCGACTTCTCTGCTATCGGCAACCCAGATGCAGAGGGTGAATACAGGCATTACCTCGCCAACGATGTCCAGATCAGCAGTGTGGTGAGTTAAGATGACCATCGCTGTCCATCTACCCGGATGGCACTTCTGTTTCGCTTCGTTCGCTTATATTCTCAACTTTCTTTAACTACGTATGGCTACAGGGCATGCTAAGCAACGGTACCGTCATCACTTACTACGCTGGTCCCGGTCCTCTTGTTGGTGAGTGTTTCTCTCCTCTCTCTCCCTACATTGTCAAGCACGAGTTCGAGAGCTAAGAGCATGCATTCTTATTCGTCAGGCACTGGCGTTCAGCAAGTCTAGCACTTCATGACGACTCATTTCCGATGCGTTCAGTAGAACTAACACTCTCCTTTGTAACCCATGAACAGCCGATACGCTTGGCTCGTCTTCGCTCAGCCTGAAGCTTTCCAAGCCCCCGCCAACTTGTCCACTCCAGGTGTCGCACCCGGACACTGGAGCGTCAGCAACTACGTCTCACAGAGCGGTCTCGGCGATCTCGTAATGGCCTCTTTCTTCACAGTTGAGAATGGTGCTCCGTGAGTCGTCTTCTTTTCCTGCCTGCATATTATTAGTATTCTCGGAAACTGAATACGTATTCTAATGAATCCAAAACAGATCCGTACCCGCCGTCTCAACCACAGCCGTCAACACTGCCACTCTCTCAGTCTCGTCGGCTGCCCCTGCTTCAGCTTCAGGCTCAGGCGTCACTGGCTCTGCTGCCGCTGCCGCTTCATCAGCCGCTGCTGGCGTATCGGGCTCCGTCAGCTCTGCCGCTGGCGCCAATGCCGCTGCTACCACCGCACCTTCCGGTGGCGCCGCTAGCAACTTTGCCGTTTCATCAATCGCCCTCGGTGCCGTTGCTGGTGTTGTCGCTCTCTTGGCTTAAGGGGGAACAAAAATTGGAACGACAGTCGACCTGGGGTGTTTCCACTCCACGAATGTCAACCAGTGACATCTCGTTTTCGAGGAATGCGTGAACGTATAGACAAGTATGTCGGGCAATCCAGGCCTCCGCTAGAATGATGCCTCTGCTCGAAAATCTCGTCGTTGAAGCCTTCTTGCTTAGCATTTCGTTCTCACAATCCCTTCATATTACCGTTATCAATCAGCACACATGGACACTTTCAGCATATGCCTAGCTACAAGTCTTTGTTTTTCTATCTCGTTACAACCTTTATCGAATTCCAGTATTTTTGGCCTCCTCCTTTTTGACCAGCGTGTCAATTCCCTCCAATGCCTGCTCACTTCACTTTGCCTTGACGGGGGAGCTTGCCACTCTGGTTGTCGCATGTTTGCGGTCTTTCTTTGATGCTGAGGTACCGATGGAGTTTGTGCATGACAAAGCCTGCAAATGGCGTACCACGGCTGCTGCCAGCATACGGAGTGTGTCTTCGCGAGGCGCTGTATAGCTCAGCAGACTGTTTATGCAGTTAGACACGCGGACCCGTCCTCTTGCCCATACTATTCAGTATCCTGCTGGACGAACAGATGGAAGCAGTGCGAGAACAAATGCAGCTGGCACATTGACGGTATCGGCTGCCTGTTTGGAGGCGGGGGTGAGAAGCGTTGGGCCAGATATGGTAATCTGACGAGTATTTCATGAATTATTGCCATTCAAGCATTGTCTGCATTCCGCTTCCACTTCTTCAATTCCTTTGACTCCTGCATTCTTCCACTGACTTAGGACAGGTTCATAAGTGCCCCATAGTCTCTGAGCCTCTTCCGGCGTGGCATTGCTCATCACAAACGGAAGATCCAATATCGTTCCGAGCGCAATTTGCCAATCTACGGTCGATGTCGCAGTTAAGGTTGAGGTCGACTGTGTCTGCTCGCTAGTCTCGTCCGTACCGCTGCCACTGACGGGCAATTTAAGCCCATCATTGAGCTCGCTGCATTTCGAAAGACCAGCTTTAAGCTGTTCAAGAGTCGTATCCAAGCTTTCAGCTCGTACTTTCATCTTGCTTATCGTAACACTCGCGTCGATCAACTCGTGATGGTGATTATACACGAGATTTTGTCGCTCGCTTTCCAGGTCTGAGATGGACGATGAGAGTTCGGTGCTTGCTTTTAGGAGTTCAGCAAGAGTGGAGTTGCTTAGAAGGTGCTGGATGTACGCCTGAGCTGAGAAGGAGGGCGAGTCTGCGGCGCGTCAAGAACTCCTCTGTTAGCGTGCATTGATTGAATGGCTCTCCGTTCGAGGCTGTACCCACCGATATCGAGTGGATCAGCTTTAGAGCTTTTCTTTCGTATTTCTTTGGACCCGCTCGATGGACTACCTGCCTTGGACAGGCCATAGTAGTCCCGCAGGAGGTCCTTCGCATTCACTCGACCAGTTGAGCCTTTGCCAGCGCTGGTCGCGCTCGATGCGGATCTGTTCGCAGACGGGCGTGGAATGGCCTGCGGTTGTGCCTTGGTAGGCGTAGACATGGTTGCCATGTTGGCTGATGGCTGTAGTCGACACGAGAGTCCGTGGTAGTAGTGGTAGGCAGGAACCAGACATGTCTGGATGCCGAAAGCAAGGCACGTGATGCTATTTCAGCCAGGCGAGTGCCTCAAGGGCACAAATATGAAGTGCAAGCTATCGTATACAATTTACTAGTGAGAGAATTCGGGTGTTGCATCTAGGTCTGTAACCATTAGCGTATAGAAGCAGGCCTAGAGCTCGGACACTAGGTTCCTGCGGTAGTTGTCACTGCTACAGTAAAATTTCTCTGCTCAACTCTAGTAGGCGTGCTTCGTGACAATAGTCTTCAATTTCTCCAAATCTATCGCCTTAAATTCTCTTCCATCAGGTCCCGTGGTATCGGTAGCCATGCAGATGGCGTTATCTAGGGTAAACGAGAAAGTCAGATATCCTCCGATGGCTCGAAGCGTGAACAATGCCTACATATAGCTTCTTCAACAGCCTCGAAGGTGGCTTCGAACAGTGCATTTATGCTTTCTGTGTCGAGTACCTCTTGTGGTTGCGGTACAGCTGGCGTCCAGTTTTGCGTGTTTTCGCGTGGGATCTCATGGGCGGTGGAGAAAGCGAGGAAAATATCGCCTGAGTAATTGCTCCCCCAGCCGCCGGCTATAAGTCAGAAGGTCAGCTTGTGAGCTCGTGTCAAGCTTGTGTAAGAAGGGTGCTGGCCTACTTCTAGCGACTCCCACTGTCGCCCGCTTTACTATGCGCTGCAGCTGAATGGGGATGAGAGGTGCATCCGTGGCTACGACAACAATGATAGAGCCTTCAGGACCATCTTTAGGCTCAGCTGCTTTCGCTGCTGCTGCCTCATCTGCCAGTATCCGTCCTACTGGCACGCCATTGACAGTCAAGAATCGTGCTCCACCAAAATTGCTTTGCACCAGGGCTCCGAGCGTGTATTTGACGGACTGCTTCTCGCCGTTTGCATTGATCTTCACGCTGTCTATCACACGACTTGCGCTTCCTGTGCCGGCTTTGAAACCCATGGTAGTCATGCCCGTACCACCGCTTAAACATCAAAGACTTAGCTCTAGTGTAAATATGTTCTTGCCGGAGAGAGTGTACTTACCCTGTGCAACCTTCTGGAACTGGGTCACTTGAAGCGTTTTCAATACCCTCAACGACGTCAGAGCTTTGGACCGCCATGGCGCCGATGTCACTCAGCCATCCGTCGAATGTTTCAGCTATGACGGGGGTCAAGAACCAGTCACAAATTCCCTTTTCGTCTTTGTAGTATTTCCGTGCGTATTCGTAGACGCCGTTGTAGCAGGCACCGACACCGAAGGAATTCGTGATAATGATAGGAGAGTTGAGGAGTCCACTTTCGTCAATCCAATGGCTGCCGGTCATTTCGCCTGAGCCATTGAAGCGATAATAAGAAGCATAACATCCTTGCTTGAACCATTCTTTGCGTGGCAAGATCGTAGTCACTCCGGTATTCACTTCATGATGATGCGGAAGATTCGCTGGCTTGATGACGCTTTTTGTGTGCACTAGAACTCCTGGCACATCTGTCAAGCTGTTCTTGCTCCCAGTTGGATACTGCCCAAACCGCAGATTTGGAAGAAGCTCGCGGATTCTCTGTCGCCCGTTGCTAGACGATGGCTGAGCTTCTGAAGCGGACATCTTCTCGTTGATTTTTCGAGACGGAGAAGAATATCAGGAAGCTTGGGAGGAAAGTAATGGCGACAGATAAGTGCCATGAAGCTGCGGGTTGCTCAAGGAGACGTCGCACGCCTGTCATTTAGCAGCACGTGGATCCGATCACCCGCTGAATGGCAGCATGTGCAGCCGTCGGCATCTTTTTTCGCTATTCCACTCACCGATACATAGTTGTCTCCCTAATTGCAAGGTTATGGGAACATGTCGATGATACCGCTAAACACAATGAGTGCTCACAACACCGTTATACGCGAAGGCGCCAGGTCTACATGCCAAGACCATTCGATTACTGAAATTGTCGGCGAACTCCAGCAGTCGAGGAGTGTTATTAGACCAGCACTTCCTCAGGCGAGAAAATGGGAGTCGTTCAACGATGCGGCAGTGATCTGCACATACCTTCGTTTACAGTGTGTCCGGCAGTTCGTGACATCGACGGAGCCATTCACTTGGCCTTCATCGGAGAGACGGCGCCCGGCATCATTCCATTTTGAAGGTGGGCTCTACCTTTGAACCACGTAATGGAGATCCTCCGCACAGCTTTAGCAGCGACCAGCTGTGCGAGATATCGACCGCTTGGATTGCGGTCTCGTGATCACCGGCCCAGCTATTGCCAACTTGAAGGCTAAGCCTGCAACGTTGCTGGCTCAGCTTGGGTGCCTCCGCTCCATTCACTTCATAGATCTCGGTACCCGCAGGCACTATGCGATACATGCGCAGTGCGCTTCTGACAGCCATGCTGGCATGGCTGACTTCTGATGGTACGCAGTTCCACCCGTGTGTTGGGATCCAGTCCTCAGCTGATGGTGGTCCAGCAGTTGTGGCAGTGCCCGACATCAGCAATTCGGCGAAAAGCGTGATTGCACTGGAGCGACAGAATGGCTTAGAGCGGCGATTTGATGGTGCGGTAGAATTGTCCCAGCTCCAGGACGACCAGCACAACCAGAAGAGGGCGCAACACACGAAGAGAAAGAAAGCGGTAACACCTAAAAAGAAGAAGAAGAAGAAGAAGCCCAAAGCAGTCACTGTACCAAGTTTCCTTAAGTGCAATGAAGCTTACAATGGGCTCTTCGATGTCGGGATATGTCGAAGGTTGGAGCTGAAACCGCCAACTATGGTGAGGGGGCTCGTTTACTGCCGGCCCGATGTGAAATGGTATTGTGAAAGGCTGATTGTATCGTAATGAACATAGGAGAGCTGTTTCGCGGCCCCTTCGAAATGGCGCGGTCGTACAGAAACAGTGAATCCACTTTCTAGCATGGGCGAGTTCACCTCAGGCGTCGAAGGAGGGAAGCAGGAGTGTGCCGCATCAATGTGAGTCGGGAATGCATAGCACTGCTCCACAGCCGGAAGCGGCTGGCAGACAAGTCACAGTTTCTGACGTGCTCCGCTTCAGCTACAACCAGGGTGCCAAGACTGCAATCAAATTTGAGCGCGAAGTATTCGGCGCGTGGTGGCAGGCTGCCGCCCAGCAGTGCTTGTACCCTGGCAGCGGATACGATTCTGCATACTGCACTTATGTGGAAGACGATCCAGTCACGGGTCAGCGCAAGGTCGGACCTATCATCCTAGCGATGTCTCGGACGGGTCACAACAAAGACTTCAAGGCGGACTACCTCTCAGGTGGACAAGCTTAGCTTGACTAGCTCAGCGCGACACTGGTAATTTCAAGAAAGTTCTGTGGTCAATCTTCTGCAACCCTAGCCTGCTGTCTCCTCTTCTGTTATCACAATTATACCCAGATTTACTTGCTTTCGTGACACACTTCCGTGTACTTGTCAAGCATTTGAGCATTCATCACACGTCTAGAATCCTACGCACGAATCCTACGCGCACGACTTCACATGTGTTGTTGCCTTGCACCCTGTCGACTCATATCCAGTTACGCCAGAAGCACTTAAATGCTACAACGCAGTAAATCGAGTCTGGAAAGCACAACGGCAGATGAGACTTCGTCAGTCGTGTTACCTACAGTACGAATAATGAAAGACCTCCACCAATCAATCTTACGCGTTCTTTCATTTTTGGTTAGCAATGTACTCAGAATCTGTGTAATCGGTCGGACTTCGCTCTCAGCTAAGTCCCTCCGCCTCGTGCAGAAGATCCACTCGGATCTTCCTTGACTCGTCGTCGGGACTTTGCTTTCGCTCAGTCCTCCCTCTTATCTCTTGTACTTATACCAAGTAATCCATTACTACTAATCTCACATAGGTAACGTCATGAACCATTATGATCGAGTTCTGTCCCGCGTGCATTCACTCAGGTCCTGGCTTGCGTCCTCTTCTGATTTGCACCAAATCTACCATATCGCACACTTCAACCTCTCCACAGCTCTGTAAACTTAACCATGCCCGTCTCATGTAGGTCCCTTCGCTCTTGCTAGGTCTACACCCTGCTCCCGCTGACCCAGGGCTGAGGCTCTTCTCCACAGTCGACTACTCCGTGCGCCCATTCTTGCCAGGAACGAGCCATGGAGAAGTTACGAGTACTGAGCTGACACTCTTTTCACTAACTTCAGGGCAAGACCATCATCGTCACTGGTACGCTGCTTTGCTTTGTTCATCTCGTCGTTGTCCGCTTGCAGACGAGCTGATTTGGCTTCCCATTCATCCACGCGCGGATCAGGTGGTAACCGTGGTATTGGTCATGCTATCTCAGAGGCCATCGCAAAGGCTGGAGGCAATGTCGCCATCATCTTCGTGAGTTTGATTGTGCTGGTTCTGCGGGATAATGGTCTTGTCAAACGAACCTGCCTCTGACCTGGCTTGCCCATCGCAGCGATCGGCCAAAGACGCCAAAGACGTTGCCGCCAAACTGGCTTCCGACCACAACGTCAAGTGCGAGGCATGGCAGTGCGATGTAGGTGATGCCGACGCCGTGAAGAAGACCTTCAAGGAGATCGATGACAAGTTTGGCAACCTCCACGGGTGCGCCGTCTGAGGCCTGGTATTGCCGAAAGAATCCAACTGATATTGACATGTGGCACCACAGTGTCGTCGCCAATGCAGGTGTATCAATTGTCAAGGATGCGCTCGAAATGAAGTACGAAGATTACAAGTACGTATATGACACCAATGTCTTTGGACAATTCGTCTGCGCCCAGCAGGCTGCCGCCCTCTGGAAGGAGAAGGGATACAAGAAAGGTTCCATCGTCTTCACATCGTCCATGTCCAGTCAGATCGTCAACAAGGTGAGTCATTGATAATTACCAACTCACGAGCGAGCCTCCACAATTGCTCACTCTCTATCTGCCGCTTGATTAGGGAATTCACCAAGTCTTCTATAACAGCTCCAAGGCAGCCGCTTCAAGCATTGTCAAGCAGCTAGCTGTCGAGTGGGCTGAATTCGGTATCAGGGTCAATGCTCTCTGCCCTGGTTACGTCGCCACGGACCAGTAGGTCCCCCAATTCGCTCTGCCTTGTTAGTGCTCTTTGGCTTAGACCAGTTCAACAGGACCGCACACATGGACCCCAAGCTTCTGGAATGGCAGAAGAAGGAGCTCGTCCCCCTTGGACGATTCTCCACTCCAGAGGAGCAGTCCTGGATGACCCTCCTCCTCCTCCACGAGGTTGGCGGAGCCTACATGACTGGCCAGGAGTACTTTGTCGAGTGCGTAGCTTTTGATCTGTAACATTCTCGCTCTTCACACTGACGACATCCTTCTCTCCAGTGGTGGTGCTCAGGCCTGGTAAACGCCTCTCTGCTAACGTGACATTGACTACCTCATATTTTGACCGAGGGGAACATCGCAATAGGCCGTAGATTCTTCGCAAGAGAATGCAGGTCAATAAATGCCCGCAAATTAGTGTAGAAGAGAACCAAGGGCTTTGTTTAGCATAGTCCGCTCCAGATCATCGTTGTGCTCAAAAAGTGAAAGGAATCTTATCAAGTTGCTCATAACAACCTGCTCATAACAACCTAACATTATCGACTTTTACTACAGAGGCTGGCAAGCTGTTGCTTCGTATAATGCGCAAAAGCAACCTGGGGCGTAATCAATGAGGCGCTAGTGATAATCAGTAAATGCATGCTGGCAAGGTAGCTTTGAATGAGAAGTGGTTGCATTATTAATGAAACATGTAGTCCTGTTTGTCTGTTTGTCTGATGGAATCGTAATGATACACCCTAACGCAAATATAGTGCAGCCATCGAAAGCAGGCAAGCCGAGAGCGCAAAGCTTAAGCACTCTCTTCCTCTTCCTCGTCGTCTTCCTCATCGCTTTCTTCTTCTTCTTCGTCGAGCCAAGCGATGAAGGGAGTGGCAGCTCGCCTGATCTTCTTCGAGGTAGTCTTATCGACGTATTTCTTGGAGACGTGCGAGGCCCTGTGGACACGTAGAAGGGAAATGTCAGCGAGATGATGGTATCGACAAAAAGTTCGAAACACTTACCAGCTCTTGAGCTGCTCCTCATCATCCAGAATATCTGCCTGATAAAATGCCATCAGGATGCGAGGGACAGTCTTGTCTGCGTCGAGGTCGGCATGTAGAAGTCCAACAAAAGCTTCGATACCACCCAGAATAGCCTTGGTTTGCTTCTCGGTAGAACCTGTCTTTGCAGCGCTAGCATTCACAAGCTTCTTGAAGAGGGCGGCATGCTTGCCTACTTCTTCGGGCGAGACGATCGTGGTAGGCGTGAAAAGACCTTGTACGAGGAATTGTAGAACCTTGTATTTCTTATCCAGACCCAGTTCGGCGGCCTTCTTGTAGATATCAATATCGGACGCGGAACCATCTCGCGCTTCGGATGCAACCCAAGCTTCAAAAGCAGTGTAGGGTGAGTCCTCGCCTTCGCCGTTCTCGTCATCTTCGTCAGCTTGAAGCAGACTCTGAACTCCCGCCTGAAGTGTCTTCTGACGGTTGCGAACAGCTTCGGCTGAAGTATCGACTGACCAGCCGCCCTTTCCGTCGTCGTCTTCGTCGTCATTGAGCGCGATGTTGGCAGCGCCAGACTCGATTGTACGGGTGAGTTCGTCGTCAGACCCGGCCTCGATAGCACCATTGTCCTCTTCTTTAGGTGATGAATCTCCACCATTCTTCGCCGCTGCTTTGTCTGCCTTTGACTTCTTGCCGGAAGCTTTCTTGGCATTGGCGGGCGGGTTCTTCAAGATGAACGTGGTGAGCTTGTGAGTCATGTCTACATCCTGTCTGTGACCACAAGCTTTGCAGTCTCTGTAGATCTTCTCTCTTTTTCCGCTGCCCGTGATGTAGAGATCGGTCTCGGGGTTCTTGCATCCTGGGCAGAGTACGAATTTGTCGATGAAAGTAGCAAGTAGCTCTCGCAGACGAGATGCATCGTGTGCGCCGTTGACAATGTACCGCTCGTTCTTCTCGTCGAAGGTAGTCTGAGCTCCTAATTCGCAGCCAAAGTACTTGGTTGGGTAGGTCGGAGGGCGAGCGAGCGCTTTGGCGATGTCGACCATGTTAGGGATCACTGTCTTGATACCATTGCCTTTGCCTTCGATCTTGGTCAGAAGCTGCGGCATCCTGCGAGTTGTAGGAGATGTCAATGTCAGTTAGGATTCACGTCCTTTCCGGTCATAATGTCAGTCTACTCACTTGTAACGGTAGAAGGTGTCCGACTGGTTTTGGCCACTCGAGCCGGAGATGTTGACGATGCCAGACATGATGGATAGTAGTGTGGTGTTTAAAGAATGGTGCTAATGTATGAAATCGTGATGGGAGCTCCGAGGCTGGTCGTCTGTGCTGACTGATCTGTGTCGCTGCCTTTTCGATGAACGCAGATACATGAAAGCTGGGCGTGCAGAACGGGGAGCAGGCGTCAGCGATATAGAGGACGGGTCAGGAATCGACTCTATACACACCCTTGCTAGCTTCTGAAGTCGCTATCGGGGTGGGTTCTATGTCCGGCGGTTTGGCGCGATTTGCGAGTACGAGCTTTCTGAGTTGGGACGGGATCTTGGGCGAGCTGAAGCTGGGCGCGTGGACCGTCGAGGCGGCAGTCCTGCAATTGGTGGGTTGGTTGTCAAGAGGCTATGCGGCGCTCTGCTTGCAAGCGAGTCGTGCTGACGGTGTAATGTGTTGAAGCGAGAAAGAGAGAGAAAGCTTGTTCGTCCTTGCCGCCAATTTCGAGCTCGAGCTTTTCTTCCGAAGAGCTTTCCGGAACATCGACTTGGGAGTTGGACAACATCGACAAGAGCGAGCGAGCAAGCAAGCAAAGGAAGTCTACCAAGTACTTACAGAGTGCCTCTACATCGCTTTGACCTCTAGTCAGCAAGTGGATCCACTGCCCACGTCTGACAAACGCAGGACACAAGGCGCCGAACGACGAGCAGCAAGCATCAGACATGGCTACTGATGCTAGGAAGAGAAAGTGGGATCAGGAGGACGAGAATGCAGCTCTGAAGTTCTCGAGGACAGACGATGCAGCCGCTGCAAACGGCGCTGGCTCACCCACTTCAGCGGTAGATGCCGCAATGGCAGCAGCAGCCCGAGTGGCAGCGCAGGTTCGTCTATCTCGCTCGTGGGAGGGTGTCTGCTCCAGCACATTGGACATCTATCTACATCATCTCCCACTTGACTCTGACACTGACCTGGGTCTGACCAACTCTTTCTCTTCTTTCCCTTCTTTGCAGTATGGCAAAGCTGTAGGAGGAGCAGGGACTCCAACGAAGACGGAACCAGGCGAGGAAGCAAGATTCCACCATGACATCGATATCAACGACGTCCGAAACAGATACTTACTGACGAAAGGAGCTACGCAAGACGAGGTAGGGCTTACTGCTTCAGGGTCGTCACAGCTTCTTCGAGGCCTAATACACCTTTCACACACAGATCAAATCCGAGACGGGAGCCACGGTTATTACAAAAGGTATCTGGCTTCCAGACAGATCAAAAGTAACAGAGAAAGACCCTGCTCTGTACCTTCATATCACCGCACCCACGCAGGAGATTCTCAACGCTGGAGTGGCCGCTGTCGAGAAACTTCTCAATACCGACCTTGGCCCGCTCGTGACAGATTTCAGAGCGCGACAGCGAGATGAGGCACAGCAGCCACGAGAGCGTCGAAAGTGGCCCGAAGAGAAGATCCCAGTAGGACTCGAGTCTCTTCGCAACTTCAACGTTAGAGCGAAGATCGTCGGACCTCAAGGTCTATTCGTTAAGCACATTCAGCAGGAGACATCGGCCCGTGTACAGATCAAAGGTCGAGGCTCTGGTTTCGTTGAGAACGAAACTGGCAGAGAGTCGGATGAACCCATGCATATTCACATCTCGGGACCGGAGCAGATTATGGTAGATCAAGCTAAAGACCTTGCGGAGGATCTTCTTCAAGTCGTCCGGGAAGAATGGGAGAAAGCTCGTGTCGTCATGGACCAGTACAACCATGGACAACAAGCCGGACCATACGCTCAATATCAGCAGCCACCTCCTCCTTCGTATGGCGCTCCTGCACCACCTCCAGGTGGCGACTATCCTGCACCTCCACCACCAAGCAGCGCACCTCCCCCACCCGTGAGTTCAAGCAAGCTTACCCTTACAAGAGACTCATTGATACTAACTTGACTTCTTTAACACAGCCCACTGACGCCTCCGCACCTCCCGCGCCACCTACAGCTGCTCCTCGTCCAGCTGCAGATCAGGCAACAGCTATCGCTCAAGCTCAAGCAATGGCTCCAACACTGGACCCGAGCCTTATCCAGTTCTACGCTGGGTACTCTCAAGATCCCGCCACTATCGTTTACTACGCCCAGATGGCTCTATACTATCAGCAACAAGGATACACGGGTCAGCCCGGTCAAGCACCCCCTGGCGGAGCTCCTGGCGCGCCTGCTGGTGGCCCTGCTCCACCTCAAGGCCACGACCCCAATGCCGCTATGGCAGCGCAGCAGTATCAAAACGTGAACAGCTACGGCACGCCCACGCAGGCCTCGTATGGTCAGGCGGCACCTAACGCGTACGCCGGCGCACCCGCCGCAGGAGGCTACGGATCGCCCTACAACCCTCAACAGCAGCCGCCTCAGCACTCTCCACCTCCTCGTCATGACGCCTACGACGACCGATCCAGGCAAGGACGAGGCAGCTACGCCAACATGCCTCCTCCAGCTGGCCTATAACCCTCCTTCGACGCTCACACAGCAGACAGCAGAACTTTATCTTAGCTCTGACGGAATGACGGGCGATTTGACGGCTTCCCTGACGACCCATTTGACGTCGGGGCTGACAATGAACAACGCCAGTCGGAGACCTCGACGCTTTTCAACTTGGACGGATGACCTGCTTTTCGGCTAGTACATGACTTTACCTTACTTTCCCATCACTTTTACTACCTTACTACCCTGACTACTGTTATGTTGACGCGGATCGATGGCAGGGCAAGCTGATTTGCTGTACTAGTGTTGTATTGCGAAAAGCCAAGGCGCAGCTGATATCGCAGCCAACATCAGCGGCTCACCGATCCTTCCCAGTTGTCTCTTGACGCATATTGACCTGCACAAGCTTTTTGCTGCAGCCGGCGAAGCTTGTCCTGGCCGCGTTGAGGCCAAGACGAGAGCGGTCCCTCTCTACAGATTGCAACACCTAGTCGATGTCACTGCTTCACCGGCCATATGTTTGCGAAGGCGGCGCGAACGATAGAACAGGTTTCCGGGGTCTACATTCGCGAGATGTGTGGAAAGCTACTTTGGGGGGATCCAAAGGATGGAATTACCAGCATTAGGTTCGTTCATTTCGCGAAAGAAGCAATGGCAAGATCACGCAAATCTCAGCCGCTGCTCTTGATACATGTTGAGCTGTTATTGCTTTGCCCTTGTTGATGAGCATTTTGGGTTGGAGAGGAAGAGAGAGAAAATCCTAATAGTAAGGATGTGATGTTGAATACACGATGTGGGCTGTTTCTATTTCTATGCCCCATACTGCCCTACTTATAATCCCCCTCTTATTGGTTTGTCGAAACTAATGTATCATCCAGCTGGTGGGTACGAAGACTGGATTTGTGATTCTACCGTTAAGGGTATCCCCGTACTCAGCGGAAAGTTGTAAAGAAGAAAGATGAATGCAAGTGTTGAAATGCAGAGGAAACGGTCTATCTAGGCCTTGGTGGCTCGAATTTTGAGGGAACGAGTGGTAAAGCGGAGCTAGGTGGGCATGAGCGTTTTTGTCGGAACGACAACGCTTAGTACCTGTAGTGCTCGAGCTTGTAAGGGCCACCGACGTCGAGACCGAGGTACTCGGACTGGACTGGAGTAAGGGTGGTGAGCTTGACGCCGACGGCGGCAAGATGGGCACGGGCGACCTCCTCGTCGAGAGCCTTGGGGAGCATGCTAAAGGAGGAACAATTATCAGTTTTGAGAAGTGAGAGGAATGGTTGTGACTTGGCACTCACTGGACGCCGATGGGGTAGTTGGAGTTGTCGGTCCAGAGAGCGATCTGGGCGAGGACCTGGTTGGAGAATGAGCAGGACATAACGAAAGAAGGATGTCCGTGAGCGCATCCGAGGTTGACGAGACGACCCTCAGCGAGGAGGATGATATGTCGGCCGCTGGCCATGGTGTATCGGTCGACCTGGGGCTTAATGTTGGAGTGCTCCTTGGCGTTAGCCTTGAGCCAAGCAACGTCGATTTCGATATCGAAGTGACCGATGTTGCAGACAATGGCATCGTCCCTCATGACGTTGAAGTGGTCACCGGTGATGATGTCTCGGCAGCCAGTGGTGGTGACGAAGATCTGGCCCTGAGGAGCAGCCTCCTCCATGTTGGTGACCTGGTATCCAGCCATCGAAGCCTGGAGGGCGTTGATGGGGTCAATCTCGGTGACAATGACACGGGCACCGTATGATCGGAGAGACTCGGCGCACTGTACAGACCAATTATCAGCGCCTGTGTAACTGATATTTGGGAGGAAAGCAACGTACTCCTTTGCCTACATCACCGTATCCGGCAACGACAGCAACCTTTCCGGCCAACATGATGTCGGTGGCACGCTTGATACCGTCGACGAGAGACTCTCGGCAGCCGTAGTACTATAACGGAGATCCTTGTCAGTGGAAGCTCTGCTTGAGGTCTGAGTGATCTCGAGAACTCACGTTGTCGAACTTGGACTTAGTGACGGAGTCGTTCTGTGAGAAACAGGACAGTCGTTAGTTTCTGCTAGATAGCAATGATTGTCAAGCAATGCGGTTGTACGCACGACGTTGATGGCAGGGACCTTGAGCTTGCCCTCCTTGTGGAGCTTGTAAAGGTGGTGAACACCAGTGGTGGTCTCCTCGGAGATACCCTTGACATCGTTAAGGAGTTCAGGGAACTCTGCAGAAGGTAACCGGGACGAATAGTGTCAGTACAATGTTGCGAGTTACAAGTCTGTCGCTATCGAATACTACTCACTCTCGTGCATCATGGCGGTAAGATCACCACCATCGTCGAGAATCATGTTTGGCTTGCCGCCGTTGGCGAAAGCAGTGATGGACTGCTCAATGCACCAGAGGTACTCCTCTTCGGTCTCACCCTTCCAGGCGAAGACGGGGACGCCGCTGCATGAAGCCCAAAGGTCAGGAAAAGCGCGTTTTTTAGCGGAAATCGCGGTTGAAGCTCACGTAGCGGCGATGCTGAGAAGAGGAAGGCAAGTTAGCAAGGGTTTCCGAAGCATAGGTTGTATGAATGAAGAGTACTCACGCAGCAGCAGCATGGTCCTGGGTTGAGAAGATGTTGCAACCTGCACGAGAAAGGTAAAAACGTTTCAGAAACTTTGTGCCAGATCAAGTGCGAGGAAAGAGATGGACTGACTGGACCAGGTAACCTCAGCACCGAGAGCGGTGAGGGTCTCAATGAGGACGGCTGTCTGGACGGTCCTGTGAGTTTCGTAAATGTGTCAGATTGATTGCTGCTGTAAAATGGCTTTTTTGCTCGGCAGATTGGACGAGCCGGGCTCAAGCTCTTCCTCGCAAAACTTACATGTGGAGGCATCCGACAACGCGGGCGCCCTTGAGAGGCTTGCTCTCGCCGTACTTGGCACGGAGGTTCATGAGACCTGCGACGCTGAACTCTTAGCATTTATACAGTGGCTGAATGTAACGCTGTTCTCACCAGGCATCTCGTTCTCGGAGAGGACGATGTCCTTGCGGCCCCAGGCAGCGAGGGCGATATCGGCAACCTGGACAGGAACGAGGATTGATGAGCACAAGCAGCGAACACCGCTGACATACTACGCACCTTGTAGTTAGGCATATTTGTAGAGTAGTTGTGTGGGTTGATATGAAATGGATAAATCCAAAAGTGTGTTGAAGAGGAAAGAAGCAGAAAGCTCGGCGGCATCGAGCGAGCTTCTCAAAAAAATGGAGGCACGTTTTGCCACGAACAATCTGGTCTGGTCTTTTTTGATCTGATTGATCTACTTGTAACATCTATCTACTCGCACGCTCTGTCTGGACATCTGTACTACTTACCTGTATCACCACCATCCGACATGCAGGCTGCTGCCGGGTCACGGAAAGAAGCGAAACGACACCAGGCTGCTATGGACGAGCCTATCGATCTGGGAAGCCCCGACTGCGAACTCATGGCAATCAGGCAGTTCACCTGTACTTACATACCCAACAAGGCCATCAACTGTAAACCCTTACAACGCCTGTTCATGATGTGAGCCGCTGGCTTGTGGGTTTGTTGCGACCGTTATGTGCTGACTTACCATGACGCGTCTGTTTAGATGCGGGGGACGCTCTCTCGAGGTCACACAGCTCGCAAGACCTGATATCACTACTGGAGAATTGTCTCTCCCTCAAAACA
>Ga0181467_100335_pt1 | contig 24923 bp, 31 predicted proteins | sample InSIn5gowninarea_2_FD_119079 | JGI IMG/M metagenome (GOLD analysis project Ga0181467, IMG submission 119079) | Clean room microbial communities from NASA Spacecraft Assembly Facility at Jet Propulsion Laboratory, Pasadena, California, USA -... ... | reverse complement strand
CTGTAAATGTTTGCTCTTCATAAATAATTATCCTCTATAATTATTTTCTTCCTATAAATGCCCATCCTCTGTAAATGTCCACTAATTTTTACCATGCCCACGTCGCTGAAATCTCCGACTTCGATTCGAACAGGATCCCAGAACCGCCGAAAAAATTCTACCCTCACGAAGGTGCTTGTAACCCCGGATGTCTCTGTCACTGCGCTGCTCAGATACCTAAGAAATAAGTTGCGTGCGCTTCCGTCTAAGACTGAAGTTATCGGCCTACCAAAACGCTGGCTTAATCTCACTTCCAAATCATCCTGTACCTCATTTACCTGACTTTTTGTTCTTAGTCCGTGCTGGACGCGACAGTGGCCATCTACTACATGTGCTATATCATATTCCCAGAGATCCCGCGGTTTTAATTTTTTCACAAAATTTTCACAATCTTGCCGCAGAGCTTCATTTGGCGTCATTATATACTGCACAGAGCGAAAGCCGAGGGTGCGAGCTGTCTCAGCAAAGCGGTGAAGGTCCGTTATTGTCGGTTTCTCGGGCTGCACCTTTGTCTCTCCAGATATAGTTTTGGGCGAAAAACTGCCTAACTTGGTATAGTTCCGCATGACGTGAAGCACTAAACTCTGTAGCTGCACCTCAAAAATGTCTACTGTTCGAGATGTGACCGTTAATTTTGAGAATACCCCGTCTTCAAGATCTTCAACAAGAACGGCGCTGCCTGTCTCTGGCTCTTCCCAAATATCCCTCAGGGCGGACCTTATGTTACGAGGACCGTCTTTGAAGTCGTCGGCACTTAGAAGCAATCTTAAAATAGTTCCAAGCTCACGAAGATGAAGCGTATCCCAAGAGTAAGTTTTCAAGGTTGGAATCAAAGTTTTGATCGATAAAATTCTAGCCTTGAGTCGTTCTCGTGTAGGCGCATCCGTTTCTGCTGGGAAAAGTAGCTTGTTTTCCATTTGCTCGATGATGTACTGCCTGTCTGTCGCGGATCTTCCTGGCACCCTGCCACCTAGATTGTCTACAGTCTCAGCATCTACGTCAATGAAGCGATGACCGTCTCTCAGTATCGCCAGCCATTTGATGTAGACGTCATTGAGACCATGCGTATTTTCCTAATAAATTATGAGCTTAGATCTCGTTTACGATCACCGGAACACTCACATAGTCCCAACCGAGCAGGCTTGTCCGATTAAGGCCCCCCTTTAGTGCAACCCACAAACCTGGAATTTCCTTTAGAGCTACCAGCGCTTTATCTAGATCTGATCGAGTTCTAATGGCTTTCAACCCCTTTCTGTTGCTTGTGGACAAGCTTAATTCGATTTGGTTGGCTTCCACCTGGCCAACCTCCGCACTCAGATTCAGGTAATTTCTGATCTCAACTCCCGTTGGATTAGCCGTTGAGCGACTGTTGCGGTATACTTGGGAGAAAAGGTAACCTTGCCCGATATCTATCCCTTAGCTTGACGTTTGTCGAGAGGTTGCTGAAATTTACCTTGATCAATAAGGTTCACCACCCACCAATGCTCTTTTTGGTTACGGCGAAAGCGCATTTTACAAGCCTCGAGTCGTGAAAATCCATCGCCATAAGCTAGCTTAATACCAGCTGGAATATTGACAAGAGAAGATGGCTGAGGTGCCTGCCGCCAGGCGCCGAAATGTTGAGATGAGTGGCGATCATCCGAACACATTGATTCAAATATTTCTCTGCTTATGACAGCATTGATGAAATTGTCTGGGTCGGTTCTATTACAGCGTTCCTTGAAGAGAAAATGTAGTTTGTTAATTTTGTCTTTTTTCTCTTTGCGGTCAGGTCTTCCATAGTAGCTCAAACTAGATATGCTAACTCTGACGCATGCAAGAAAGTAGGGAGATCTTGCCTCCATGCCGCCATTCATCTCTTAGACTTCTGATATGGAATATTGCAAAATGCGCTCTGCAAATAGTGAAACTTGGAGATGCCACAGCGTCAGCTTTACCGCGGTATCAGTCATCAAAAAAGTTAAGGTCATCAACAGTTAATGGTCAGCTGAGTGCTTTAAAGCTAACTATGATATTCAGCCAAGTACTGCGAAATAATTTCCCTAAAACAGTCACAAATGGAGGCTTCGAAACAGCAGCTGCTACAACGGCGCAGGACTGCTGTAGGGACAGCAGGTGTCATATGGCCACCCCAAAAAGTCTTGACGAAGCTGGCAAATGTGGACCAACTTGTACACAAGACACCCTTCAAGTACAAGTATACAATGTGGTTTGGAAAGAATAAAGGAGAGTTACTCGGGCGTGCCAACGGGACAGGGCATTTTGAGTGGAAGCCAACCATTAGCAAGAGGAGGTATGACTTGTTGCTTAAATTGAAGCATCCAGATCCGCACCCAAACATCGTCACCATTGATGAGGGAGAATGGAAGTATTCCGTCGACGATGATGACTTGCAATTGGAATGTGTCCTTCGGATTTCGAACCCGATAGAGAACCGAACAACTTCTATAGAGGGTGGTTTGATTGACTTGCACCGAATGTCTATTGACGACATCATCAATTCGGAAGGCAAAATGTTGATCCCAGACACGTATCATATGTGTAGAAACGTAAGAAACTGGTGGATTTATTGGGTATTTGCGAAACTAATAATCAAATTTGTTTCAGATTTTATCGGCGCTAGACTTTCTATCTCATCAAGACTTGGTGATGGGAGACTTTTCGGCAGAGGACATTGCATATACTGCTACAGGCTATAAGATTAGTAAGTATGATATCTCCACTCGTATTCGTCCTAATTTGGGTTTAGTGAATGTGGATAGGTCCAAAATTCCAGGTGAAAGCACTAAGTTTGTAGATCTGCGATCGGTTGGCGTGGTAATGATAAAAATGCTTACAAGAACGGAAATCCGCCACGCAGAGCCATTGATACTGCCAAGTGACAAACTTGATCCTCTAGAGAATTACGTTGGCTGTAAAAAGTTTCTGAAGATTGCAGAGGAAACATTGGAAAAGAAAACTGATTATTGCAAGCGAATCCTGCTCTTGAAAGATGATGAACTGGCGACTTGGCGTAACATGCCCTCAGAGAAAGAACTTCTAGAAAGGTGTCGTACATTGAGCTTGGAAGTCGGTCAAGAGCAGCCAAACATTATCTAGGAGTTATTGCTGTCTCGACAGACGATCAGTGTTATTTTGAATTAGTTAGCATGCTATAAATCTCGGAGACATGAAAATTTGTGGACATTTACAGAGGATGGGCATTTATAGGAAGAAAATAATTATAGAGGATAATTATTTATGAAGAGCAAACATTTACAGAGAGTAAACCTTTATGGAGCATAATTATTTATGGATAAGAAACATTTCCAGGGAGGAAATCTTTGTAGATCAATAAACATTTCCAAACAACAAACATTTATAGAGGATAAACGTTTATGGCGCATAAACATTTCCCGAGAATAAACATTTATGGGGTATAAACATTTATGGAGCATAAACATTTCCAGAAGATAAACGTTTATGGAGCATAAACATTTCCAGAGAAGAAACATTTCCAGAGAAGAAACATTTCCAGAGAAGAAACATTTCCAGAGAAGAATCGGTTCCAGAGAGTAAATGGTTCCACAGAGTAAATGGTTCCAGAAAGTAAATGTTTCCGGAGAGGTTTATATTTTACAAGGGGGTAAACATTCACGTCAGCATCAACATCATTATCTTCGTCATCCTAGGGATGTAATCAAAGTTGGTTAAACAAGAATATCAGAAATATAGAGCCATTCAGATCTTAATGTCCCTCTTTAGTACTGTACTGTATATGGAAGTATGTTGAAGTGAAAGTTAGGTTACATCATTGCTAAAACAATACCGTGCAGTATTTCCTCTCGTCCAATCTTATTTTACACCTCCTTCGGGGATGACTGTCGTACAGCTACTACTGACAACATAAACAGAACAAAGAAGACGCTCCGCAGTAACTTCGTCGCCATCTTTCCACCCTCAACATCAGCGGTTTTGCCGTCTTTATTTGCCATTTCAGCTCTGACCTCGTCGTATTCTGGACTCTTGGCATTCTCCTCTTCCTCGTGAACATGCACCGTATGGGATATACATTCCCATTCCCCTTCAAGTCTCTGATAGACGACTGCTTTCAGGATATAGTGAATTTCGCCATCATGATAGATGTCCAGCTCGGAGGGAGAGTGCGTGTCCAACATTTTCCGTTCCCACTTCCAAGGTATCACTGTTGTACACTGGGAAGTTACATAGCCCCTCATATATCGAAATGTTGTAGCAACTGAACTGATTCTTCGAGCAATATGAACAGATTCGATCATTCGAACGAGCATTCCTGCGAGATGCACAAGGAAGCAGAGCGCGCCGATGAGGAAGGTGGTGACCAATAAGCTGAGGACGAACACCCAGAGGACAGACAAATATAACAAATCTGATATAGTCTGCAAGAAATATTTGCTGATAGCTGAGACATCGAGATCGAGATTGAGTTCCATCGAAATGTCAACTCCGCCACATGCTTTGCAGATGAGCTTCAAGATATAAGCCACACTGAGAAAGCAAAGACCTCCAGAAAAGCGCACACAAGAGGAGATAATAGATACGGAGTCAACTGAAAGAATGGATAAGCTTTTCAAAGAGTTTTCGATAAAGTCATGCGTAAAGTGATTGAAATTCCAAGCTCTGTAGGTGGCCATAATGTTCGTATGATTTTGGGGAACTTTGAGGTAAGATTTGAACTCGTATGAGACTTTGGAAAAGTTTAATATCTAGAAGCCATGGACATTTTTATATATTTGAAGACCACCGTAGTATCTATTTTTGTACATGTTTCTTTGGTTTTCTGTTTGTTTCAAAGAACTCAGCCCACAAAGGCTTCTCAGACAGACGATAACCACATTTGTGGTCAAGGCAGACTGGTGGATCTGTCCATTTACTCTCCTATTTGTTCAGGAGAGTATGCCTTACGCACAGAACTGATAGCAAAGCCACGTTTGAAATCAATGGGTAAATGATAATCGCCTGAAAATATGCGCAGTTTTCCGAGAGGAGTTTTCACTATTCCCAATCTCACTCTCCTCCCCCCAAGCAGGTGGCGGAGTAGATGAAGTACAGGGCATCGTATCAAGGTCGCACTAGTGAGTACAGATTAGGGAACGTGAAGTTAAAGCAAGGGATCCATATTCATGTGCAAGGTCGGACATGTGTGCAAACTTTCTCATCCGAATGAACTTGGACCTTAACGAAGGCAGATTGCGAGACCAAGGAAGTAATTAATATACTCCAGCTTTAGTCCTCTTTTTATATGGCTTCTCTGGAAGCCTCCAGGTGGATATGATATCACATCACGCGACATTGAGGAGAGAATTTCTCTATTATGGAAAATGTGTGCCTTCTATTATATTATCCAATATTTTCCCATATGCCCAAAAGCGTTTGTCTATCTGCTTATTTGATCCCTGCTTGCGTTGTAACTAGCACACAACGAGCTTATGACTAGTGCGGGAAATACGGAAATAATGTGCTCCAGGGACTGGCATTGAACAATACTTTTGTGATCTTGATCTTTCTCGTCAGAGGTAAAGATTTCTAAATGCTTTTTCTCTGGCCGGGTTGGATGAATGGTAGGCAGTTGAATTTTGAGTATGGTAAAACCTCCGTCAATGATTTCTTTAACGTAACTTGACGCATGTTGGTATTTGCAATCGGCGTATTTCTGAAAAACGACAGGGTGATGTCTCCTGAAATTCTCGCAGCATCCAATAATCATAGCAACTAGTGGTTCTAGCTGAGACTGGGTATAGCCGGAGTAATACACATGGGCAGGAGTCTGTTAAGCGATCAGCAGGTCTTCTATGACTTGACCGGAGCAAAACACCTACCCATCCGGAGTTTTTGACCATCACATTAGCGAGGAAATAAGCAGCGGCTACAATTATGCTGGGCTTTGTTCCAATGAAGCGTTCATCCATAATTGTGACCTCCAGAAAATACTTTGCTAGTGTCCGAGTCTTCAAATCGTAGTTATCAGCCTTGCTCGTTCTTCTTAGAAAGCTCATTGGTCCGGGCCAACCAAGTTCAAACTGAAGCATACTGAGCATAAACCGCTCAGCTTTCAGTATCTCGTCAACAGTGTAGCCGTAGTCAACCATATGGACAATATCGCCAACTGAAGGTGGGCTGCGCTCTTCATATTTCGCAGCAATGAAGATAGCTGTGGCACCAACCAATTGAAGCTTTCCTACAGAAGTAATCTTGCAAGATAGAAAGCGGTCAATATAATTGACACAGAGGAAAAGAGTTTCTGGAACCAGCGATAGTTTCTCATGAACCTGCACGATCCACTCTAATAAGGTGAATCGCATCGACCATTGGAGCTCTGCTTGGCGATCCATATAATGCTTATCTGGAACCATTCTGGTCTATCAAGGTAGTTATCAGCAGACTGAATGAGTCACGGGCTGAGAAAGAATGGGACTCACCTCTAACTCTCTCATGTATGAGAATATCTCGTCCTCGTATTCAACTACCATAGCTGGATCATCTGCCTCGTCCTCCATAGGCTCTGTCAACCATGAGCTGTAACTAGTATCATGGGCAACTGGAACTTCTTTCTCGGCTTCCTCAGTGACAATTGGATTTAGGAGCGCATTTGCTGCCCTTAAAGCTAACCGGCAAACAGATATAATCGCATCATTCGATGCTCTAGAGCGGGTTAAAAAGCAATGAGAATGTTGCTGACTCTGTAAACTCTTTGTGGATTTGTCGTGATCTTGGGTAACACTGGCTGTAGTATCGTTGACAAGAACCATGTTGTGTATCAAATCGGCGCTGTTGGAGAGAGTTAACTTGAGTTACGCACAAACGATAATACAATTGCAAAAGATTAAGGTAGAAAGTGAGGGCAGAATGAATGAATCGCGGGTTTTAAACGAGCTTCGAACTTTCCTGATGTCGCTCTAAATTGATAATCTACCTGCATGAATCTTTAAGGGGCAGTGCTCTCTATGCACAAGAAGAACTTACAGGCTCTGTGCTGTACCGCCATTGCATCATGTATTGACTGCAGTGGATTATGACAGACCTTCAGCGTCGGATCATAGGCCCTCAAATTTCGTTCCTTGGAAGGAGCATAACACAGCCGCAACTTATTGATACATGGATAACGTGCCGTGTTGCAATCTGCTCCCAAGATGGCATAATAATAGCCTTGGCCTCCAAATTGAACGAAAGATAAAGACGGAAAGGCATATGAAACCGCTGGCTGCAGCCAAAGCCACAAGCCGCAGCATTCTACTCATTTTAGGAAGTCATTTGGATTTCCTAGGTCTTTGCATAAATGATACACGCGTTGGCAGGGCTTAACTCGCAGCTCTGCCTAGACGAATATTAGTCTCAGGCGAGGCTGATGAGGGCCTGCATTGCATTAATCCCAATATGAGCATACGGAAGCAAGAAGCACCGGAGGAGTTCCCTGATTGTACTGATTTCCTATCCTGGTAGTTTCACGTATTTTTGTCGAGGCGATTGCAGTGGTGCATTGCCACAATTGAGGAATATAAAGGTGCAGATGATTCCCTCAAGTATCCTCATCATCACACTCCATCTCATCAAGCCGTCAAAAATGCCTGCTCCTAAGGGTCAAACATTGAATGAGAATCAGTCCTTGTGTTCTGCGTGGCTGGAGGACAAGGATAGACACTGCCAAATTCTTATTGCATCTGTGGATCGGAAGAAACGGGAGCCACTGTTCCAATCGATCATCCAAAACGCAGTGGATGCCAGCGAGGAAAATGAAGAGCTTGTTGATCTGCATTTGTGCAAAAGGTTCCATCGATCTACTGGGACGCACTCTGTTCAGCCCACTGAGAGGAAGAGGATTCTGCGAGAGATTCTCTCTGCCTCTCCGGAAGAAACGTCGAATGCAAAACAATCCAAGCCACGACAAATCATCCCAGCCAGTGAGGAACGGCTTCCGCCTATCAAGCCACTGGACAATACGAATCGCGCAGCAGACACAATAGCTACGTCAACATCTGCCATAGAGATGCGCAAGCAGAAGGCTATCGAACAGCAATTCTTCTCGATCATTCCAACCATAGTTGAGCAACAGCAAGTTCCAGTTACTTCGATGGCGTCGCGGCTAGTAGAAGACGACCGCGATTCGGCCATTTCCGTGGAAAGTTCTCCAGAGCCTAGATCGGAACAATCTTTTCAGCCAACAAAACCAAACCAGCGTCAATCTAGCCGCGAGGGCTCAAGTTTCTCGATTGTTAGACTCGACGAACTATCAGTTTCATGTCAAGCGACAGATGCAGCAACGGTCACAGATCCAATTTCTCCCGAGGGCTCCTCCTGTCTTACTCAAGACCGAATGTCTAAACAATTGGCGGAGAAACAAACCATTGTGACGCCGCTATCTCCTCCCAAAGAAAAAGAGCCGAAACCCCGACAAAGCCTTCATACAGCAGAGGGAGCTATTACCACGCCTATAACAACCTTTGTGGCAGCGCCTCAGATGTCAGAGGTCTCACAGCCGCAAAAACCTCGACGGAGTCCTCGTTTTGCAGAGTTATCTTCTTCAGTGTTGGAACTCCCCCTCTCCGTGCCGACATGCGCAACTCCTCATAAACCAAAGCTCAGACGAAGCGCTCGCATTGAAAAGAACACTGCACAAGATAGGAGTGCCCTCAACAGAGGATGTCGAAACTCTCGAAAGGGATTAGACCTGCAGCATATTCTCTGATTGTGATCACAATCTCAAAGTGGCTATGGTGGAATTTCTCTTTGATTAGCAGGAGTGAGGAACACGACATGGGGAGAGTAGTTAAGCAATATAAACAGAATTTACCAAGCCTGCTTATGATAATTTTTGGTAGATTATTAAAGTGATTAAATCTAATGGCCTCTTTTTATGTCGAAGTGTTCGTTGGTGGCGTTTCAGGCTAGAACGTAGGTCTGAAACTACGCCAACCACATCGATGACCGCACTAGTTATTCAATATTTTGAATGTGTATTTGTACGAAGATAAGAAGAACAAAAGGAACTAAGATTAGCCTTGCAAATCATTGATATTGTCAGTTTTTGCGATGTAAATTAACTCAAAGAGACAACTTAATTTCAAAAAGTCCGCTTACCGGAAAATCAGCCAGTCATGTCTGGCGAATGCTCGCAAGGGTGCTCGGACCAAACCTTGTTTTGACGTTCGATTGCGATGAAGAACTTCTTTCGTATTTGCTGGTGGATGATACATAACAACATCTCTGGTTTTACGTCTCTTGTATCTTTCGCCGCACCCCAGAATATTTTGATCAGTGTTCTATTAAAATGACAATTCAATTGAGCAGGAGGTTTTCGGAGGTGTCAAGTAGAATAATGGAATTTAGGAAATATACACTTTGTGGACTGCTGCCAAAAAAGGCTGTCAGGTCTTTTCTGCTATCCGCAGGGAGAGTGAGATGAGATAGTGCCGGATGACACCTATGGCTCAGTATAATATTTGTGAGTGTGAAGGGAACAAGGCTGAAGCTGGTCTAGACGCTGACTGCATCGCAAAACAGGCTTTTGTATTCTCAATGATTGGTATGTTACAGTAAAAGACGAATTGCGTGTCGTTAATCTTATAAGTTAGATAACTTTTTTAAGCGTGGTGGCGGGCTCCACCACCCGCCCGGTCGTACCCTAAGGTAGTGCTGCTACCTGTTAAGCTGTCATTGCAAAAGCAGAGCGTATGTCGCCCGTGCACAGGCTAATAACTTCTGAAAAAGCCAGTCTTTTAGAGACAAGGTAAGTTATCAATTTAAGGAAAGGTGCTATTTCCTACCATCACGGTCTTCACAGACTTAATTATTTTCACGAATGGACAGCTGCAGCTGTCACGTAACGCTGCGGATTCGTAATGTAAAATACATAATAGCAAGTGCCCTAAGCTTTGCAATGGCTCGATGTTATATACATTATAGCATCAAATCTTCTATTCCTTGCTGATATTTAATGAACCTCTGCGACTCCCATTGATTACCCTCACGTATATACTTCTCAAGCAGTAGCTCCCTCTTTTCCCGCTTACCCTTTTCCAAGTCACGCTCCTCTACGAAATAGCCACAAAGAGCGCGTACCTGTATACCCAATACCTCATCCAGGTATTTCGGCCAGCTTTTAGCATAGTACCCTGAAATGGTTAATTTCTCTAGCCCTCGGATTTTTCCTAAAGCACACACAAAGTCCAGATTCCCACCGAAGCCCCTTTCCCTGGTCCCTATCTGAGGTAGCTCGCCATATTCATAATACGCTCCCCACATAAGCCAAATACATCGTAGTCCATTGGCTTCTTAAGCTAACTTATCGAGAAGATTTAGCCACGTGGAGAGGTTTGTCCTCCAATCCACCATGATATGTAGTGACTTTACCAATTTAAGATTTACAGGACCAATCTCGTTAATGAATCGAATCATCTGTTCGGGTTCGTTAAACTGAAATACGTTCTGCGAGTAGAGTATCGGGTTCGCTTCGCGGTATATCTTCTTGCATGTCTGCAGTATTCTTGGTTCCGTCGTTCTACACTGTCGATATTGACCGAAATCGAGCGAGATATACTTCCGATTCATTTGTTCGACTGTGTCCTTACGGTCCTCTTCGTCAGATTGGCTTATAACAAGTAGACCGTAAATTTTAAGTCGGAGTTCGACGGGTAAAGTCAAGAAGCCGACTTTGTTGCTTCCTTTGGCTTCGTTAAGAGGCTGGGAAGTAATCAGATGATTGCAAATCGCGCAGCTTGGGTAGTCAACTTACGATTGCGGGTTTACTATCCGAGATATTGAGATCATAGAAGGCGTTCGAAGACATTCTCTTCTGTGACGGTAACATTGTGTGATCAGCCATGGCTGGGCTATAGTAGAAGGCGAATTGGGTATTGTTAAATTTTCAAAAGAGATCACGCCAGTATATATAGGTGTCATCAGCTAGGCAGCAGCGCCATCAAAGGCGCCGAAACCTTGCTCGCAGGGATGACAAGCGTCTCTAGGCTCAAAATTGGGGAACGTGTAGTAGAGCACAGCCACACAAGTGTCAGGGAAGTGGAGCCCGCTTAGAAAAGTTATCTATAATATTAGCGATACCCAATTCGCCTTCTATTGTACTGTAAAGCCAGACAAGGGTTTATCTTCTCTGGATTAATCTACGTCAGTCTCAAATTGATGCGAGTCATCTGCATGCTCTTTTAGACTGCCTCGCCACCATATTACCTCTTGACTCAATTCCAAAATATCAGTTTCTCATTTTCCAATCATGTTTTGTTTATTTTCTCGTTGGAGCTCTGCAGGCTCGTCTTCCGCAGGTGGCACATCTTCTAGGACTAGAATGAATTGGAAAAGGTTCTGCTTTGGGAAATTCAAGAAACTTGGGGATGAAATTGATAACGGCCGGCGTTCAGGGGCGCCATCGCCCAAGAGTAGCAAGTTCGACAACCAAAGGACGTGGAATATTCCAACTCAGCTTGTAGGCATTGATAGGCTTTATACAGACGAATAAGCAATGTCTTGATTTCCAAATCATGCACAGATCAAAGCTCTCTATGCGGAGATACTGCAATTTGATTGTTGAACGTTTACTATCTACTAGCATTGATCTGGCTGCAGTATAATACATGTTATTGCTAATTAGAGCTACCTGGTGACGAATGAATTAGTCACTCGTTTTCCAACTGCTGACCTCGAATCTTAAAACGAGAATAATTCTTGTGAAACTTGCTTTGGGGCAAGTTTTTGTGCTCTAATTCAATACCATCAACCTTTCATATCTGACTTGCAAATCCATCTTCTGGTAAAACATCGCTTTTCGGCCAAGCAGTCATCTGCGAGTTTGGGCTCACTGACTCTTTGATCAGCCATTGGCTCAACGTCGGAGATAGGCTATCTGTCAGGGTATATTTTTGACTGGTGCCTGGATCCGCTACTTCAGTAGCGTAATTTGCATTATGATTGCCTCCAAAGAATTCAGTAAAGATATCATCTTGTATAGCATAGTTTAGACCCTTTGATTCGAGGCTCAGGGATTCATGTATACTATGATCCTGGAATAGTGTTGCGATCGCCGCGTAATTACTTGCACCTTCAGCCAGACGCTTTTCGAGATCACATATTGTCATATTCTGACAGTGGATGGTAGCTGATAGGTCTCGATTAAGTTGACAAGTTCTTGAAAGTTCACCCGTGTGTGCTGTGCCTTGCTTTTCGAGCTCTAATATCCGTGTCTTTTGGGCATCGATAAAACTATTTTGTGCCTCGCTGAGTTCTTTGTAATTATTCATGAGATCATCTTCGTCTTCCATTTCCCGAAATCTATCTTCGTATAGTTGCATTCGAGTCTCAAGCCTGGTGAGTCGTCTCTCTCCTAATTTTATTTGCTGCGCCAATTTTCGTTCCAGCCGGCGACGATGCCTCCCAATCTTCCGCTGTGCATCATCAACCTGGAAAGTGACGTGGTTGGTAGGGCTTCTACTTTGATATACCTGAGAGCTTTGAGCATTGTGCGAGATGCGGCGGGGAAATTGTCTTACGCTTTCAAGTCTCATACTGACAAAATGTGCTTGTAACTAAAGAAGTGTTGGTGATAATATCTACGAATTAACTTGTCTTGGTATTTGATAATTTGTGATCGCCCAAACTACCTAATATACTATCTTGACACTTTCATGATGTGACGCTTATGAATCTTCTTGCTTGTTCTGAAGCATGACTATGCTCTCTGGACTTGGAATAGTGACTACTGTAATGTTACTATGAATAAACATAGTCTTTCCCATCCGTATCGCCTCTGTCATTTCAAAGTCGTCCGTGCTACGTGGCGATGGAAGCGCTGAAACGTTGATGACAACGAGGTCTAGATGACAACAACGTCTGGATGACGACGAAGTCCGGAGATAGTTGATAGCGGCGAAGTACTGATGACAGCTGAATATTGATGACTGCGACCAGTTGATGCTTGTCCTTTGTCACAAGGGGTAGTAACGTGGTTAATGTGAACTTGGATTCCGAGTTATAGAGCTGACCATGCACAATTGAGTACAGTGTTACGGCTTGTGGATGACCAAGCCACAGGTTAAAATATTTGAAGACTCATCTAAGAAGTATCAAACGAAAGAAGCGTAAACAAGATAAAAAGGTGCAATACTCCTGGATTCACCTCTACTTCCTTTTCTCATTGGAAACCATGTTTAAACATCCCGCGGATAATCATGAATCGCAGCCGGAGAAGCGTCGCCGGGCAGAAGCTTCTTCTTCAGGACAGCTACCACTATCTAAGACAGCGAACAAGCACGGAATTGCCAACACGCCAACAAAGACAAGCCCCACAGTAGTAACGGAACCAACACAACCGCCACCATCGACGTCAACCACACCGTCGGCGACCACATCGGCAACCACAACGGCAACCCCGTCGGCAACCCAGGCACCGAAGAGCACATCCGCTGTGGGGAAAGACTCAACTGGAGCTTCATCAGAGATTCAAATGGATTCCAATGTGAAAGCTGGAGATTCGTCAGCTCTCAAACCACCACAGCAGGCATCGTCGACTCCCTTACCTATAAATGGGTGAGCATTGGAGGGTTTAATTATGTTGTGATTTAGCTTATATATATTATAGGAAATCATCTCTTTCGAACGGCGGAAACAATCAGGCAATTTCGGATAGTCTCTCCTCTGCCTATGACATCCCAAGTATCGATGACAAGCAAGTAATGCTTCCTCCTAAGCGAATTGAGAAGGACCCTGCCAAGGGCATGATAGGAGATTATCAAACTCATCTTGACGACATTTTGTGGACGGGTGTAGATGTTGCCGAAAACGTCCATAAGCGGAAGGGAAGCGATGAAGACCAACCGAAAAAGAAGTCGGCTAAACTGACCGCAATGGTGAGCTTAAATTGCGGCACGAGCGATGAAGCTACAAAAGTCCTTGTCACAATTGCAAAGAATGGTCTGGATACACGTTTTGAAGTCACTCAGGAAGGGTCGGAATCTTGATCTAAGGACGAAATTAAAGTTGAAGGAGTTGAACGATGTCTGTAGAAACTGGAATCAAATTTTATGTCACATTTCAACGACTACTGTCCGTTGTGTTGCAACTCATAAATATTGTTGCTACGTCTCGTTTGCTTCTGACCTGAGTATTAGATTAGCGGTAGAAAGTTACGGGAACCACCAGGAGATTGACCCCACGATGGTGAATGAAGCTTCCACGCCAAAGGGAATGGTAAGGGTAGGGGATGAAGCCCGAACAATCCTGCTGTAAATAGCATAGCTTGAATCATTGTTTTATTTTCGTGAGAAGTGGTATGGCAAGAATGATAGAGTGTAAAGCTTGTAACTCAACTACGACAAATTAGCGGGTAGTATACGAAGAAAAGAGAATGGATATCTGACCGAAAGCCACTCTCCCACAATGTATTTGGAATTCATTTCTATAGCCATCACCAAGGGATTTGACACAGCTCGATATGGTTGCCATGAAGGCCTAGACCGGATTTTATAACAGTTCTAAATAGCTAAGAAGTCGCTCGATAGTCAGGAAACTGGAAACTTTCCGCGCTCGTTCACAACCCAATTATCTGATGTAATCAAAGCCTGCTCCCGTCTGCCTCCGGGAAAGAATGTCATCGAGTTCACGGTGCTAGCCCCCGAGTTTCATCTAAACCAACCAATTTCCTCCGCTCCAAGAACTCAAGACGTGCTAGGCGTAAACCGTACATACAACTCAGGTTTCCACCACAAGAAGTGCATCTTGCATGTGTTGATCCAATCGAGCTCCTGGTCCACAAGCTCCATGTCATACGCATAGACAATCTTTGCCAGCTGGAGTGCCATTTGTCCGTACGCAAAGCTGCGGCAAGGCGGTCTCATTAGCATCTTGATAGGTTCACTCGAAAGAGCTGCGTGGGTGGAGAGGGCAACTCACAGTTTTCCAGGGCAGACGCGAGGGCCGAGAGAGAACGGCTGGCTTGCTGACTTGACGTCGGTGCAGTCTGGATCAATCCAGCGTTCAGGCTTGAAGACGTATGGCGCGTTCCAGAACCGCTCGTCGTGTGTAATGGCCCAGGGAGAGACGTAGAATTCAGTCTAGAATGATCGTCAATTAAATATTCTCTGGATGCATGATCAACCTACTCCCTTTGGGACATAATGCCCTTCAACTGTCACACCCGGGGAAACACGAGGTGTGCCTTGTGGCGCCGTTGGGAAAATGCGCATGCCCTCTTTCAGGACGGCCATTAGATACTCCAGCTGTGTTGTAGAGGCAACATCGATGTCAACAGAACTATTATAGGCTGAGCGTACTGCGTTGTTCAACTTTTGGTGCACTTCTGGGTTCTTGATGACGAAATAGATAATCGAGGCCATGGCAGACCCACTAGTTTCACCTCCCGCCATACTATTGTGAGGTTAGTTAGGCATGCCACACACGACACAGAAGAGCTTCACTATACTTACGCCATGTTCCATGAGTGCGCTTCCATTTCTGCCTGGGAAACCTCGCCCTTGCGGACTTTGTCGACAACATTCACCAGGAAGTCATGCTGCTCACCTTGTTTTTGAAGTCGGCTGCTACAGATTAGCCTGTTGACTGCAAAGAAATTGATACACTCACGCAGCGGTCTTTTCCTCGCCGTACTTGATCATTTTATCACGGAAACCGACAGTCCATTTAGATGGAATACACTGCGCGAGCTTGACAAGAAGAGGGTAGCGTCGTAGATTGTCCATAAGCGTAACCCAATGCATAAGCCCGAGCATGAGATCAAGCCAGGGATGCGAGGCTTCTACAACGCCTAGTCAATTTCTGTCGTCTCTGTAATATATATATCAACTCACCCCTTTCAACGCATCCAAAAGAATCGCCGAAAGCCATCTCTCCGAGGATATCAAACCCCAAATAGATGAACCACTTGGCCATATCAATACCCTGATCAGTATTCCCCAGATTCCCCAGCTTCTCGACAAACAAATTAATATTCTTATGCATGACAGGCTCTTGCTGAGCAAGCGCTCTAGCTGATAGCGCCGAAGAGAACAGAGCACGCTTCTGGTGAGCCAAGACAGGATTGCGTTCGGTACCCATAGATTGGATCTTGAATCCAGAGCCAAACATGTCGTAGAACTCGTTTTTGAGGATCTTGCCTACGCCCTTGTTATTGGGAGTGTAAATAGCTGTCCACGCACCCGGGCTGCAAAATGAGAGTTCGTTTGGGCTCACGCGGAAGACGTCACCTGGAATGCCGTTAGGGTCTTCAAGTTCGTGGGCTTCAGCTTCATGAGAACGAACTCACCATAGCGCTTGTGACAGTTTTCCAGATGGCGGTGGAAATGGCCATCCATGGAGCGGCAAACCCGCCATAAAAGCGAGGCCCTTGCCCAGAATGGTCCTCGATAGTTGCGAAGAGGATGAAAGTACAAATTGTAGATGATATAACTTGCAGTATAGGTAACAAACTGCCTCAATATCAGCAGGTTGTTTCGCAATTCAAGTTTTGTACACTCACCAGAGACGTAGAAGCTTTCAAAATCAGCCCCGCGGGCAGGTACTGTGATTGGTGAGAGGTACCCTGGCTAGAAAGAGCATCGAGGAATGACACGCTTGAGGCGTTCATGTTAGATATTTTTATCGTTGTGTAAAAGTTCAATGACTTATTCATAGGAGGCAGTCCAGAGAAGTAGATAATTACGACCATTGGAGTACAGTCGCTCGGCTTCCACCCCTGTCCGCTTAAAAAGATTATAAGCATAAACCGTCTCATCCATTTTTTTGGTGCTGACTTTGATGTCAATAGTTCTTTCGGGCCGCACGTGCGGTAAACTTACATTATACGATTAGTACTCTATAGGATGACAAGCACGTACGGTCAGCGCCAAAGAGGCCAATCTGAAGCTGGTTTTGCAAGTGACTGTACTTGGATCATCATGACCCTAGGCCGTCACAATCTCTCATTTCCCGGCTTGATAACTGGAAAAGAGGAATAGGTAGGAACCCCAAAGCAATATCCGAAACCTTGTCAGGGCATGTTTTTTTAGAGTACCAGTACTTCCGTGCGCAGATCCGTATATTACTGTTCTCTACCTCCAGATTTCTGAATCCATAGTCTCGAGATTCTGGACTAGAGCTCGATCACAATTACCGTTACTTTCTAAATCGTTTACACTTTCGCCATGTCCCAATGGAGTCCCGAAACTGTCACCATTCATGGATACTCTACCCCTCCAAAGACCAACAGCCGCTCTTCTACGCCACCTCCAGCACCAGAAAACTCTCAGGTTCCCAAGGACCTTCGCCCTACTATCCTGACCGCCCGCAGACACCCCAACACTAATGAAGTTGTTAAGGAAGTCAACGATTTCTTCCTTGAGAACTGGCCCTTCCAGACAGAGAAACACCGAAAGCGCTTCATTGATGAGGGCTATGCTTGGTTCGTGTGTATCAATTGCCCCTTGTCGCTGGACGAGAGAATTCATTGGGGCTGCCGCCTCCTGACCACCGGATTCCTGATCGATGACCTTTTGGACCGCATGTCTGTTGAGGACGGAGCCGCACACAATATGAAGGTCATCGAGTGCGCACGTGGTAACCTGCTCCCAGACCGCAACATACCAGCTCAACTTATCATGTTTGATCTCTTCAAGAATATGAGGGAGATAGACAAGCAGCTTGCAGACGAGTTACTCAAGCCTACTATCGACTTCCTTGTCGCGCAGGCGGATGGCAACAGGATGAAGCCCATGAATTTGAAGGAGTACTTTGCTTACCGCGATGCCGATCTTGGCAAAGGGTAGGTAGGCCCAGCGCTCCGATTTAGAGCTATATGCTGATTGATCTTAATAGTCTACTCTCCGGAATTATGCGATTCTGTGCTGGCCTCTACATGACCCCGGAGGAGCTTGAACTCGTCAAACCTGTGGAGGAGAATTCTATGAAGCACATTACGTTTGTCAACGACGTCTGTAGTTTCGAGAAGGAGGTCTTAGCCGCTCAAAGCGGCTTTGAGCTTGGCGCAATCTGCTCCTCGGTACCAATCGTCATGGACTTGTGTGGCGTAGGTGAGCATGAAGCGAAGCGTATCATGTGGCAGATGGTTCGCGCGTGGGAGGTCCAACACTTCGAGCTGGTGAACGAAATCCTCAGTAAGAATTCGAGTCCGGTCCTCATTACCTATCTCAGGGGTTTAGAGTACCAGGCGGCTGGTAATGAGTTGTGGAGTCTCTTAACGCCACGCTATAACAGGACTGGGAATCTTGCATTCACAGAGGGGCGTTGAGTTGAAAACGGCGTAGTATTCTTCTCTCGGTGGGGAATTCGAAGCGAAGTGGACTGTGCCACACCCCAGAACACACTTCAATTCCAAGATGCTAGATCAATTAACCCAACTACCACCACTACTACCTCTGCCTGAAGCAGTAACACCATGACTTTTACTTGAAGTCTATAATCAGTATCACGTGCTCATATGTCACCCTGCAGGCTGCCAGCAAGCTCTCAGCCCAGGCGCACCTTTCTTGGCAGCGCTCATTACGATGCAACCCTCCTATGCACTCCACCCAATAGCTCTATTTACTGATCGAAAGTGTAGTAAACCGTAGAGAAAAGCCCAAAGCATCGAGAGTTTTCAGATCCAATGACGATAGGCTACGGACCTCTCCAGAAGTGAGAGCAAAGTACTGGCCTAGCAAGGTAAGGCGCGGGGATCTTAGGAGTGCAGAGGCAGAAACCATCTACTCCGAGTTGAGCAACACTTTTAGAAAAAGGCATGGCATTAAGTGTGTTAGCGAGATTAGGCATTTTTAGATGGAGGGGAGGGTTGGAGAGGGTGTGGGTGTAGAGTAGTGAGAAAGCAGGATTGTGTGGACGGGAGGAAACCCATCAGAAGCAAGTCACCTTCAAATTTTTTCCATTATTGGATTGTATAACTCAGGTACCCTGCACAATTTTGCTCCTTACCCATAAGGAATTTGCGCCAGCTTTCCAAAAAGTATAAAAGCCAACAAGAAGTCTATCATTGTCGGCATCTGCCGACGGGAATGATGAGGTTTAGATGGGATCAACTCGGTTCTTTTTCGTACAGCTAGAAGACTTGATGGAGGGCATTACTTAGTCCCACTTCCAGATCTAGACTCTGTTAACCAGCCAATTGATTAGGCAAAGGCGGATCCAGGTAAGAATTTCTCGATCCGCTTGGATCATCGTGCTTATAAACGGGATGAAGTACATTTCCGTCTCATGCGAATGCCTGTAAGTTAATCCTGCGCCTTGCTATTTGTTCCCGCGGCATCACTCGTTCAGCTTATAGAGGCGATGATCCTCAATGGTACGGGTGCCTTGGGAGAACAAACGGAGTTGGTCTTGCCCCTTTACAGGCACAAATGCCTCATCTTGTATCTGGAATAGCATGTTCCCCAGTATTGCTTGTGGCACATTAACCACTATCAATGCTGCGATGTTATTCATGCGCAGTGTCAGGATGCCTGCATCTGTAATATCATGCAGCAGCTTCTTTGATGCTAATATTAGACTAACCTTCGTAATTTCTGTAGGCAAATTCATATTATTCAGGGCTGAGCTCTCATAGATCCCATCTTTAATGGCTAGCGTGCATTATACAAGGTAATGGAAAGTAGTTATGCCTTACCCACCCAGTCTCCTTCAGCTCCCTGGTTCCGATGAAAACCATCATATCTAGGCATCAGTGCTAAATGGGGCAACTCTACTATCCGCAAGTATGACAGGGACACGGTGGCTTGGAAGGCAGACTTGTCTCATCCGACTTATATATATTGAGGCTGCCCGCTCATCGTCTATTCAGCGTTCACCTTTCTGTACGAACTCCATTCCACCCAATTCTCTAGCTCTTCATCACAACTCTTATTAAATCTCGGGTGTTCCACAGCCATGGGCCAATATTGGCAAGTCGTAGCTCCCGGCCGAGAGCAACAATTAACGACTCTTTTATGGGGCAAGCTAGGGTGCATATTTCCTGGTGGTTATGCGGGTCATTACTTGCAACAGCAGTTGATGGTACCACTACACAAACAGTCAGGTCACACCTCTGATTAATTGCCAGTAATTGTCTAACCAAACGTAGAAAATATGTTTTGAATGGAAAGCAGCACGCCGAGGAAAGCACAGAATACGCGGAAATGAGAGGAGTCAACATAAAATTGAAGCTGCGCCATCTTATGGCTAATTTGAAAGGTATTGCAGCAGTAGAAGAGAACATAGCAGACAATGCAGAAAATGTAGCGCAAGTTCAAGGGGACCCTACCCTGATTGGAGAAATCTTCGACCACATTTGGCTCCACGAAGAGGACATTTGTATTGGGGCCTTCTTTGATATAGAGGATATCCCAGCACTTGTAGAGTTACTTTTCGATGAACTCCTTGGGACTTGGGTAGACCAGAGCATTGTTTGTGTCGGGGACTACCAGGATACCTTACCGCCAGGTTTTCAATCAGAATCAGACACTCTGTATGACGAGGAATACGCAGAAGTACTATCGCTGGAGAGCTGTGCAGAAACGTTCTTAAAGAGCCTGGAACACCATTGTCCGAAGAAAGCAGAGAAGTTTCGACAAGAGTATGCTCGACTTTTTGAAACCCATTTTCCGTCAGACCAGAAACACGTCTTGGTGAACTTGGACAGGCGAGAATATGTATTCGGTCAAAACGACTTTTCTAGAAGAGACCTCAAGGAGACCAGGGACAGGAGCGTCTGCAGCCTCGGAGATGCGGCAATGGCGCGTATCTGTTGGTCCCAAGACCCGTCGGTTTCTATGGACTATCAAAATTGGGACCTCGTGGAGGGTCAATGGGCATGTCACCGATTTGCTATTGTCTCGGTCTCGGTGTTCAATAGCACCATTAACCGGGACAGGGATTGGAAGGATGTAAGCAGCGAGGTGTACGAGGTCTTGGATGAAGTCTGGAAGGCGGAGGGGTATGAGCAGGGTTAGTGTTACGGGGTTCCGTTAATGTAGCATATTTTGTCCTGTAACCGTAAGCTATACAATATCAAAGGGTTAGGATTAGGGGTCTCATTTGCTTATTTCAACTCGTAAGCGTCATTATACAATGTTTAAGGTCTCCTATCGGCGGCGTTACCGACAGGATCTTCTCTCCGCCTCCATATGTAATAAGAACACCTCATACAGATCCAAGAGTCCCATGGATACTTCCTGAGATTCACCTACGACCTTCTTTTAAACGATACAGTTTTAAGGATTCGTTTCGTCACAGCAAGCTTCATAGACTGTGCCTGGGTCAATTTGAAGAGGTTGCTATTTATCTATAAATATCCAGGTAGTAACTTACTCTTTGGTGTCTCTAAATACCTCAATTCTCACATGAGCACCGAGCCATAACCAAGGGTTGTGGGGGAGCTACAACAAATGTCACCCCTGAATCGTCAACTATCCCGTCATTCAGGACAGGGCTGTCGGCTGCGCCTTGAAATTCGCAGTTCACGGTTGGAAAGCCTGGCCAGGTGACCGAAGAGATGCTCAACATTTTGTTGTAGCCAGCTTAATAGTTGAGATCAACTTCAAGGACTTGAGACTCAAGGAGAAAACTTACTGCCATCGATATCATGCCACAGATTGTCAAATAAAACGCTGAAACTACTGTCAGCCCCTGCAGCACCATATGCAGTCACTTGTACAGATGAAGCTAAGCCACAGATGTCTTGGCGACGAGAGACAGATGGTGCAGCAACGGCAGTGGATATAGACAGAACAAGAGCTGTAAGGGTATAGGCAATATTCTTCATTGTGACTATAAGACCGATTTTCTTGCGATGGTAGATTCTAATGTGGATGATCAGTACCTTAAATATCTGCCTAAAAGATTGCTTAGACTGCTATTCAAAAGTTACCTACTAATGTACCGAGTTTAGTAACGTAATCCTCCGCGAATGTCTAAATTCGTCCCTGTCTTTATATAGAACTGCTGACTTATTGAGTGGCTTTCTCGCCACCATACCTGCAACAATGACCAAGTGCGCCAGAAAGGACTGTCCCTCAAGCAAAAGGTAGGTTGGCGCTGATGGCGGATTGAGTTTACCAAGAAATCGGTTCCCGGATCTTGCTTGTGTTTAGCGGCTTTGATTCTATACTGGGAAGCCACTTGTTCCTTCATCTTTCGATAGTGACGGGTACAGTAGCTGTAGCTCTCCCTTATGTGTGATTTCGCTATAGCTAGCAAGGTGCTCGATCTCGACAGAGTCAATGAACAACCCTGCTACAACAAACCCTCCGAGACCGTTCCCCTGAGGGTTACATTCCATTCGATCAAAGAGATCAATCAAGTTAAGATCATCGTACGAAAATTCGAAAGCCCAAGAGAACATTGAGAGAGCACTGGCTGCGACGTTATCTGTATAGATTGGAGGTCCTATCTACACCAACCACGTTGGGGACTGAGACTGACTCAAACATTGTCCAAACTTACATTAAGGAGCGATTGCAGCCTCGCCTTTTCATGTTCAATTGATTGAAGTGAAACCGGCCGCCAAGAGATCTGAGTTAGTACTAGAACAATGCCGGTTAGATCTTCCCTTGAACGTTGTTGTCTTTATGCAGTCAGCGGTCGCTGCTTTGGAGGAGCAAGTCTCGGCTCTTTCATCCTTTAACCAGATGGCCGATGACAACAAAGAATTGCTATTGATGACGACGAAGGACACGACGATGATAGCTGACGCATATCTACAACGCTTGTCTCAACCCCCAAAAGCAGCTTCCGTCGTATACCGTAATAGTGGATCAACAACAAAGAATACCATGCACGTCGTGTCCAAGGCTGAGCAGAGACGCTTGGCATCAAGAATAACAAATACATACAGTCTACAGGCACGAGGTCGCAATCGCTCCTTACTGTATGAAGAGCGAAAAGGAAGCAATCTTTCTCTTCCCGTTCAGAAGGTCTTTTCGCCTGAATTATGCTTTCTCTACAGGCTCTGCAAAACAAATAGGTTAAAATCTCTGACTCAGCTTCACCTGTTGGACGAGGGAACAAGATTATGGTCCCTCGCTCCGGAAAATATTTGTTCCATCATTAGTGTTTGGTGGGGCAGCGGAACACATTCCGCTAATAAGATTAAACGTCAACTCTTTGAAGCTCCACTATCCGCTAACAGGGTCAGGTCATCATGTTCTCGTACCCTTGTGTCCTCATGTCCTTACGTCTTCATGCTCATGTACTCGTGTCAGGTTCGCAAATCCGCTAACATACAGAGTAAGGTCATCATGGCCGCACCCAAGTGTTCTTGCAGTACTTGCGAACCCTGACGCATCCTATCATTCCAAACGGCCCTCCCTTACCCCATCGCCCTCCCCGAACCTCCAACCCACCCCAAAAAATCCGATTTACATCTCGACCTCAAGTCCTTCAGTTCGACGCTAAAACGTGTAAGGAATTACCTCCTACAAACCAAGAGCCGGTCCACACCTGCAATCCCGCTGCACGGCAGCTACAAGGCTAAGAGCGCGATTGAGACCGGGATTGAAGAGGCGAGAGGTGGTAAAGGGAAGGGAAAGGGGGAGGAAGGTATTTAGAAGGTGACGATGAAGGCGATTGAGAGATCACTTACTTATGTTCGTGGTTTTGACGAGGGGGAAAGGTATAAGGGCTAGGGTAGAGGGGAGAGTAAGATTGGGAGGGCGAGTGTGCTTGAGGTCGGTATTAGGTTGGGATGAAGGTGGTGAGAGGCGTATTGTATGAAAAAGCTTTGTCAGGTCTGGGAAAGGGAATCATTGGAATATGGTACAACTCTGGGTTACTTGCTGGGGGTATACGTCACAGAATATACCCAAACTTCCCGCTGCGGCACGTACACGAGGTGTAGGAGCTGCGATATCTTGAAGCAGATTGCCGCGGAGCCGAGCACACACTGCTGTAATTCTATGATGGAGTGGAGTACATGAAGGAATGCCGATTCGTCACAGATGGATCAAATGAAAGATGAGGATCGCTATTGGAAAGCTAGCTCAATTACTCAGTCAGCCCAAACGTTCGTACCTTCTTCCAGAAGACACTCGAAACGGAAACGACAACGACCTCCCCTATCGGCCAGCTTTTCCTGAATGGTAATCGCTGCAAGCTTGTTGGCAATGCAAGCTATGGATGAGAAGGCCGCCTCACCGTCAGCGAGCTCATCACGTTCTTCGGTTTGTTCTCCTGCCAGAATGATGTCAAACCCCCAGTTCTGATCGATGTCGATAGCTTTACTGCGGCTTTCACGGCATGTCCATCGGCACGTCCACAGACATATTCCCATGTTTGCGGCCTGCCGAATCTTTTCGGTCGTGTTATTCTCCCGAGCCTGGATGTCCTTCATTTGTAGCAATTGTTCCTGCTCGGAGTCTTTGCATTCAACTTTCCGTCGAGTGACTCGTTCGACCTTAGAAGGCTTCTTCAAGTATTCAATGTATCGTCAGCATTTCTTTGCGAAGTAGAAGTGCAAACGAACGAAGACTTGCCTGTTGAGCAATGACGATTTCCAGTTCTGTGATGAGCTCGTCCATTCACTTTGTTCAGCAGGGCAAAGTCCTCAGTCTCTGAAAACATCATAATAATCAATGATTAGTCGACACCAGTACAGTAAAGAATTTGATATCAAGCTTGTTCTCAGAACAGAACACGCAGCGTTCGTATACTCGATGTCTGGCCCTAGAACAGTGCTTGCATATACCAAATCTCAGCTTCTTCTTCCGTTTTTGGCAGCACTCTTTGTCCTCGAAGGTGTATTTGCGGCAATCCTCGCACATGCTGATACTTGTCTGGCTGTCGAGTTGCTTGATTCAACATATCAGGTTTCTTTAGCTCTTCCAGGATGGTGTCCTCTATGGGGTCCTTCACTCTTTGTTAGCTGTAAGATCTAATCTTGTCGAATACTC
>Ga0181467_100267_pt2 | contig 24941 bp, 28 predicted proteins | sample InSIn5gowninarea_2_FD_119079 | JGI IMG/M metagenome (GOLD analysis project Ga0181467, IMG submission 119079) | Clean room microbial communities from NASA Spacecraft Assembly Facility at Jet Propulsion Laboratory, Pasadena, California, USA -... ... | reverse complement strand
AAGCTCCTTGGTGCTATCTCATTTGTTGTTTCAGATATTGGTATTACACGTCAGGTGTCAGCCATAGCCATAGAAGCCAGACTGTGAAGAATATATAATTATAAAGTCATGAAAACAAAACATCAAAGAAAGTCTACAGACCAGAATCAATCTGGTTGACGACAGTGGTGCCGCTGTAGTCTGACCAGTCACGGCATGTCTGTGCCATCACGTACGGGATCTCCATTTCGTTGACGACATATGGCGTGTTCACCAGAAGGTTGATGTTCATGCCTTCCGAGATATGCCACGCGATGTGGCCTGGGATAAGTTAGTATGTCTTTCACTTAAGAGAGGAAGCTCAGAGTACGTACAGTGGAAGGGCCACACGCCGGGGTTGTCCAGCTCGATCTGAATGACGAGATAACCGTTGGGCTGAACGAGTTGAGTGTCACGACGCTGAGGATTTTCGGGATTGGTGATTGAGACGCCGTCCCAAGTTCCAATGCCCTCGCTCAGGATTTGCATGTTGAAGCCGTGGATGTGCATAGGATCTGTATGATTCGATTAGTTTATTTACTGAGTGATGAAAAAGATTGACCTACGAGAAGCAGGGAAGCCGACGCTTTGCATAATGATACGAACAGTGCCATTGGTTCCCAAGTCGAAGACACGCGACTCCTCAGGGAAGTCAAGGTTACCGAGCTTAGCCTCGAACAAAGTAGGATCGTTGTAGTTGGCCATGTATGTCTCGTTGTTCATGTACCACTTGAAGGCTCCGCTTGAATTGTAGGCCGCAGACATGGTGAAGTTGAGAACGACATCGGGCTCCTTGACAGGGATGGCATACTTGGGAACGGTGAGGTTGAGAGGCTGGTTGTTGCAGTTCAGGGGGAAGTATGTGCGGGACACATCAATCGTGTTTGACGTGGTGGGAGGCTTGCTGATATCGGCATTCTCGTAGTAGATAGCTGCAAGTGCTTCAACACTGTTGCCGTCGTTCAAACTGCAACCAGTCTGACCACGAGGAGGTCCGAGCCCGGAAGGGCCTTCAGTCATGCGCATCCAGACGGCATCAGTGCTGTTTCCAGTGGCTTCGACGATGATGTCAGTACGCTGGCCAACAGCGAGGGTCACCAGATCAGTATAGTAAGGCTCGACAGGGACAAAGTCATTGGCCACAACCTTGAGTTGATAGCCATCAATTGAGAAGAAAATGACAGCCTCAGCCGCGTGGTTGACAAGACGTAAGAGATGCTTCTTACCGCTTTGGAAGCGGAATTGAGAAACTCCTGCATTGGGAGTGCAGGTGAGATTTGTGTTCTTGCAATCGTAGTTGTTCTTTCCGTTGATGAGCATGTTGTTTGCCATGGGAGGGAAGATGGGTCCGAATTCTGTGGCAATGAAAACTTGCTCGACCAAGCTGTAGTAGTCTGCATGGAACCAGTCGGTCAACATGACTGGACCAAGGTCAACATCGTACTCATCAGCTACAGGTCCGTGAATGACAATGGGACCAGCCAAGCCGTTTAAATATTGAGCACTCCAGTGAGAATGCCACCAACTAGTGCCGTAAAGTTCGGCACGGAAGCGGTAAGTGAACGATTTGCCGGGAGCAATTGGACACTGCGAAACACCAGGAGTACCATCATACCAGGGAGTGCCTTTCTGGAGGAAACCGTGCCAGTGCATGGCGGTACCCTCGTTGAGATTGTTTGTGATTCTAACCTCGATCCAGTCACCCTGAGAAGGTTAGAATTGCTCATATTGAGGAGCAGGTTCGACTTACCCAGTTCGCCTCGATGAGAGGTCCAGGGAACTGTCCATTGACAACAAGAAGCGGCAGCGCGACGCCATCCGGAGCCATGGTTCGATTCGAGATTTCCCACTCGTAGTAGCGAGTCATACCAGTGTTGGGGACATTCTTCTCATTGTAGGGGTTAGTATCGTTCGACTGACGCAGACCCCAAGGACAGCCTTGTGGAAGAGGTCCATCAGTCCATGGTCCCAGGTCCGGATGATTGATGGTGCCAAAAGTGCTGAGGCCTAGATTGTGTTGTGAGCTCTAAGACTAGAAACGCTATATAGAATATCATACCATTGGTGATGTTTTGGGGGAGTGAACCACTAGGAGACCAAGGGTGAGAGGTAGAGAATGGCCATGGTGCATTCTGAGTCGCAGAACCATTCCAGTCTTGAGAAGCGTGAGCTTTGACGAGGTTGCCATACTCTGCTTTGACAGGGCTACCATATTGCGGCCTCCAGGCAAGGGCGACTGCGGAACTCCACAGAGCCGTGGCCGAAAGTTTAGCTACGGACTTCATGTCGTGTGTGAACCGAATTGAAAGTCAAGTGTACAAGTATTTAAGTAAGTGGAGGACAGTATAACGGGTGTGTGCAGGATGCTGAAACGAAAGACGGGTCGAAGAACGAGAGAGATTGGAAGGTCGCACCTGAGCCACTGGTAGAGAACAAGCAGGGAGCCTGCCTCAACTATATAACCAGGCGCAGAGGAGAGGCAACCACCTACCGGCAACTTGAAGCCCTTGGATGCCAACAACCACTGCTCGCTAAGACTAAACTCCTTTACGGTAGTCTCCGCAACAACAAGGCCATAACATGAAGCTAAAGTTGGCAAATGACTTTATAATTATATATTCTTCACAGTCTGGCTTCTATGGCTATGGCTGACACCTGACGTGTAATACCAATATCTGAAACAACAAATGAGATAGCACCAAGGAGCTTGGATGCGGTTCGCCTGAGTTCGCTTCCAACCCTGATTGTCTCTACCTCTTGTGCTCGTTGGGCAGCACCTACTCTAGTACAGGTTGGAAGTCAAGAAAAGGACAGGCTTCTTCGGCCCAAGGCGGAAAGTGCGTCATCGATGTGGGGAATCAACATCCAAAGTTTGGCAGCCAACGAGCAGAAAAGCTCCTAAGTTTTCGTACAAGTAAACCACTCAGGTAGGTCTTTGATTTCTGCATTATCTGCTTGCCAACCCCCTGTCACATCGCCGCCATGGACTTCCCCTCAGACACAGCAAAATCCAGCGAATACGCAGCTCTCAAAGCGTTCCTCAACGACGAATCTTCGCTTGAAGAAACAGTCGACAACTTCATCTCAACCCCCGACTCCTCATCCACCGAAGACAAACTGCTGCGTTCCTGGGACGCACTCGGTCTCACCGCCTCACAAACACCCGCCGACTCGCCATCGCAAGAAAAACTCGTCTCCTTCCTTACCGCCCTCCGCCAACGCGACACCAACGTCGGTGACGTAGAGGGCAAAACAGTCTCTTGGTCCACACTCCCGCTTTTCGGCCGACAGATCCGCGAGCATTGGAATTATGATGAGAGGGCTGCACAGAAGGATGCCGAGACCGCGCGCAGTTGGGCCAACGCAAATGCCTTTGCTGCACGCGTCACAGCTACTGCATCGGCGTTTGACTCTTCAGACCCCTTGGACTTTTCCTTGTATGCGATATGGGCGCTGAGAGCGGCGTTGGAAGATAAGGATGATGTGCCCGAGGCTACGGTGGCGGCGGCCGCTATGTGGATTCTGTATGCTGGCGAGGTGTTGAGGAAACAAAGTAAAGAGCAGAGGAGTTATGAGGGCAAGGTTGCACAGGCTGGAAACAAATACCCGAATAAGGAGTGGAACGGCTTCGAAATGGATAGGTGGAGATCGTGGAATAACAGATTCGCAAACATCAGTGAGGTCTCGCCGTACAAGGAGATCAAGGACATCGCGAAAAAGACGAAGAGGCATATGGGTGATCTCGCCAATTGTTGAGCCAGACCTAACCATCATCTTTGAGCATTTGCCTGCTGGAGTACAATTGGTTCTGAAGAGGAGCTACATACAAGACATCATAATGGACCACGTCTCAGACTACTTGCTCTTGCTTTCCCCGAGTTGAGCCTGACTCAACTTGAGCGATTTTGATGGGATTTCATCAGTCATTTCCTATAACACATCAGCACCACCAGACATACCGGAGTGGATTAGGAACACTTTGCTTACGTCCAAGACCGTATCATCTTCTCCATCGCGATGGTCCTGAGACGATTCAGAATACCTATGCTTCATTTCTTCTTCTGCCTCTCCGCCTTTTCGGGGCCTAGGAAGAGTTCAATATCATGCTGCGAGTATCCAATCTGGCTTTCATGAGAGAATCAATGTAGGCCCGCTCTTCCTTCTTCTTTGCTGCTTCCTCTGTCCCTTGTTTGTCCAATTGCTCGCGCAAGAGAGCTTGGCACTCTCATCCATTCTGCTTATAGAGCGCCTTACGATACGCCGCTTTCTCTTGCGCTTCTTTTTCGCGTTGAAGATGAAGGAAGTCTTCATAAGCTCGCTTCTCTTGCTCCTGGTCCTGGTCCCCACAAGCTTGTAGGTCCAGCTTAAGCTCAAAGGCTACTTCTGACGGGATCGGTACTGTGCACTAGCAGAGGTTTTAGAACAATGTTGACGAAATTATATTTGCCGCTCTTCGCATCAGATTATCAAGAAACATTTGGCGATAAAGCAGAAGTCATAGTGTGAGAATTATATGGGACCCAAATCTGCTCATTTAAACAACAAAGCCTATCTGACACCTCCCGATTACTTCATCAAGTTCGAGACACCGTTCAAAAGCGAATTGACAGAGCTCTTTCGCATCTCTTTCTTCTCGTTGCGATATTCAGCACGAAGCTCACGCTTCTCCTGACGATATTCTCGCTTGAGCTGTCTCTGCTCGTTCTTGCGTTCGCGTTTCGCTGCACATCTACTCTGGCATGTCGACTTGATAGCGTACGACGAGGTATTGTTCGACGAGGAGTCAACAAGAGGGTCGACGCTGGCATATTGAGGAACACTGCGTATGCTTGGTGGATTTTGTTTCTCGACGAGAGCTGTCGTAGACGCATCTTTGTTCTTGCCGAGTTTGGTGGATTGATGTTCGATATGCTCGTAGGCTGGGGGAGGTCCCAATGGTTCGCCAGTATTGACAGAGGAGGTTACGACCGGCCGACTTAGGACCTGCTGAGCTACAGCCCAGAAGTTGGTTTTGTTGTTGTTGCGGCGACCACAGCACATTTTGGAAAATATATTGTTGGTAGGATTTAGGGAGCAATGATTTGTTTTGCTTTGGAGAATTGATGAGTGCTGTGAATTGTAAAGGCTCGACGGGCATGGACTATATATCTTATTCATGAACTCTACATGTTTGCTGTACAAGTCGTGGCTGTACCTCGAAGAGACCGCAGCTGTAGGCTTACATCTCGCAGACTTGTCCGCTTCGGGCAAGGCTACGGAAGGATTCCAGGCCGACCATACTCATTCCTGTTTGTACAGCAAGCAACCATTCGTCCATCATGATGCAGTGAGCAAGATTGCGGACGTAAGGTCATTCATCTACTGAGCGGAGGAATCAAATGCGGACTTAATCATGAGACGGCCGTAATAGTCGGGCTTGTGCAATGTGGCTTCCATCGGTATCAAGCAACATGTACGGGGTTTCGTCACCCCATTGAATCTTCTCTTGAAGCGGCCGGACTCATAGAAGCAATGATCCGGCATTTGGAGGAAACAGGTGCCACCAGTCGACATTCACGACAGATGTTTGAGGCCTCTCAAGGGAACTGACACGATGCAAACAAGGAACAAAACGCGAGGAACCCTCAAGGTACGTCATAGGGAAACAGGATTGTTTGCTTTGTTTGCAGAATGCCACCCAGTCACTCCAGCCTCCTTGGGAGTCCATCGCAAAGCATTCTATCACATCCATGCGCATAGTTACGCACTCTAATTCAGTACCTTTCGCAGAGCCATTACTGAAGCGCGTAACACAGGGACTGATGGCCGTGGGAAGGCTTTGGACAGGCTTTTAGACCAGGAGTGATCTGAAACGCCAAGTCTCGAACCCATGAGTCCCGTCCAGTCGACGGCGTTCAAGGCTCCCAGACCTTCCCTCATATGTTGTATCATAGTCTCGAGCGTTAACGGATGATCTTTGTATGATGAAGTGGTAACTCTCCTCCAACGCTGCCGTACAGTTATCATCGTAGAGAATGTCCGAAGAGAACTACCAACTTTAGCACTGAAACTTGACGTATGATCCAATCGAGGGGCATGCAACACTGATGCGTTACAGCTTCACTTTGTGGGTTACAGATTGCTGTATCCTCGGAACAAATTCTAGGCAAGTACATAACCAGAAAGACTCCAGTCTCTAGGAGCAGGTCGTCCACCCGTTCCTTCGTTTCGTTGACTCCCTTTTCCTTTCTTGTAGCAGCTATGCGTTACTCCATCGCTGCTTTATCTCTTGTTTCTCCAGCCCTTGCGTTGCCAACCCTATCTCTGCTGGGCGGAGGTTTGTTTGGCGGGCATCATCTGCTTGGAGGTCTTCTGCCTCATGGCCACGGTGGTGGCTCGTCTTATGCCAACACACCATCACACAACAATGGTCCCGACTCTTACGGTGCTGGGTCGACTCCCGCCGGCGAGTCATCAAGCTATGGCAGTGGTTCTGTTTCTAACGGTCAAGGCTCTTCGTACCAGGGTGCAACTTCTGGAGAGAGTGCCGTCTCTTCGTCCGTGGTCGATGCAGCTTCTGCCAGCCAGGAAACTGCCACCCACTCTGGTTCTGGCTCTGTTCCCTACGTAAACGGGCCCGCTTCTCACAGCGTGTTTTCCTCATCCACCAGCTTGACTTCAAGTAGCACCCTGACACCTATCGTTCCTGCTGCCACTACTTCCTCAAATAACGGCCAGTCCTCCGAGAGCGGGCAAACTTGCGAGAGTCCTAGCATTATCGGCTGCGAGACTGCTTCTGATTCGTCGGCTACTGAAGTTTCACCAGACAGTGTTGGAATCTACGACGTTGTCATCGTTGGTGGGGGAACTGCTGGTCTGGTAATTGCGAATCGACTGTCAGAAAATTCGTACACTACAGTTGCAGTCATCGAGGCTGGCGATCTGGTCTTTGACAACAAGAATGTGTCCACTGTGGATGGATATGGCTTGTCTTTTGGTACCGAGATTGACTGGCAGTACGAAAGCACTCCGCAGGCATATGCTGGAAACAACACACAAACATTGCGAGCTGGCAAAGCACTCGGTGGAACAAGCACAATCAATGGTGGGCCTAACTATTTATACATCTTCGCAAGTCGCTGACATTTTTCAAGGTATGGCGTATCTGAGAGCTCAAGAAGCTCAGGTTAATTCTTGGGAGCATCTCGGAAATGAGGGCTGGAATTGGAAAAGCCTTTTGCCTTACTACAAGCGCAGTGAGCATTTCCAGATCCCGACCGAGGATCAGTGCATAGCTGGAGCCTCATACGACATCTCAGTCCACGGTACGACTGGACCTCTCAAGACTGGATGGAACACTGGACTGTTGGGCAAGAGCGTTACTACGCTTGTCAATGCTACATATGCTTCTCTCGGATTGCCTTACATCGAGGAGCCTAACGGAGGTGATATGCGTGGCTTCACCCGATACCCAGCAACCGTCGATCGCGAGCTGAACGTTCGTGAAGATGCTGGTCGTGCTTATTATCTGCCCATTCAGAACAGAACTAATCTGGACCTTTACACCAACTCATTTGTGCAGCGTATCACTTGGGACGAAACTTCGACAAACTCGACCCCCAGGGCCAACGGAGTACAATTTACTGATGCTTCTGGAAAGCAGAAAACGATTAGTGCTAAGAAGGAGGTGATTCTATCTGCTGGTTCATTGAGATCGCCTCTCATCTTGGAGCTATCAGGAATCGGCAATCCTGCGTGAGTGCCAGAACTCCGCCTGCAACGTGCTCAGATGTGGCTGACGAGATACAGTATTCTGGAGCAACATGGCATCGATGTGAAAGTGGATCTTCCATTCGTGGGAGAGAATCTTCAGGACCAAACCACTGGCGCCGGCGCTTACAGCTCTAATACCAACTTCTCAGGCACCGCAGACTACGTGGGCTATTTCAACGTTGCCGATATCTTTGGTAATGGCACGTACGACCTGAACTGTACTGTCAGAGACTCACTCCTTCAGTATGCTACATCTGTAGTTGAAGCTTCAGGTGGTATCATCGACCAAAAGGTGATGGAGAAGTTGTTCATGATTCACTACGACCTCATATTCAAGGATCAAATCCCCATCTCGGAAATCCTTATCAGCCCTGGAGAGGATCAAATGGCCTTTTCCTATTGGGGTCTCTTGCCATTCTCCAGAGGTAGCGTTCACATCCAGTCCAACGACTCAACCATTCCTGCTGCCATCAATCCAAATTATTTCCAGCTTGATTACGACCTGAAGCAGCAGATCGGTACCGCCAAGGCTGTAAGAAAGTTGGCCGGCTCCGAAGCCTTGTGCGATATTGTTACTGGAGAACTCAGTCCGGGCCTCCAGAGCGTGCCTCTCAATGCCTCGGATGAAGTTTGGGCCAAGGCTGTCAAAGAAGGATGTGAGTATTGCGCTATATAGTGATGTTGACGACGACTAACACATTCGCAGATCGTTCAAACTACCACTACATTGCTACAGCTGCCATGATGGCTCAAGACTTGGGCGGCGTGGTCAATACTGATCTGTTGGTCTATGGAGTTGACAATGTCCGCGTGGTTGACGCTTCCGTCATTCCTTTCCAAGTCTGTGGTCACCTCACTGCCACTATCTATGCGATTGCGGAGAAGGCCGCCGATGCCATCAAAAGCCGCTACTACTAACCTATATCACAGTCTCTACTATAGGTCTTCAAACTCTCTTTTCTGGTCAAATAAAGTTTCTATTTATTCTCAACACATGTTCTCTGTTCATTCTCAACAACATCCATTATGAAGATGAGTGGCTACGAGCGACGCAGCTTGATACAATACAATCCTTGCTATAACGAGCGGATCAATTGAAACAGCTTAGTGTTTCGCCTAAATACGGAGGTCTCGAGCGGGCGGTCCTCGCTTTGGCGAAATCGATTCCAAGATGATGTAATCGGGAAACGTAACCTGGAGTTGTGGCAGGCGGGTGGTGAAAGCGAAGCGACAATTACAGATCTTGCGATGTGCCGCTTCTCATCGCATCGACACCCCTGCAGCCGGTTTACCGATCGACAATCGCACAGAGATGCAAGCAAATGCCATGTGCATGATCTGACTGGGATATGAAATCCTGAGTTACTGAAGTGTCTTCATTTCCTTCAGATATAGCCAGACCTGAGGTTCTGAAGACGCAACCCGTCTCGAATTGGCGTGTTCGGAGCGGATGTCGGGGTTCGTTCAGCTTGGAATGCATGGTGAGATGGTATTTCTTTTGTCGGGACTTCTGCACGCAGGCAGTTTCAGACGAGGGGCTCTTTACCACGTCTGAATGTCGCAACATGGAACCGCGAGAGGTTGTTATGCTCGAACAAGATTGCTTGGTTCGGCATCATCTGATTCCACAGGATCTTTGACGCAATGTCGATACTGTCTGATGGATAGAGGTATTGACGTAAGGTTTGCTCTGCCAACGACCAATTTGTAATGGAGAGACTTGAGACCAATTTTTCAAGCCCATCAAGCAGTATAGGAGAAGGCATCGGTGTTGTGCTGCATATCAGGAAAAGGCTCCAGACTCCAATTTCGGCATAGACTGTGTTGATGAGTACTGTCGGCACGAGAAATTCGCTCAGTGTCCAGTAGTTATCACATTCGACGCCCTGCAGGTGAGAGATCAGACATAGGAGAGCAAGTTTGATGTGCGTCTCGGCCTGAACAACAATTGTGTCGTCGACAGCACTGTTGATGGGAGAGAAATTGCTCGTCACATTGTCCAGGAAGTAGTACTCGGCAAGACGCGATTGAACGTCAAGTAGAGCGTACGTGCGATGGCGAGTTCTCTTCATGATAAGGTTGATCTCCGCGATGAGCCCCAAGGTAGAAGGAGCGATCAAGCAAATCTGTTTTGGGGTCACGAATTTTGCGAAACCTTCGGGCAGATCAAGGCTTCCTACAGCTGTCTCATATCTCGACTTCAACTCCTGGGGTATGAAGACGGGATCCATTCCGGCATACCAGAGCTGGTCATACGTGACGAAGGTGAGGAGCTGACGGACAATGGGTTGGAGGTTGACGTCGTGGAAACCTCCACGGAGATTGATCATAGTTCTCAGACCCGCCATGTGGGCCTTTGCTGAGTTCTCGTCACCAAATTGGAACTCCCAGCCGCATATCAGGCACACTGCGGCGATCAGCTGGTCGCTTGTGTTAAAGCCAGCAGCCGAATCCAAAGCGGTTTGTATGTTGCGCATGGCTTGATGACGAAACCATACAACGATATCCGGTGACCGTTCTTGTGCGAAGGAGGGATGGCACGACGCAATAAGCAGACTCGTGAAAAACAAGGCGTTGTGTGACAGTGTTTCAGGCCACAATTCCTTGCGGAGGACAGGCCGGTTGGATTGATAGATTGGGTCTTGGACATCTGGAGCGAAATACACCAAATCTGCGAGGCATGTCAGCAACGTGTTCCCGATGGGGGATGGAAAGACTTGCATGTGTTGACTAGACGGGGAATCGATGGATGCCAGGCGTCCGCGGAGGGTAATGTCAGGAATGGGTCGTATTGAGTGTTCCATTGGCCAAGCTGTAGGTCAAGAGGGAAAACAATCGACTCTGGTGGGCTAGAAGATGCAGAACTCGCAGAGCTGTGGTTCGAGATGGAACTCAAAGAACTGTTGTTCGAAGAGATGGTGCTCAAGGAGCTGCTGGATGCTTCGGGCTCATCTTTGATTGCTTTTGCTTTGCTTCTCCTACGTGCTCTCGAGACCTTGTTGACTTCTTCAGGAGCATTCGGATTCGTCGAGGCTTTGGCGGCGATGGTGCTTTTCCGACAGTCGGCGCTGCTCAATGCGGCCTGTGAACGAATAGCCCGTCGTAGATGGCCTTTCTGAGTGTCAGAAGGGAATTGAATATTGATGAACATATTTTTGCATTTCTTCGAGTCAGCCTCGATGGCGAGTGACGAGGAGCTGTCTCTATGACTGCCTGACAGTGTTGAGCGGCAGCGCAAACCATATTTAAAGGAAGGATCCCTCGGACCTCATTCCTAGGCTGAGGTCTGAAGATGGGCATGTTAGAAAATCGCATTCGATCATGCTCGCACCTGCAGCGACGTTGCAGACGAGTGGGGGAAACTAGCCTTCTCCAACTAGTAACCTTAGCCAGCCTACTGGGTGTAATCGCGCTTGGTATGTGCTTTCCATGTCGCCGCAAGATTGATAGCACGCTTGCTGTGACAAGCTTTCGATCCAGGCTCACGAGTCGGTCTGCTATCCAGCATCCAGTGCTCTCGCACCATTGGAACAGAGCATTAGACGCCGCCGTCGTCCACAGGTAGGGTCCAAATCCGCTGAGGCGGGTGTCACGACTGCTCGGGATTTTGACAAAAGTTAAGCTGCAGGCATCATATTCCAATTTCTCCGGCTCCAGCCAATCGCAATTAATCAGAGGCTCCAGGGACACAGGTCCTAGAGGTCGAGCCTCGAGAACTACTTCGGGCTATGTAACTGGCGTGGAGATCCTCACATCAGCGGGCCCATGCGCAGCTCTTTCTGCTTGAACCAAATCGGGAAAGGCGTGATCCCTACAGCCCGATTAGGTCAACCTACAGCAAGAACGTCACGCCCGTTGAGACTTCAGTCTTCGTCTTCGACTTTTCTAGACGATCACCGCTTACAACTTCTCGGTGCTCGCCGGGGAAACACCATGCATCGCGCCCGCTAACCTTGCCATCGTGCTCGGCACTCGCCCCGGGGAGAGCTTTATCAACCCCCGCGCGTTCTTATTGGGTATGGGATGGAGCTATAAGCTGAATTTCTTGCTCGGACCCTAAACAGCCGTCAACTTGACGCCGTCGACACGTTCACGTCAACGATCCCACGACGCTTTTTGCTCCACCTAATTTGTGCTCTGACACACGCCGTGGGTGCCAGGGGGAGGACACCATCGCGATAGTCGCTTACGCAGTACGATCTTTGCACATTTGAGATAGTTGGTGCTCAAGCCAGCTTGCAGCCTGCCCAAAAACAAATCTGGGTCCGGGACTCAGTCTGACAATGGTCCGGAAGATAGCATGTGCTCGACTATCTTGACAACAACAAGCACGTTGGGACCTTGAAAATCCAGGGTCGCATGTTGAGGGGTTCTTTGGCCGCAACAATGCAACGCATGTACTCACGTACCTGGGTGCTGTCCGCGGTGCCTGAAGTACCCGTTCCTCACTTGGATTGGTGGAGAGCTGCGCATAAACGTGGTAAGTGGAGCTCACGAAGTTCGCGCCGGCAGTTCGCATAATTCACCCGATCAAGACTGCTTACTCAGTGGTGGCTTACAAGCCATATGGCAACGTCCTGAATTCGCTTACCTAGACATGTCGCGCGGTCAGAGCTGTAGCTCGATGACTGAAATGTGAAGATGTTTCCTCTGAAAACCTCGTCGTTATGTCGACATCGATCGGACAACCTTGAACAGCCATGACCAGCATGTAATACGAGCCATTGGAAGAACTAGAAGTAACAGCAGATTCGACTCGTTTCTCTCCAAGACCTTATATCTGCTGTATGGCTCGCTTATGGTCAACCAAAAGCAACAAACGGAAGTGCAGCACATTTCGCGTCATTCGCTCAAAACGGTTTCTGCAGATATTCTCAAGAGAGTTATGGCACTAATACATCTTAGTACTTTTCAAAATTCCTCTGGAATCGTCAAGAACTGAACATTCTGCCCAGTGCTGAGATGGCTCAGATTCCAATTGGGGGTGTCTCTGGTACGCGCCACCGGTGGCACATACAAGCGCTTGGCTCGAAGAAAGTACGTTGCCATCATCAGAACCAAAGCGCCAACAAACAACGCCCCTGACGGATTGAAGTTCGTCGATGTCACTGGCAAAGTTGGTGGTGAAAACGACCAAATGAAGCTGTTCATCGAGAAGGTGATTGCAAGCGTATTGATGATCACAGGCCTCCAGTACCCTCCAAGACTCCAGCGTGCTTTTGGCAGTGTTTCTGGCGATTTGATGCGGCGGTAGAGTACACTTGCGATCGCCAATATGTACGATAGCGATTGTGCTGCTTGTCCAAGTGTCACCTAAGTTATGTCAGTCAGCCATTGCATGTCCGATTCACAAAATGGACATTGAACGCACAATTCCATAAAATGCGGACGACGATCCGAGGTTGATCAGTGATAACAGTACACTGACTGCAGCAGTGAGTAGCACGGCATTTATTGGTATATTGCGATTCTTGTTGACCTGTTTCCATTAGCTGATTGACAACCCTTAGCAGCCATTACACATACCTTCCCGATCCACTGTGAGAACGGAAGACCTTGATCTCTTGCAAATGCATACGTAATTCTTGCAGTCGCTGCTGCAAAACCGATACTGCTCGAGCCTACAAGACCAAGCAGTACCAACAACACGCACACGATGACGCCATTTGGGACCGACAACTGCATAACATACAGAAATGAGTAGCCTGTCGGATGACTAAGAGCATCTGCAACACTTGGGATGCAAAACACAAAGGTCACCACGACGAGAAGACCACAGATTCCGCTGATCCACAGGCTTCGCATAATGACCTTCGGCACAACAATTGCTGCATCCTGCACCTCTTCGGACTAAACTTACAGTTAGCATGTGCCTAGTAAGAGGAGATCAATACACCAATACAAGCCATTCGCCACCAGTATCTGTGTCTCACTCGTTGCAGTACTCGATAAAAAGCTTCTGCAATGAGATCGCTACAGTGGGGATAGCCTCGAGTTGAAATACCATCTGGTGGTTCTCGGCTCATGGTCTATGTATCTTCAACTTACAAGATGCACCGGCGAGTCGGAATCTGCTCGAAGTCAGTCATAATTTCCCTCCATCGCTTATTGAACTTACAAGAACAGCTGTAGTTCATGTTTGCTTGACCAGCAAGCATTGCTAATGCAGTGCTTGACCACTCTGTGTTTTCGATTCGAAACAGCGCCCTATCCGTCGGTAAATGTGGTGAGAGTACCCACATGATCACTTGACGATTGTCAGCCTCAAGCAAAGACGCCACTTGGCCAACCACACTCACCAACGACTGCGATCAATGCTAGAATATGCACGGACATCGAGATGTTCTGCGAGATTGCCATTGCACGTCCGCCGTAAATGTTGACCAGAATAACGAACGCAACACAAGGTAGGAGGAATACAACCGTCTGCCACATGATTGCTCCGTTTTCTGGGCGATAGATGGTAATGATGCATTGGATCAGAGAGCCTGTCAGAAATATGCCGGAGGCGTTACCACACTGCCATCCGATGAGCGTCATGTATCCAGCGATATATGACAGGAACGATTGACAGCGCTTGCCGGCGAATTCAGAGACCCATACGTACTGACCTCCTGAAGACGGTACCCTGCGTTTATCAGCATTTCAGGTGTTCTCTCTAGGTACGATTATGCACTTACATGGAACACATTTCAGCAAGTGATGCCGCGACTAGCAACGATCCGGCGAACGACCATATATCTAGCACGGTCAGCATCTTGCCTTTTGTTAATTGAAAAATGACCTACAGGACCAAAACAACAGAGCTGGACCTCCTGCCTGTAAAGCTTGATTGTTGTTGCTGGCCGGTCAGTACTGTATTGAAATTCTCCGAGCACTTAAGATGACTTACAGTAGCACGAACTCCCAGGTACATTGCGACAAACAACCAAAAGATATCAGGGAGAATTGTCTGAACACTCTCTAGTCAAGGATCAGCATTTTTGATCGATCGTTCGGTCAACAAGTCCATGCGTACTCTCATCTCCTGCGTCCTACCCATCCTGAGCATATCCTTGAGATCTTCTGGTGATCCATGGTCGTCCACAGTCGCTGCAGGCAACAGCACGTTTTCTGTGTCTTGGGCCCATTCTGGTTGATAGGAGCTCCTAGCCGCTGGCGAAGATGGCCAGTGGACAGTCGATGTGCCGGTAGATATAGGCCTCAGGGATCCAGTTGAGATAGGTCTCGGAGGTTTGCCTGCTTTGCCGCTTCCATCAAGCTCACTGCGAAAGCTGTCACCCCTTACTGTGACAGGCCTGAGGAAGCCACCCTTTCTCTGCGGGGTTATGTCGACGCTGGTAGCTTTTTGAATGGAATCCTGCTGCATTGTGTCGCTGACCCAAAAGGCTGGGTCTTTAGGAAAAAGAAGAGAAAGTCCCGGATGCAGAGAGTACGCAACGTCTCTGCCTCGTCTCGGCGGAGAGCTCGGTCATGCGTGGCAGAGCTCCTATTAATTCAGCATTTGCTGTCTCACCAGACTGCGCGTTAGAAAGCAATTCAAGCTGGGTAACGTCACGCACTCCGGTTCAAATGTGCACTCTCAACGAGCTTGCCTGTGAGCATGTCATTCGTTATTCCCTCAAATTCTTATACCTCTTTTGCCTCAAGCTGACAACGTTTGCATCGAATGTGGCTTCAACCGTTGCATTTGCGGAGAGCTCGGCCGTGTAAGCGTCAACTACATTGTAACGTCTCATCAACATGGAGCACAAGGCGTCCGCCCAGAACACAATTCTTCGAGGCACGTTGTTGTAAATCGATGGTAAATGACTGTTATACAAATAAGAGTGTGGGGTCACGGCCACGCCGAGTCAGAAGGTTACTTGACAGGCAAGGTATGTGACCTTTAAGGAAGCCACGACCAACGTTACTATCAACAAGCTAGCTTGGCGACCGCCGTTGCCACTCCTTTTGACTCTAGACAGGGTACTTGAGCTTTTGGTGTCTCACATTGACATACGACTTCGACACTTCGACAACTTCTCTCTTCAATGCACATCGGGAAACATACAGCAACGCCATCGCAGTTGGTATGGGCAGCATCACAGCCCTCTCAACAGCCGACCTTCCCTCGGATGTCTACTATCTCGCCCAGTTAACACCCACAAACCATGGTGGCGTGGTCTGGGTGATCTGCGTGCTCAGTCTGACGTACGCACTTCTCTGTAGTGGCATTCGATATACTCTTCGTCGCGGCATGTATGGCTTCGACGATGCTGCTTTGCTCGTCTCTACCATTGCGTGCATAGTCCAACATGCATTCGTATTTCTCGCGCTGGAGAACGGCCTCGGGGTGTCTGTATCCGGCATTGCGCAGAAGCATCGCGATGTGGTTGCCAAAGTAAGCAGGCTCCTGGATGTAATTACTCAGACAAAACACAACTAACCAAGCCCTCTAGAGTACCTATACTAGACTTGTTCTATTCTTCGTCGTTCACTACCTGGCCAAAACGTCGTTGACTCTTTTCACTCGCCGTTTGTTCGACGGCCAAGAAAAGTACTATTTACGAATCTGCGACGCACTTCTGGTTTTGAACTTCATCTTTGGGGTCGTCAGCATCTTACTCATGTCCATCAGCTGCGAGTCCGGGTGGTATTTCGCTACGAGAGACGTTTGTCCTGGTCTGGTAAATCAACATGTTGCACCACCTAAACCAGCTGGACGAGACTGACTCTTGTGTAGTTCACCCGATGGGTCGCTATCAAAACGCTCGATGTTGTGGGAGAGCTCGCTCTCGTTCTCGTTCCAACACTCCTCATTTGCAAGATTCTGCTCAACTCCAAGCACAAAGCCGTCATCGTTGCTACATTCGCGGCCCGACTGCCAGTCATTGCATTCACCATTGTCCACTTCTACTATCTACGTAAATCCTTCCATAGCACCAAGGATCGAGGGATTTCGCTTGTGCAACCGGTCGTATGGCTTCAGGTTACCCTCTTATGGTCAATGGTTACAGCTTCTCTCCCATCTTTCAGGCCGTTGATATCGCCATTCGATACCGTCATGGAGGATTCGTCCGATCGATCAGCTTCGGTGTTTACAGGCGCCGCACTTGTTTTAGGAACCGAAAAGGAAGAGTTTGCAGATCCTGCTGCGACGTCTCGGTCGCGTCTCTCTCAACTGGAGCCTGTGGCTAGCGTGCTGAGTCGACACAGAGACTTCAAGGGTCATAACGAGACCATCATCGAAGGACCAAAGAAGAAACTGTTCAGATTGTCGAAGAAGGAAGACGATATCGAACTAGGCACAATCCAACACACCAAAGACTTCGAGATCAGATATGAAGAAGCCGCAAAACCTAGCCGATGGAGCAAAGTTTGGCGAGAGTCTGGCTCTACCTTCATGGAGAAGGAAAACGACCCCGCGCCGGTAGAAGCAGTGGAAACTGCTGATGAGACGTGAGCAACCCCCATGACTACCGAACTCGGAAATACCAACATATTCTCCCAGGCCCGCTCCACGGAGACGCAGCACCTACGCTTTCGTCGACGAGGCCGACCTGATCACAGAAGTTCAAGAAGCTTCAGACGAGATCGTGCCAACCTGAGGTTAGCGACACTTCCACTTTCAGCTTGGCTGTCCCCCTCATTTTCCGATCCTTCCAAAGGCCAGACCGACCCCTCTCGACCTCAGCTCTCAACCACAGGCCACAACACGAAGGAACAAATTTGTCAAGGGAAGATGGGCATAGCATTTGTCACGAATTTAACGAATGATGTTTGATCTTACAGGAAACGATACCACTGTTTTTAATCTCGAGAGGTAAAATTGTCCGCAGCGCCGCTAATGCAAGTGCTAAAAAGGATAATCTCATGCAAGAACAATCAATTGCACATGCCAAAAATAACCATGTCAACTCTCTCACCAAAGCACACCCTTATCCCTGCGTGATTGCCCGACTTGAGTTTTCGTTCTTGCCCATGATGGTTTTCAGCACTTCCACTCCAATGGCCATGACATCGGTGTTCCTGCACTCGCGCAGGGAGCTCTTGATCGTTTCAACTCCGTCCTGTTGAGCGACTTTTTGCAGACCCATAGTGCCCACTTCTCCAGGCGCAGAGATGAGATTGAGAATACAAACCAAACCTCTATGTTTGATCTCTTCACTCTCATCTCCGCACATGTCTAGCAAAATGCTCACGCCACGGTCATGTTCAAGTACTGCTTTTGCGGCTGCATCCCATTCGGTCAACATGGCTAGGGCGCCGCCTGCTGCGCGTCTCGTTGCTAGATCTTCTGCGTCCGCCAATGCTAGGAGGACGTGTAAACGGTGTTTTGCTGCTGGGCTGCCATCTGCATATTTGGCGACACCGGCGGGAGAGGCCATGAGATTGCAGACGAGTTCGACGGAAGCGCGTTGGACTAGTTTGTTGGTGGAGAGGAGGAGGTCTTCGGTCGGTTGCCAGGCTTGACGGAGGAGTGCGTCTTTTACTGCGTCGTCTTCTAGAGATGCGAGATTGGTAAGTGCGAGTAGGGATTCGAAAACTGGGAGCAGGTCCCGGGTTTCTGAGCTGGTGTCGGGGGTGAGGAGGAGAGTCAGAGGTCGTAGGGCTGAGATGGCGGGCATGGCTCTGCTGAAGACGTGCTGTGGGTTCACAGATATCAGGATGCGAGCGAGTGCGTGTGCGGCGAGCTGGATAGCTGCTTGTGCCGAGTCAGAAGCTGAGGCGGGTCCTTCAGGTGTTTGGAGACGGTCAATGGTTTGGAGAAGCAACTTTACAGCACCTTGTTGTGCTAGTTTACCACGGTGCTTTTGCTCGCGGGCGAGTGCGTGAAGGATCTTGGCTGTTATACCCAAGATAGTCACAGTGTAGTGGCTTCTGGCCGCAGTCACGAGGATGGGTATAAGGTTTGCATCCAGCACTGTCTTGCAGCGGGCTGTAACATGCTGGTCATCATCCAAGGGATCCTTCTCTTCTTGCTTCTTTGATTCGGCATAATTCCTCAGCTGCGACATCTTTTGCTGTTCTTCGCTTTGTGCTGGGCGATATGAAACCAAATTTGAGAAGATTGTCAAGATGCCGAAAGTGCAGGGATCAGCTGTCGTTGTCGATTTGAGCCGTTCGATGAGCTTGTCGAGTAAGGCTGTGTTCGACACAATCTCACCTTTGGTTTTCGGTTGTAGAGATGTGTATGCGAGACCCTCAATCGAGCTCTGCTGTTCTGCCGGGCTGCTGGCGTTTAACGTAAGGTTGACCAGAAGGGATGATAAATCGTCTGCGTGTGTTACTGAGGATTCTTCCGAGTCTGGTTTTGGCCTGCGAGTTGTCAGTATTGCAATACGCTTGGGCGTCTGCTGGAATTACTCACGGTATCTTTGCAAGCACCAACGCAGCCATACTTGCAGCTTCAGCCTCTGAGCTTGTATGTGCTACATCGTCAAGCCAGTTGTACGCAATCTTGGCAAGGCTTTCTCTGCACGCTTTATCTACACAGGCTGCACTCATCAGCTCCATTGCTGCCTGTTCGAGACGATGTGATTTTCTGTATGAGTGTTAAATCGACTCTGATACAATCCTTACTTGGGCTTACCTTTGTCCTGAAGAGTTCCTTTCCAAGACTGGTATCAGACCTTCCAAGAATCCGGGTGTAAGGAACAACTTGGCCACGGTCTGCGGTACCAGTGGGAAAACTGATGCTGCTGCTGAGAAGGCCACAATCAACTCGTCGTTGTGACCTTTTGAGACGGTGTTGGTGACATATTCCGTAAATATGTTTTCTCCCTCCTCACGCGTCTCTTCAAGAAGCTTTGCAACAGCCAAAGTCGCCTGTGCTCTGATCTTGGTATCAAGACGGATGTCAAGCTGTGCGAGAACAATTTCAAAGGCATCACGATCGATGAGTCCAGCCATATCATGCGCATTGCTAGTGAGCAATCTGGCGATCAAAGTCATGCTCCATTCTCCATGTTCCAACGCTGGGTCCAAGAGTTTTCCAAGCGCAAGCAAAAAAGCATCACGCTTCGCCTGTGTCTGAGTTTCTGAATTGGGCCATGCGTTTGCATCGAGGAGGACTGGTAGAATGCTGTTGAAACTGTGTTCACCACGTCTCCACAGTAGACGGAAGAAGCGGGTTGCTTCTGTTCCGACCTGGATCCTGCTGGCGAGTTGTTTACGTGCTGCTGCGGAGTTGATCACAAATGCTCCAGTCAATTCGTCCCTGATTTCTGTCGGCTTTCCATCATGGTCGAATAGGAAGTGAGCGACATCAGAGATTTGGTCAGAGGGTATAGCAGTATGCTGCTTCAGCAGCTTGACGGCTTCCTGGCCATCCGTTTGGTCACCCTGTTCCACGTAGTTTTTGATCAAAGTCAATATTTGGCTTCCGGATGATTCTTCAGTCGACAAAGATTGTACAAGGGCTTGAACGTTTTGGTTGGTAGGTGCCAGAGAAGCAGCTTCCTTGGCCAGTTGTGTTGCTTTCTGAAGTTGGCGTTGTTCGATGCATGTTCTTGCTTGCGCCACCAGCTCCTCTACCCGCTGTGTTGTTGTTGAGTCTGCCATTACAGCATTTCAGTCCCCAGTCGTATTTTCTATTGAGATGAAATTGTTGGTATCTGAATTGTTAGACGTGTTTTCAGGAGGGCTCTCGTCTTGCATTTAAAGCTGAAGCTCGGACTCAAGATCTTGGCCGATGGCTTTGAATCGTCACCAGACAAATGATACCGCAACCACGAGAGAATGACGCCCAATATTCAATGGGCTGACTGAGAAGCAACAAGGACCGATTAGAAGGCAACATACAAAAAGTCATGTATGATAAAGTTGATGAATTTCAAAAACGCTACCTCCATATGCAAATGCTATAAAAGAAGGGAACTAGATGACGATGCCGCGCCTATACCAGCCTCCAGGGCCCCGCCATGCGTATAACCATAAGAGACATGCCACCCAAACACTCACCGCCATGGCCCAAAACGTCGGAGCATAGCAAGCACGTCCGAAACAGAGCTCGCTGCTTGCTTCGACGTTGTCGTTGGCTGCATATTGATAGACTGCACTGTAAAGCAAGCCCCATAGTGTCGCACCCAATGCTGGAACAGTAGCAACACATGCCCAGTTTGTGCCGAAATTCTCGACACCCCAGACCACAGAGGTAATGATAGGAGTCAGACTGAAAACAGCACCATAACCAGCGCCTACAGCAGCGCTCACCCACCAGAAACGCTCGCCGTGGTCTTGTACGACACCCGAAGCGAGCACGGCTTGACCGATAGACATGATGAGCGAGAAGATGAGGAGGAAGGTGATTCGCGAAATCTCCAATCTTTTCTGAGGTTCTGCGGCATCAGCACCAGGCAAAGTGGCCATGGATGACATGAGCGAGTTGGGACCTCTGCGATGCTGGTGCGGCACAGATGTTGGAGCAAATAAATCAGACAGAGTGCCCGTCAATATGCGAGCAATTGTTGAAGTGATGGCGACGATAGAGACATGGGTAGCGGCGCTTGTGGGAATCTCTTCATCAGGCATGGAGGGCGGGTAGAGAGTACCGATGACAGTTCCGAGGTTGTTGATGAAGGCTTCACCGGGACCCGTAACGAGGAAGAAACCGCCAGCAAGCAGCCACATAGTCCTGTCTGACAGGAAGCGGCTAGTCTCCTCGTTGAGCAGCCAAGTCTTCTTACGGGCCTCTTCTTCTTTGCGTTGGCGCTCTTCCTCGTTATCCTCGTCTTCATCATGTACAGCACCATAACCTTCGTGATGGTCATGATGCTGGCCTCTGTGGAAGAAGGCACTGTCCTCTAGCAGACCGCTCTGTTCCAATTCTTCAATTGCTTCATCAATCATCTCATCCTCGTCAATGATCCTCAATAGAAAGAAGCCAACGGCACCAGCTGCAAACAAGGTACAGCCGAGGAAGATGAAGAAGCGAAAGACATCAATGTCTCCATGGGAGCCGTCGGGCTTCTTCTCGTATAGCAGGCGACTGCCGACCTGGCTCTCCCACATGCCGCTCAGACCAAAAGCGGCGATAGGGAGAGCCAGAGCAAGGCCCTTGTGTTTACCTCTTCCGAAGTTCTTTGCGCATGTGGTGACAGCACTCAAGTACATGCAGCTGGTGGCCATGCCTACCCAGACAAAGGAGAAGACCATGACAGCAAATGGCCAGTCGGGGTTGCGGTAGGTGAAAGCGGCCAGTATATAGCCGAAGCCGGCGAAGCAACCCGAGAGGATAGAAGGAATGCCAGGGCCATAGCGATCGCAGAGGAAGCCGAAGATAGGGACGGGTAGGTACATGGCGAGTTCGGCAGTGATGGAGATGGTGTTTACGCGTAGCTGTGTGTAGTGTAGGCGTTTCTGGAACAGGGGCGCGTATACGGAGAAGCAGGTGATTGATCCGGCTACCAGGCTACAGTCATGCGTCAGTCTGGGTCTAGTCTAGGTAGGGATATCAGAGAGTGGAAACAGACCAGTTGATGATTGCCCAAGCAAAGGTGAGATAGCGCGAGAGTTGACGCTGCATCTTCTGCCTGTCGCGGATCTGGATGCCCTCGGCGACCTGTTCGAAGAAGCTGCCAGCATAACTGTGTTCGGCACTGGGCCTGCCTGACGATTCGGCCTCATCGTCAGCGCGTAACAGCGGTCGTCCAGGGTGGTAGTCGAGTTTGTCGATCACTGTCCCTCCACCAGCATTTCCACTGCCTTGACCTGCCATGTCGTGTGTATACCTCCTCTGTCTCCAGAGGAATGTCGGTGTAGGAGGCAGAGAGAGACTCACATTGCGAATGACTGTGCATGAAGCCTGGTGACTCTACTGACTCGTGGACCCTTCCGAGGGCAAGCCACTAATTCCGTTGTCGCACGTCATCAAGCCGAATTCGCTCGTGGCTGTCATGTGCAGTTTCGCTCAAAATTCATGTCAAATGAGCCAGGCCCGTCACCCTGCCCCTATTCCCAATAGTACACCACCTGGTCATAATCGCTTATCCATTGTCGGATAATCACAGCAGTAGGATTGCATGGTGTCTCTGCTTGATCTGTGGGTTTCTTGAGTGGTAGAAGGTCTTGGAGAGGGAGTATTCGGGTCATGCTTCGGAACAATCACAATTGTTGTGAACCAAGGGGACTTCAATCATTTCTTGCATGGACATTGCTTAGGTTCGGCCATACTGTGGTCCTGACAAACATCGCCAACTTTGAGATTACTCGCACTCAAGACACCACCTTCTCGACAGTAATGACAGCCATAATGCATATGATACAGGAAGCTGCAACAGAGATGAGCAGATTTGCCGAGAAGCCAGTGTTGTAGTAAACCCAGAGATTGCTCACACAAACAGTCGGAATCAACATTCTATCAAGGCATCTGATCTTCCAGACAATAGCAGAGGCTGGCCTGGGGGATTGAGCCATACTGAAATGTCGACGCACTCGAGGTCGATGTCTTTTCAATATCTGGTAGAGTCCCCTGAGTGGAACATCGACTACTCGACTACCCGACCGCAGAGACTAGGTACGAGATGAAGGTATCCTTCGTATCGTAGAGACTGACATAAGGCCAACGATACAGTCAATTGCAACAATCGCAAGCAGGCTGAGAGAGAAGCCTGTAAGGTAGTAGACGCAGATGTTGGCTATCAATGCAGTGACGAAGAATTTGTGGTCGAGAGGTCCAATTGTCAATTGTAGATCATGGCTTGTGTCGTTGCGGTCGTTCATGACAGGATTGCAAGATGCTCTTTCGGTCAGGAAGATGAGGTGCAGGAGATTTCACGACTCGTTGATGAACCAGCATGATCACCACCGCGACTCGCTCTCAACGCGGGGAACCTCGGTATGTTTTAGCTCTTGGAAGTCATCCACCTCGGTGGACATGTTATGCGGAGATACTCAAGTCAGCAAGAGAGAGTATTCTGAGGCACAACACTTGCTCTCTACAGCAACCACACACACATTCGTTCTTCCATACAACCCACCTTCACAATGACAGCCGCACCCAAGAAGTCCCTGGCGCTCTCACCACCGCCAACACCCCAGACCATCGGCGGAGGTTCCTCATTCCCGGGTATCCCCACCATCGCCTCACCTCCGAGCTCCCCTCGTTTAAAGGACAAAGTCTGCATCATCACCGGCTGCAACAGTGCCCTAGGCATTGGTAGAGCTTCAGCCTATGAATTCGCCAGCGCAGGAGCAAAGGCCTTGATCCTCTCCGACTTTGACATTTCCAACCTGGACAATTGGAAACAGGATATTGAGAAGTTATATCCAGGCACGCAGGTCGTGGTCAAAAAGGTGGATGCTGGGAATGAGGAGGATGTCAAGGCTGTGGTAAAGTTGGCCGTGGACAAGTGGGGCAGACTGGATGTTTTCTTTGCGAATGCTGGTATAGGAGGTACCATGGAGAGGGTATATGAGGTTGGGAAGAAGGAAGGCAAATCAGAGGAGGAGTTCATGAGAACGATGAAAGTGAACGCATTAAGGTCAGTCTTCTTATCATCTCTTCAACACATTTATGGAACTCCTCGGCTGACTGTTGCCGAACAGTGTCTTCCTAGCAACAAAGCACGCTGCCAATGCTATGATGCAGAACAAACCCAGTCCCAGTGGTTCAATCATCAACACAGCATCAGTAGCTGGTTTACGCTCCAACGCTGGCCCAACAGACTACTCTGCCTCAAAAGCTGCTGTCATCAGCATAACTCAAACATCAGCTTACCAACTCGCTGGCACAAGCATCCGTTGCAACGCCATCTGTCCAGGTATCATCGAGACCGGCATGACGGCAGAAATGTACAAGGCTGCAAGAGCGAGAGGCAGTGTAGGCAAGATTGGACAGTTGAATCCACTGATGAGGGGTGCAGTTGCCGATGAGGTCGCAAGAGTTGCCTTGTTCTTAGCCACGAACGAGAGCAGTTATGTCAATGGACAAGCATGGGCTGTCGACGGAGGCTTGAGTGCCGGCTTACCTTTCGTACCAGGAAAGCTAGCATAAGACAAGGAAAAGGCTTAGCACGACGAAAATGATTTTACAATTTTAATACATGCAACTCGAAGTTTTCGATGAAAGAAAAACGCCTTGAATACCAGAAAACAAAAGCAGAGACCAAAACGCAACCGAACGCCATGCTAAGAACGAGGAGAAAGAAAAAGAATGCCCGTCCCTCATATTCCAGGACATGGAAAGC
>Ga0181467_100334_pt1 | contig 24958 bp, 22 predicted proteins | sample InSIn5gowninarea_2_FD_119079 | JGI IMG/M metagenome (GOLD analysis project Ga0181467, IMG submission 119079) | Clean room microbial communities from NASA Spacecraft Assembly Facility at Jet Propulsion Laboratory, Pasadena, California, USA -... ... | reverse complement strand
AAGCCATTCGTCATAGTCGAGCTCTCGCTCCTATACATTGGCTTACAGACATCTTGGAACACTCTTCCATGCGCATACAGAAATGTTCAGGAATCGAGTTGGTATATAATGATGATGGAAAAGTAGAAATGAATGGGAAGCGGAAGAGACTCTTATGTATCGCCTGCGAAAGCATAACCTGCAACAACAGGAAGCCAGGCTACACTGTTGGAACATGGAAATATCCTGATTCACAAAAGAGTTGCAAGTTTTGCTGTACCTTGTGGTAGGTGACTTGTTAATTCTGTCGTGCTGTTGTTACTAGTTCGAGTAGTATTGAAGACTCTTCTCTGCCAATCGCAAGGATGATGTGCTTGGTGAGGGGCGAAAAGTGGGTGAGATGTTCACGCATGTGACAAAGCTAGTCTTCGGTTTTCCTGGTTCTGTGATCGTGGAGGTGTTCCAACTGGATCCTTCAGGATCAACTATGTAACGGCCACGAGCTCTTCACGTCGACCAACGCATAGCATTGTGCCCATCAGCCAGTAGATGATTGTATGCCAACTCATAGTTCCTTACTCAAGGGCGGAGACCGCATGTGGTTCCACCATGGTCAAGCAGGCGGCGATCTCGTGTCATCAGTAGTGGCGATGGTCTTGTGGGTGCACATGATAGACTCTGTTCCTGGTTTTGAGTATGGTGGTCATTGGCTGGAAGCGAAGGGAAGAGCTTTACAAGCGAGAGCGGGTTGTTGGTGAAACAGCTGAGGGTCGGCAGTGGCATTGGTTGGCTCGAAAGAGTACCCATAACAGTTCTGTGCCAGCAGTAATGGACAGAGGCAAGGAAACATAAGCAATGAAAGCGTGGAGTAGGACAGAGAATCGGCAGAGTGTGCTGAGACTGCAAAGGGCGAGGCTCAAGTTGGCATGATCATTCTTGGGAACGGCGGGAACAGGTAGCGACTACCGGAGGAGCGAAAGTCGACAACATAATTGGTGGTAACACATTCAGTTGGAACATGTCATATGAGTTGGAAGCACGAAGGCGTCATTGACCTACTGCACCTCAACATGGTCGAGATGTCTTGCAATTGGATACGAATGTAGCTCAAGCCGCTACTTCGAATACTTTTTGTCCTTAGTACGCTCCCCCATGACAGCCAGATCTCCCTCAGCAATAAGCTTAGCAGCTGCAGAAGTCAAAACTAAATCGTCCTCCTCTTGTGCGGTACTAGTAACAAAATATGCTGTGGTCTGGACACGAGAACAAGAGCTTAAGGCAAGTTGCCAACTCGAGCGCGCTCAATTACCTAGAATCGTGTCAGCGCTATCGTACAAGGATGAGCAATTATGAATGCTGACCAACCCTCTGACCGTTTGAGCGAGCGGCGACTTCGGAGACGTGGTACATGCAGCGTCTGACCTGACCCCACTGGCTGCGCTCCAAGCGCTGATCCTTGAATGCCTTGTCATCAATGGCAGCTCTGTACAGGCGCTTGACGAGGTCTGTGATGAAGTCGGGGTGGAATCCTTCTCCAAAGCGTGACTGTCCGTCGATGAGTGCCTCGACATTGTCGTGAGAAAGCACAACGATGTCAGTGATGAGCTTACGAAGAGAAACATCGGAAGGAGTCAGTTCGTACACCTTGTCGATTGTTGCAGCGCGAGGGAAGGCGAATTGGTCGGTGAAAAGTGAGATTATTTCGTTGATGGCGACGTTCTGCAGGCGTGGGATGCCATACTTGTTACCGAAGATGTAAATGTCGACCATCAGGTTCCAGTAGGTCCAGGGATCGATAGAAGGATTGTCAGAGCCGAGGCCGTAGCCACCAACTCTGTGGTCAGTGACCCAGCGCATGAACCTGCAGATCATGTTATCAGCCACAAGATCCATGCTATTACTAGAACCACTTACTCGCGGACGACATCAGGCGAGTCCTCAGGCATACGAACAGTGTTGTTCTTTGACTCATCGTAGCAGCTGTATTTGATGGCACCAGCGAAGAAAGGTGAGTGAAAGGAGAGAATCTCGTGGAACCAGGTAAAGTGGGTTTCCTCGGCACCGACAATCAGAGTCATGAGCTTGTCTTTCATGTCTGTACAGGTGGCTGCCTGGAGAAGGATGTTGCTGGGTAAGAGTCAGCAACGTTATGATCGTATGCAAATTGATCAACGTACCGTGGCCAAGGACCGCCAGGCTCGTTGAAACAGCATTTCCTGTTCGTGGGCTTCTTGGGGGGACGAGCTTTAGTCTTATTGTTCTGCTGGACGTCGGCATCACTGTCTGAGACGTGATCGGGGCCGGCGGCAGCGGCGAAGGCGGCGACAGGAGTCACAGTGGTAGTAGGTGCTGTAGCGGCGTTGGTGTTCAAGGTAGCCATGATGGCGAGTGCGTTGTTTTGGTAGATGGAGCGCGATGGGAAAATGTGGTTGTGGATAAAGAACAAAAAGAGTGAGAACAAAGTTCACAATGGAAGCAAATATCGCGCTTTCCAAAATGAAGAGCAGACACGAAACTCGAACGACACCTTGGCGTGTATTCAGCTTGTGAAAGACCCAGATGGGGAAAGAACGTTCCGTAACTCTGCGGAAGTGTCAAGTCGCCATCGGCTCTGTGATGAAAGTCTGTCGAATAAGGTAAGAGTGAGCTTCGACCAAAGTAGAGAGATTTTCTTACTCACCCAGGTAGTGTGCTGACGATTGTCTCTGCCTTGGCTCAACATCCACTCTAGCATCACTTCACTGACTCTCGCAAACATGCTGGCACTGCTGATAGAAAACTATGCAGTACATTCATCTTACAAACAGCAAACGCCTCGCATATGCTGATGGATCGGACAAACAGCCGCTCTGACACCTCAACTCCTTGAAAGGGTATCTTCTTTGCCCTCAACACCCATAATCGAAACAAGCCAATTAATCTCTACCAAACGCGAAATTATTGCTTCAAGCCGCCTCCTCGACTTCTTCCAACACCCTCTCTCTTGCTTCACGCACCTCACTGTTGGCGACACTGACCTCGGATGTACTGCTGTTATTGCGACTCAAGATGGCCGGTCGCTTGGGTGACCTGTCTATCGCAGTTGGAGAATCTGAACGGCGGCGACTGAGCGATTTTGCCGAGCCTTGACTATGCCAGTTTTGTGTTTGAGGATGCAAAGCATTCTGTGACGAAGACTGTGATGGGGGAAACTTTCCTCCATTGCCTGGACTGCCGCCCATCAACATCAAAGCGTCCATGGCGTCTTGCTCGGCTTGTTGCGTTGGCATTGTTGAGCGTACGGGTGCTGGCCGCGACTTTGGTGTTGAAGGTATGTGCACTGGCGAGGAAGCTGATGGACGTCTGAATGTGTTGCTGCTCTGCGACGAGGCATGCAAGCCTGTTCCCGAGTCTGGCAATGACCAAGATACTACGCCTGAGCCAGAACGTCTTTTCGAAGGTGGTGAGCGTATGTTGATTGGAGCACTCGATGCTGGTGGTGATGCAGCCATGCTCGGATGCAAAGCAGCAGCTAGTTTCTCGACCTCGTTGATGTTGCGATGCTCCCAGCCATGCTGCACCTTGACCATGGCATATGCGAGTCGTGTCTTGAGTTGAGCTGCCACCTGTGGCGACGCGTCAGTGGACAGACTTCGACATGGACGCGAGAATCTTACCTCGCCAGCCTTGCTACCAGATGAGCTCACGCTCTCGGCCCTCGGTCTTTGTTCACCAGGAGTATCCACGACCTTGAGTAACCCATTGGCAGTTCTCTTATGTCTCGTCGGGCTGCTCATGGAGTCTGTCTGAGATTGCGACCGGTCTTCCGGTGTACGTAGTCGGCTACTGGATTGCGACGCGTCATTCTCGTCATGATCTTGTGGAACCCCAGGAGAAGTGGATTGAGACGTATCGCCAGTAGCTATACCGGTTGGAGCGGCAACTCCTTCGTCCTGAGAAGCCTGCGATTGCTGTCCTCGAGGATGCGATCGTTCCTTATCGACCTGGTTGACTGATGGCGGCGGCGGCATGCGCGTCGCGGGGTTTAAGGCCGAGGCAGATGGGCCTGACGGATGCATTTCGAAATGCTTTCCTACTCCGGGAACAGGTATACTCAAGTCCGACCTCGATGTTGCTGTCAGCGTCTCCATGACTTTACGTGAGAATGCTTTGGTTGTCGAGAACGGGAAAGTAAAAAGATCAATTCAACATGATGATCCAATTGGCAGCAGACGCGACGTGCTGGTGGAGACGCGCACGCGCAAGGACCAACCATCATCGACATGAAGATGCGCACCGTTGAGCCCGCCCGACTTCCGAGCGAGACCCTGCCCGCCTTCACAACCTTACCATCACCTTGGGGCGGAGTACACTCCTATACACTCTGCCGCCGCCGATCATACTGAGCACCTCCCTACTTGCCGGCCTCTGCGGCAGAGCAGTCGCACAGACTTCAGCATCTAGCTTGTGGAACCTCAACGCCAGCTCATCAAGGTACCACCTTGATAAATCGTCTTGCTCGAATCTCGTTCCTGATTGATGTGCTGGACGTTGTTTGAACTCCAGCGAGTACGGAAGCTGATCACTTACGATACGGTGTCACTGGCTAACAGTACAACTTCATTTGTTCTAACATGATACATTTATCGCTCTGTATCGAATGGGAATCGCAAGCCACGTTGTTTATTGGAGAGAATGAAACGAAAGCATATACGGCAGAAAAGCTACCAAGGCTGAATCGCCAGAAATGTAGCCTCCCTATGTGCTGGAGTTTGATGCTATCATGAACCACCAGGCCGACACACCAGACATCCCGCGCACTTGCCCATGACGCACCAATTCCAATCATCCTCTTCATGGATACACCAATGTCCATACCTGTTCAACCCTTGATTCGGATCATGCACCGCTGGTAGCCACATTGGATATGGCCTTCTCAGAGGGAATCCGGCGAAAGATGTAGGCTCGTAACCATCCGGACATCCTGCATGCCAGGTAGGGATTGAAGCAGGTTTCTCATGAAAAGGCAGAGGCCGGGGCGTTCTGGCGTTGAGCTCTGCCACAGGCTTGAGCTCTTTCGCCCATTGTTCTGGTGTGAGTTCTACATCGGCGACGATTTCTGCGACTTCTTTGATCGGAGGTAGCCAAGGTCGGGGAGGCTTAGGATTCTTGTTCTCAATCCTGTCCGGATTACGGGCAGTCGTCGAAGTCGGATAGGGGTTCCAAGAGATCTGCTTGGGCGGCCAACCATCTTTGGTCTGCTGTTTGCGATGTCTCATTAGCTTCAGTGAGTACGGAAAGGCAGTAGTTGTGTTGTGGCAATCGTACCAAAGATGTAGGTGATTCTGGAACCAAAGTCCCATTTGCACGTTCTTTGATGCCCTTGAAAGGCGAGTCGATGGGTTCATTCATGCCATCGCCTTCAATCTCGGCGGGTTCTGGCGTTCCACGTGGTTCTTTGTCGCCACCACCAACTTTGATGACAATGGGATCCTTCTTTGGCTTGACTGGAGGGGGCCGAGGTGTTGGTCGTGATTCGAACACATCAGTGCCTGGTATCTTCATACGACCACCAGAAGAAACAGAGTTCCTGCCACCCTTTCTTTCACCTTTACCGCCTCTAGCTCTGACGCCCCCTTTTCGTTGGTCATGTCCTTGACTAGGATGTGGATCAGGGCTGCTCCGTCTTCTAGGTCTTTCCACACCCTTGTTTTGGCCGTATTCTTGCTCAACCGGACCTCCAGTACGGCGAGTACCATGCCTCTGACTTCCAGCGCCAGGTGTGATACTATTTGCTCTGTCTTTGGCGAGAAGCTCTGCGATGAATTCTGGAATGGTCTGACTCAATTCGCGACTACTGAGGGTGAATTGAGGGTATGCAGGATTTGGACAGCGGAAGGTGAAATTAGCCGGTGGAGGAAAGTTTGTCGTTGCTGGAACATGCAGTGGCAGGTTTGTGTTGATCATAGGTAGGGGCGGAGGGTAAGGTTGCTGGATGGGTTGATATTGCTGAGGTGAGCCAGATAGGTAAGGTAAATAATCCGGTAGGGGTGGGCTGTGGTGTTGTAGATTTTGGGTCAAGGGCGATGGAGCCGCTGACCCGTCGTAGATTCGATGAATATTGGAGAAAGGTGGATGAGCTTGTCGGCCGCTTCTTGGCTGAGCAGATGGATAGGGTTGATGACGATGATGGCGAGGGTTTGGTGATGGCCTCATCGGTAGATCGGTTGACTTTGGCATTGAGTCGCGACAGAAGGGTAATTAGGTGGTTGATGATCGGTCAGGGAAGGAGGGTGTGAAGGTTGGAGATTATTGACTTGACTTTGAGCAACCGCCTCTGCTCTTAACGTGTTAGAGCAACTACACGAGACATCTCAGGTGTTGGATGTCTTGGAAGCGAGATGTTGTAGAATCTTCGTGATCCATTATAACACTGGAAATGTCTCTTCTGAATTGGGATTAATGTCTCAATTCGCGGCCTCGCTAATTCATCAGCCGTAGATTCATTGCTTCTTTGCTTTGCGCTACTCAAGCATCATCACCAAAAACGAAATTCTTCCAATTCGACGCCAATTGCTTGACTCCCTCTTCCAAGCTCCAGCCTTTGATCTCACACAGCTTCCTGACAACCTCCTCCAGATACCCATCCATTCTCTCACCTGCAGTGTGTAAGTCGCTCTCTATCAGGATCCTATCATCGGGCACGGCCTTGACAGCCTCTTCAGTCTTCTCCACCCCGGCATGTGAAAAGTTAATCACGGAAGAGAAGGAAAAGAAGATTTTGGCTGGGATGCGTGGGTCCAAGTATTGTTTCACTGTTTCCGCTGGTCCGGAGTAGGAGTGGAGACATATGCGTGGGGGATAAGGTGTTGGTTTTCTTTCTTCACCCACTTGCTCGTCCTTATGTTCAGTGGCTTGATGTTGTGCATTGGCTTCCTGTTTCCGGCGTTCTCGTTTGCTGGGGACTTTTCTCTCATGTCCTTTCCAGGTTTGTTGGAGTGTGTTGAAGACGACGCCATGGGCCTGAACGCCGTGGATGGAGGTTGCGCGACCGAGCTCCCCAGCCAGGTGTAACTGAGCGAGCAGAACCTTCTTCTGGTGATCCATGGAGACGCGGTAAGGTGAGAGGGTTCTGCCTTCCCGACCACCTGGTGTCAAGGCTTCATCTCTTTCTGTCTTCTGGCCAGGAAGCCAGGCCTCAGGAATGCGGAATTGTTTGTCCAGGCCTACTTCGCCGATCAGAGCAAGTGGGTACTTCTCGAGATATTTGCGCGTTTCTGACAGGAAGGCGGAGAATGGGCGAGGGTCTGGCAGGCGCAAGAGGAAGTCGCGATCCTCGGGCTTGGGCGTCAGAGCGGACTGGTAATGTTCAACCTTCTGGTCGGGTGTGAGAGTGGTGGTATCTGGGTAGGTGTCTTCGTCGAACATCTGGTGAGAGAACCAAGGGTGCCAGCCGAAACAGGGTATCACTTTCTGCTCCTTGCTGTTGGGTAGTCAGTAAGTTGGAGGTATGCCGACAATGACGATCAGGGCGGGAGAAGGGCTGAAGTGTACCTTGCTTATCTGTACCTACCTCCAATCTTCTTGCGACTTGCTTCTAACACCCAGCTTGTCGGCGGTCTCAGCTACTAATTCCTGGTCCTGAGCACGTGTGGCCATGATTGTCAGGATTTTGGCGTGCATATCCGGGATAGAGCTGATGTTGGCAACAGTGTCTGTCGGGTGACAATGGGCATCAAAAACACCCAAGTCCCACGGGAAGGCTTCATCTTTGGGTTCTCCCATCTTGATGTCTTATTTCGATGATAGAAAGAATCAAGTGCGGTGGTCATGTTCGAAATATTGCTTTCCCCAGCGATGACGTTCATCGTACGCGAGTCAACCTTGAAAGAGCCGCATCTTCTTTGTGTCGCAAGACCCTTTCTTCACATGCTGAAGAGTTGCACAACATTCTTCTTACGCTGAGGTACAAGATGATTGAAAGCCAGAATCCATGACGAGTCCATGGTCTGGCCATGTCAGGTCATAGATATATCCACCACCAATCTCCTGTAAAACACTTTGCCCTCAGTGCGCCGGCAGATGCGACCTAAAAGTCATGACCAAGGGGTAAATACGATTTACGGCGGCTAAGGACGCCGGAGATTATCACTGGCAAATCGGAAACGATGGATCCGAGGGGTTCAACGGCCTTGGCGAATATCGTTCGACTTTTTGTTGATGCGTACAATTTAACGCGGCGTGGTCTTGGGTCGCCATCCTATCGTGACTTTCGCCATTGTAATCCTCTAGATTTGCATTGCGGGAGGCGTGTCTTTCATTCCTTCTTTTCAATCGCCGTTCTTTCGTTGAAGAGGATCCGTCTTTCCTTCTTCCTTTATACCCTTTTTGTTCTCTTCTCTCCCTTATCTCGTCTCTGGATTGGGATACGGCGACGGACACTTTACAATGTCTGTTATGAACGCGAGTTATGCCTCGCCCGTCGCGGATGCGGCTTTCGCAAAGATCAATGCGATTGCGCCTGAGGGATTTGTACAGCGTCTTCTCGCCGGTGTGAATGCATGGACCGTTGTCTTTACTCTACTCATTGGCGCTGTTCTCTACGATCAGGGTGAGTCCACGCGGTCGCGAAATCATGAGATTCTCAGACTGACCCAATCGCAGTGTCATATCTCTACCACAAGGGCTCAATCGTGGGCCCCATGTTCAAGATTCCCTTCATTGGACCTTTCCTCGAATCGGTGAACCCAAAGTTCGAAAAGTACAACGCAAAATGGCAGAGTGGTCCCCTGAGCTGTGTTTCCGTCTTCCACAAGTTCGTCGTTATCGCCTCGACACGCGACATGGCCCGCAAGGTCTTCAACTCTCCCACCTACGTCAAGCCCTGCGTCGTTGACATCGCCTACAAACTCCTCCGTCCTACCAACTGGGTCTTCCTCGATGGCAAGGCTCACGTCGACTACCGCAAGGGTCTTAACGGCCTCTTCACCCGCCAGGCTCTCGAGCTTTACTTGCCCGGTCAAGAGGAGGTTTACGACGCATACTTCGCTCGCTTCCTCAAGGTTACCAAGGATGCCGGTAACAAGCCCGTTGCTTTCATGTCTGAGTTCAGAGAATTGCTTTGCGCCGTCTCTTGCAGAACCTTCGTTGGTCACTACATCAGCGACGAGGCCATCAAGAAGATTGCCGACGACTACTACATGATTACCGCTGCTCTCGAGCTTGTCAACTTCCCTATCATCATTCCCTTCACCAAGACCTGGTACGGCAAAAAGGCCGCTGACATGGTTCTCGATGAGTTCGCCAAATGTGCCGCAAAGGCCAAGGTCCGCATGAACGCTGGTGGCGAGATGCATAGCATTCTCGATGCATGGGTCAAGCAGATGATCGACTCCGAAGCCTACCGCACCAAGCTTGCAAGTGGTGTCAAGATGGACGACTCCGAGAAGCCCGCTATGCTTATCCGCACATTCACCGACTACGAGATTGCCCAGACACTTTTCACCTTCCTTTTCGCTTCTCAGGACGCCACCAGCAGTGCCGCCACTTGGCTCTTCCAGATCGTTGCTGACCGTCCCGATGTTATGGAGAAGTTGCGCGAGGAGAACATGCGCGTCCGCAAGGGCGACAAGAACGCTCGTCTGACAATGGATATGCTCGAGTCAATGCCCTACACTAGAGCAGTTGTCAAGGAGCAGCTCCGTTACCGTCCTCCCGTCCTGATGGTTCCTTACCTCGTCAAGAAGGACTTCCCCGTCACCGAGACCTACACCGCAAAGAAGGGCTCCATGATCATCCCTACAACATACCCTGCCCTTCACGACCCTGTAGCATACCCCGAACCTGAGACCTTTGACCCTGAGAGATGGATCACTGGTGATGCTGAGAAGCACCCCAAGAACTGGCTTGTGTTCGGCACGGGACCCCACTACTGTCTCGGACAGACATACGCCACACTCAATCTGATGGCCATGATTGGCAAGGCATGTGTTGAGATGGACTGGAAGCACGAAGTTACGCCCTTGTCAGAGGAGATTAAGATTTTCGCCACGATTTTCCCCCAGGTGTGTATTCTTGATGATTCGTATACCACGAAAGTATTCACTAACATAACTCGCAGGATGACTGTCTTCTTACATTCAGCAAGAGGGATTAGAGGAATGAATGTGCTTTGCTTCAAAAGATTACACGCAGAAAAAGAAAGTGTTGTTTGATGTTAGAAGTACAGGAATATTCCCCAACCCTACAAATGATAGACTAATTTTATTTTAATGCTCTTCAACTTTATCTCTTATGACATGTCGTTCATACAAGAATCTGAAACCTGTAACCTTGTACGCTGTGTGACAATCTACTTTGCTTGTGATCCGTACTCTGATTTGTAGAGTGGAGATAATGCTGATCAGGGACCTCGGTTTGCGGAGAACAAGACCGACAAGTTCGGCGATGATGCAACCTCCAATCGAAATCCAACTCCAACTTCGTTCACGGGTATCTACTTGCTGTCGCACAAAACACACGTACATCCAACATGTCGGTAAAAAGGATCTCTACTTTTACTACCAGAGCAGTTATCGCATCGGCGCGACCTGCCAGATTCCAGGCTTCGAGTCTCTTGAATACATCACCGAAGCTTCGAACCACCATCCAGCGACCGGCGACGACATGTCACGTACAGCACCGCTTCCACTCGACTGAAGGCAAACCCAACAACAAAGTCTGGGATTTCGATTCTATCAAGCAATTGACCGAACAACCATCTACCGACCGCGTCTTGATTGGTACGTTGTCCACTCTTCCTTTCTGACTATCTCCTGCCAATCTCTCGGACCCATTTCTTTTCCTCTTTATCATCTAGCTCAGATCTAACTCCCTACCACAGATGTCCGCGAACCCACCGAATTCGAAGCCGGCTACATCCCCACCGCCATCAACATCCCCGTCGGCTCCGCTCCAGACGCCCTCTTCATGCCCGCCCACGAATTCGAAGACAAATTCGGGTTTGAAAAGCCCACTGCAGATCAAGAGTTGGTGTTTTACTGCAAAGCTGGTGTTAGAAGTTCGGCGGCGGCGGAATTGGCAAGGCAGGTTGGTTATAAGAACGTTGGTGAGTATAGAGGGAGTTGGTTGGAGTGGAGTAAGAAGGGTGGGAGGAGTGAGAGGGATTAAATATCGAAGAGGAAAAGAGAAGGGATGAATATCCACACATAGAGATAAGTCTCGCAGGTTGCTATGAGCTAGTCAGGGTATAGCATCAAATCATCAAGATGCCTCACTATGAGGCTAACTCCAACAATGCTCAAACTGTGCATTTCTACAGCTATACGCGTGACCAAGTTTAGCACATGGAAATATGTTTGCTGCTGATTTGTCGCACTCGGCCTGTGAAGCGTGTCGCATGCCTCTCACTTTTTTCTCTACATGCAGTACACATACTGTAGAGACAGATAAGTGCGAGTCTCGAGTACCAATTCTGGACCTTGCCTGTTCGGGAGAAATAATAGAGAAAGCTTATTGTTCGATGAGCAAGACGCGCGGAAACCGACCGCATAAGGCCATTTGATCGCAGAGAAGTTGATAACATATCGTATTTGCAGACTGGAGCACCTTTCTTGGAGCGCGACACAGTCATCACATTAGACAATGTATGGCAAAGGAGCCCGCGGCCGCCCGTCGTGCCCTTCTCTTGCCGTGTGATGGCCCCTCCCATTAGCGGTCCACCCCAGATTGGGCATCTCCATGCGACTTATCTTATCGTTCTCCCGGCTGTACATGCTTAACTGGGTATAGCGCATTTTGACAACAGTACCGCCTCTCATAGCTCCAGTGAGTACAAGTAGAGGTGTCTGTCCATGGTGACACGATTCCTCCTCTGCTCATACCATCCTCACCTTCTCCTCTCTGCCAGTCATGGCTCCCTCTCATCCTCTTTCCATCCTCTCCATCGAGGAGACCAACCTCGCAAGAGAGATTGTTCTCGCTCACCACGACAAGGAAGTCATTGACTTTAGAGAGATCTTCCTCCAAGAGCCTACTAAGGCAGAGCTTGTCAAGTACCTTCAGCTTGAGCACTCTGGTCGCTTGTCTCCTACATCTCCCCGACCTGCTCGTCTCGCTAAATGCCAGTACGATGTCATTGGTTCGGACAGAATTCCTTCCTACCACGAATCTGTGGTAGACATTGGTTCGAAGAAGAGGACTAAGCACGAAGTTATCGGCAAGGAGCACCAGGCCGCTTTGACCTTGTAAGTCGTACAAGCACTGTTTTCCTAGTTATCACTAACCCCTAGCAGGAAGGAATTCGAGGTTCTCGTCAGTGTCTGCAAGGCTGACCCCAAGTTCAAGCAAGCAATTGCTGAGCTAAACATCCCTGACTACTATGAGATCGTCGTTGAGCCTTGGCCATACGGTGGTCTTGATGAGGAGGACGAGAGTCGTCGCTACTTCCAAGGTCTCATCTTCGCTCAGGACACTCGCAACAACAACGCCGACTCAAACTTCTACGCTTTCCCTCTACCTTTGATCCCTGTCCTCGACATCCACAAGAAGGAAATCTGCCGCATTGACAAACTTGCCACCGGAGGAAAGAACGACGCTTTGACAGCAAAGACTCATGGCGAAAAGATTCTTGAGCACTGCACTACCGCCGAATACGTTCCTGAGCTTCTGCCTCAAGGCGTTAGACAGGATCTTAAGACTCTGAATGTTCTCCAACCGGATGGTCCCTCATTCAAGGTCAGCGATGAGTCTCTGGTTGAATGGCAGAAGTGGCGTTTCCGTGTCTCTTTCAACCCTCGTGAGGGTGCCGTTATCCACGATGTTCACTACGATGGAAGAAGTGTCGCCTACAGACTTTCCGTCAGCGAGATGACTGTCCCCTACGCAGATGCTCGTCCTCCTTTCCAAAGAAAGCAAGCCTTTGACTTTGGTGATGGTGGCGCCGGAAATTGCGCCAACAACCTCTCTCTCGGATGTGACTGTCTTGGTGTCATCAAATACTTCGACGCTGTCATTGTCGACGATGATGGTAAGGGCAAGGTCCACCCCAACGTTATCTGCCTGCATGAGCAAGATGAGGGTATTGGCTGGAAGCACACCAACTGGCGCACTGGCCGCGCAGTCGTAACTCGCAGCCGTGTCTTGGTCGTCCAATTCATCATCACTCTGGCCAACTACGAATACGTCTTCGCCTACAAGTTCGACCAATCTGGTGGCATCGACATCGAGACCAGAGCAACCGGTATCGTCAGCTGTGTCAACATCGACCCCGGCAAGACCAGCAACTACGGCAACGTCGTCAACCCTGGTGTACTCGCCCAGAACCATCAACATATCTTCGCTTTCCGCATTGATCCTGCAATCGATGGTCACAGCAACACAGTCATCACAGAAGAATCCCACGCTGTACCCATGAACCCCAAGACCAACCCTCGCGGAAACTACTACGAAGTCCGCAAAACGCCTGTCGAGAAAGCCGCCTGGGCAGATGCTGAACCCCGTCTCAACCGCGTCTTCAAGATCGTCAACGAGAACATCAAAAACCCCATCTCCGGCAACAGTGTAGGCTACAAGCTGGTACCTCCCGCTACACAGCTTCTCCTCGCAGACCCAGCTTCCGTACAAGCTCAACGTGCTCAATTCGCTCAACACCACGTCTGGGTCACTAAATACAAAGACGACGAACTCTTCGCCGGTGGCCGCTTCACCATGCAATCGCGCAAGGAAGTCGACGGTGTTGCAGACGCCGTTGCCCGTGGTGACAACACCAGAGATACTGATGTGGTTGTATGGAGTGTATTCGGTCTCACCCACAACCCTCGCGTTGAAGATTGGCCAGTCATGCCTTGCGAAATCCATCAAGTGCACTTGCGCCCCACGGATTTCTTCACCGCTAATCCCAGTATCGATGTGCCACCGAGCAGCAACAAGGCTAGTGTGGAGGTGCCGAAGAGTTGTTGTCAACCTGCTCAGGGAAAGCTTTAAGTGCCCTTCTTCGAAAAGGGCTTTGAGTTTGGGGAACATATGTGGAGGAAGAGATGTGAGGTGTAGGTCCCTCGGATGACTGTAATGACTTTTGATATAGGGATGTGAGTCTCCCGACATGTTCAAGATATTAATGACTTCTAGACCTGGATGCGAGTCTCCATTGTAACGACTTTAGATACCAAATTTGCAACTTTGTTTTTGCCATTTTACCTTCTGCTTCTTATCTCTGCCTTATATGTTGCCGCATCTGATTTTATAACGTCTCGAAGGACTTTACGTTTTTACAAAAAAGTAGTTCTTGACAAAGTGGCTTGGCGTTTTGAGATGTCACTGAACGGGGAAGAGGAAGGAACAACCACGTCAAAGGAAGGCAATTTCCCACTGCCATGGAAACTACGACTCTGCAAGTGCGAATGAACTCCAGAACAAGCTGCATTGTGCATCTCAAGGAGGCAATCGCGATGCTAGTATCTCGTGACAGGGTCAGCCCCTCAACATCACCCCGCAGTAATATCTTGACCATTTGAATGGGAGATATCCATGTCTCAAGTATACGGAAGCTATCATTTCTCAAGATACAAACTGAATCTTTTGATCGCTTTCGGGACGGGTATCGACCGATGAGGAAAATTTCACACTTGGCTAGCGATTGAAGCCTGCCTGCCTGGGTCACATACACACGGAAAATCAAACATGCACGCATCGATCAAAAATAAAGGTCTGACAATTCCAGCAGAACAAAGTGAGCCCTTGTAAACATGTTTTATCATTCTCGATGGCGTATATATTCCAAATACCACTTTTGTCCTCCTTGTCATTACACAACCAGTTCATATGTCAGTCATGGAAGCCCGTACACTTTCTCCTACACCCCAAAGGAATGTCATTCTTTCGCTTAGTCTTCTATTTGAATGTGCTTAGACACAGTGCACGACACCGTCAGCGTGGGTGTGGCATTCCTGTAACTTTGTCAGTGAGGAATCGCTGTCTCTAGGGAAAAGTACTTACAGCAGCAGCGCTCGACGTCTTCGAGGCAGTTTGGGAAGCAGCATGAGCCGAAGTACTAGTGGCAGCGGCGGGAGTGCTAGCAGAAGCAGAAGACACGGCATAAGAGGCAGCCGAAGAAGCAGGAGCAGCAACATGTGAATCACCCTCCTCTTCCCCAACTGTACCAGTACATCCCTCCCCAGGCAACACAACATCCATAGCATAAACATCCAGCGCAAAATACTGCAACGTGTGCGTATTTCTCACAGCTTCGGCAGGGTTCTCTTCAGCCAACTCCAGACACTCGGTGTATGAATCAGCGTAGTGTTCAGCAGCACCTTCGCCAATCTTTGTGGTGTGGAAAAGTCTGTGCATCAAATCGGCGGCGAAGTAGTGGTTTAGTTTTCCGGAAGCTACGGTGTAGCCGCCTGAGCAGAGGGTTTCGAGGGGTTGGCGGGTGGAGTAGCTGAGGGGGCAGATTACCGTTTCGTCGGTTGCGTTTTCGCCGCGCCAGTGGCCGCCCCAGCCTGTTTGATTTGTGAGTGATTGTTCAGAGTACTGGAAGGAAGGAAGAGGGGGAGGTGGGACATACCTTCTTGGTGGCAGTTTCCGTCAATGTCGTCGCAGCGGAAGAGAACACCTTCGTGGTCACCGTGGATGAGCTTCTCATACCAGCCGATTACTTCAGCAGTAGGTGCTTGGCCAAAGTACTTGGTGTAGAGGGCAGAGTCATTGCCGTGAGCGTAGATGTGCTGAGTGGCTTGTTGAGCGATCTTGATGGTATCACTAAGAGCCTTTTCGAGCTGTCTTTTTTCGGTGCCATTGCAAGATTGGTGGATAGGGAAGCCTTGAATCTCAGAGGCGGGCTGGGGATATGAGGTTGCCGTGCTGCCGGAGACGGTGACAGTGGTGACTTGTCTGTTCTTGATGACAGGTGAAGCAGCAGCAGTGACAGCAAGAGCCGCACTGACAAAGAATTGAGTGCGCATAATGATAATGATATAAGAAAGCTTTTGAGGCGTTGGAAGAGGCTGTTGAATTGCTTTGCTTGCTTGATGGTTTCCAACGAACCTGCATGTCGCTGTCTTTATATACCTACTCTGCTTCTCAAGACATTGAGCCACGACCATCCACTGACGAAGATTCTGCATACCATTACATCCGCATTGGGCGAGTTTACCCGAAATCCCAAATGCCCAGAAACACCCGAGTGGTCGTTATATGCCTCAGCCGTACCAAAACTCGGCCTTCACCGAATGTTGGGCAGGGCAAAATGTCTATACCAAGACAAAAGCATTGCATTGTGGCTTTTCAGAATCATGAATGCATGTTCGCCAAGTGTGCAAACACCAGGAAGGAACGATGTTGAGTGGGGTCTTACCTGCATGCGAAAGGTCGTAAAAACCCATACCTTGGCATTGACCATCAAGGTAGCCAAGCAACACTTTGCTTCTCAACGTAGTGAGGCAGTGTAAGTCTGGATTTGCATCGAGCATGCAGTCAAAGCATGGCTCAACACATACGGAGGCGTTTTTACCAAGGCTCTTGGGTTGCTTTGAAGGTCTTGGTATAGGGTGTTACCTCCCAAAGATGGCAAGAAGAAGTGGTCATCGCACCTTCTCGCCAAGTTTCCGTGGGTATAGTGGAGCTCTGCTTTGTCTTTGATCATGAAGGAATTTTAGCCGTACGGAAAGTACTGTGTGAAGGTTGAGGTTGGATATAAAGAAGCGTGGGCATCGTGTGGACTGCTTCAGCCGTCAACAATCCGTCGAAATACTCGTCGTCAAGATGCGTGCTTCTCTATCTTTGCTGACGTCCGTTGGAGTCGCTGTTGTACAAGCGCAGTCTTTGAGGACTTTTTCGCTTACTGCTTGCGCAACACAAAATGGCGTTGTGTGAGTACATCGTTTTCCTCATCATGGCTTTGTCTGACCAGATACTAGGAACTGTTTGCGCGAGGGTACCACGGTGCCATGGACGACTTTAAGCAGTCAAGCAACTGCAGCACCCTCGACTACAGTGGCCCCCAGTACCACACAAGCAGAAGCGACTGCCGCCCCTACTGCTGTTACTGGTTGCCACATGCATGGCGACACACAGTGAGTTACAAATCAAGACCGGATGTGCTCGCTAATCTTACTGACCACTTGCAGGTTCTGCTTCGCTGGAGACGCAGAGTATGAAGTTTTGACAACCGCCACAGCTACCGAGGAACTTCCTTCAGAATACACCGGATGCCATGCTCATGGAGCAGACTTGTGGGTATAGCAATTCCCGACACTAGGAGGTCATTGTTAACGACATCAGGTTCTGCTTCGACCCGCAAGGCGAAGAGGTCGAGGTCGTCGCCGAAGGTGCTTCCCACGACGAATCAGCTCATGAGGGGCACGCAAGCGCAACGACATCTCCAGCGGTAACTTCAGCCGCCGCTACAGGCGCTGATGAGTCTGTCAAGGTGACGGCGCTCAGCGATTGTCACATGCACGAGACTCAACAGTTCTGCATGGGACCTAGTGCTACAGAATATCTGATGAAGATTCCTGCTACAGCAACACAAGACTTGCCTACGCAATACACTGGTTGCCATGCTCATGGAGTACAACTGTAGGTTATTTCTATCGATATTAGCAGTACACGTCTGACAAGAACAGTTTCTGCATGTCTCCTGCAGGTGGTGAGGTTCTTGCTCAAGCACAAGCGGCTGAAGGTGAAGAGGCGGTAGGCGAGGTATCGGCCGACGGAGTCAGCTGCCATTTCCACGCCGGTGTTGAGTAAGTTTGTCTTCCTCGTTTGGTTCTTACCAGACTAACTTTCGATACAGACACTGCGTTGATGCGAATGGAAACACCGTTGAAGGAACTTGTGAAGCCGTTGATCGCGATTACAACATTCCTCTACGCATTGGGTTGGTGTTCGCTATTCTTGCAACAGCCTCCATTGGTGTCTTTGGTCCTATCTTCCTGTCGCTCGGAAGATTCAAGAGTGGTGGTATAGTCATGTCCATTGTCAAGCAATTTGGAACCGGTGTCATTATCTCGACTGCGCTTGTTCACGTAAGTCAAGATCATGAAACATCACCCACCAGATACTGACAATCTGCAGCTTTTCACCCATGCAGAACTCATGTTCGCGAACCACTGTCTGGGCGGCTTGAAGTACGAAGCCACGACTGCTGCGATCGTAATGGCAGGCATCGTCATTTCGTTCGTCCCTGAGTATGTTGGAGCCAGAATCTTCCTTTGGCGTGTATCAAAGCACGAAGCTCCTGCCTCGCCTACACCTGACCAAAGCCATGATTCCAAAGGCGCAGCGACCAACGAGGAGCCTGTTGGACATCATCTCATCCACTCTGGAGATGCTCATGCTCAATCGCCTGCCCTGCAGAAGTTGAAGGTCAATATCATGGAAGCCGGAATCATATTCCACTCTCTCCGTAAGTTGTTCACACCACGATCGCGGTTCAGGGCTGACAAGAAACAGTGATTGGTCTTACTCTTGTCGTTGCCGGCGATTCAGGCTTTATCACCCTCTTCATCGTCATAATATTCCACCAAATGTTCGAAGGACTCGCTCTCGGCAGCAGAATTAGTGATCTAAAAATTCGCATGGTGGAAAAGCTCCTCATGGCCACAGCTTTCGCACTTGTAACACCAATTGGTATGGCCATCGGTATTGGCGTCCTTAACCAATTCAACGGCAATGATCCTTCAACTATCATTGCTATTGGCACCCTTGATGCATTGAGTGCCGGCATCCTGATTTATGTGGGATTGGTCGAGATGTTGGCGCATGACTGGATGCATGGAGAGTTGAGCAGGGCGCCAATGAGACAAGTCATTCCGGCTGCTATCAGTCTGGTGGCAGGATTGGTGTTGATGAGTGTGCTGGGAAAGTGGGCGTAGGGTGGTGGAAGAAAGAGCTAAGAATGAAAATGCGCCATGGATAATGACTATGAATTCCTCTAGACCGGTTAAAAGTTGTGTAGAAAGCGAAGCATGATTTTCACTCGTTTCGACATCGTTTGCGCGGTTGCAGAAGGAACAACCTCATATATTGTACAATCAGGTGAATTGGTGTAATAAAAACGATTCGAGTGAGCGGTGGTTTCGGCAGGTGCTTTCTGACAGGCAGGCGCGTTTGTCAAAATACTCTTGCCTTTTGACAAGGTTGACAGTCGTTGCTGCCTCGCCAAGGGAGAACAATATCGGTCAGCCAGTCTGCGAAGGCAATCTCGTAGCAGAATCAGGCCCGGATTCCCCTCAGCAGGCATCAATACAGGCACTCGATCATGGCACGTGATTCTTCCAGGCAGTCACGGTACTTTGAGCATATTCTGAGCGCACAAAGATATGACTTAACGAGCAGCTCCCGGACTTTCGCACAACCTCCTTTGCGTAAAGACAACCACTCCGTCATGGATGAAGATGGGGATGTATCTCTTGAAGAAGTGAGCAAGAGACTACTGGACTGGCTGGAAGCGACAAAACCGCGTCGATCTAGTCGCATACAGAAGCTCCGTCCAGTGTCATATACGACGACTAAATCCCAGAAAAAGAACACGGTTTTGAATCAGGCTCGTAGAGATTTTGCGGTCCAGATGAGCGATGTGAAGTCTTCGATCTCTACAGCTCCGAAATCTGTGCAGGTGCGGTTCCTGTGGATAATCCATTCCCAAGCTTTCGATATCTGATTGCTACTCTAGACATGATCAACACGTTTGGTGCCGACATCATACCGGAGCACCTGCGAGAAGCGGTTGGACTGAATCTCGACGCGTTTCCTGGGTCATTGAGGAGAGCCGAGCTTCTTTCCACAGTCCCCTTTTCCGCTTTGGACGAGCTAGCCAAACAATCAAACATCCATTATTCAACAAAAAACTAGGGAGACAAAAGCTGGAGGTGTGGTTTGCAAGGTCAGATCCTAGTCTTGCAATCAATCATGCTGATTTAAGGGGCAAGACGAATCATTCAGGCGTCACCAGTGCGATCGCACAGGATCCTGAGGTTGCAGAGGAGCACACGCTTGACTTTATGTTGCTCTCAAAAGTCACAGAAGCAGACATGACAGCGAGAAGAGTCAAGAGGTTGCCTGCTTTGAACCCGCTGCAATGAATGTGTTCCTCTATGCCTGACTATCATGGGTTCCTTCTCTGTCTGGTAGCAACCAAGGCTGGCTGGGGCAGAAATTTGATCCCTGATCTGGCGAAAGCGGGCTGCCAGACTTCGTAATGGATGAAAACGACCGCAGACGATGACTACGAGGATGATGTTCTGATGCTAACGATATTCCTGCTGGCAGAAAGCGCAGAATAGCACTTCGCATTCGCGATCCACGTGAGCGGCAAACATTGTAACATTTGCAAGATGCCTGATGGTAATCCTGGCTCGCGTACATCGTTGCTCAAAGTATTTCGCGCGATTCAGAAGGTGCTCGTGTATGGCGATGGCCCTCATCTCGGATGGTTCAGAAGTTCGCATTCTCGAGTGTTAGGAGTACTTGATGCTCAGTCACAGTTGCTAAACAACTGATATGTAGTTTTGCATGCAGACCAGATATACTATTGTCGTATGGAGTAACGTCACCGTCGGCTTTGATGGCGAGTTGAACAAAACGTTGAACGCGTTGTTGTCCACCGCGTCTCCCACGTGGCTACGTGATCATTGCCTGCTGCCTCCGAAGCAGCGTAATTCCAATGGACTCTCGAATCAGGTGAGAGCTTTCATGAGTTCGTTTGAGTGCAAATCTGCAAACGAGATAATTGGCGCCTTCGGGACCGAGAAACTATCCTGATGTTGTTGGATAGAATGATCCATCTCTTTCGAACGTCATCGAAACTTCGGTGACCTATATAAGCTGCAGAATGGTTCATGCTTAGGGTTTTTTACTCCAACATCAATAGAAATGGCGATGCCTTGGCCATCAACTCTGTCTCCTTCGTTTTCAGTCTCGGCCAGCGATGAACGTACACAGCTGGATCGTATGGGTCAGGAAACGGACGCCTTGAAAACACGCAATTCGGAACACTCCATGATAATGTGCGAATCGAACAAAGTCATGCTCAAACGTGCAGGGCAGCCATCGAATGTGACTCCTGCCGCCGCTTACCGTCGACAACGACTCACCTCGGCCGAACGAGCGTCCGGCTCGATCGATGAACCCATCGAGTGCACTCTCGACAGCGACAACGACACCGAACCCACCGACTGCACTATCGACAGCGGCAGCGACGTCGAACCCTCTCACAAGCCCGGCCGAGCACTCGAACGAAGGAGCGCAAATTCTCGGAATCTACAACTTGCAAGTCAGAATATGACTACTCCGCAGAACAGAGTCCACAAGGTCCCAACAAAGCGCTCAAAGTGGACAGAGACAGAGATACAGGCTTTACTGTCCTATGTCAAGCAGTACGGATTGCGTTACTCCAAGATCAAGAGCATAGATTATGCAGGAGATCGAAAGCTTAGAGATCGTGGTGGCGAACAGCTGCGTTCCAAAGTGAGGACTATCGTGGTCAACGTCATGATCAATGACGAGCCTATGCCTCCAGGGCTCGAGCATTGCCCCTTGCGTGACAAGGATCTTGAAGAAATAAAGCGACGAAGGAAAGGGTGAAGACGACTGGCATCGCATGACTGATAGACGAGACAGCAGGAAGCGACGGTGTTTCTTGATGCCGTGGCGCCAGCTTGGTTGCTTGGTGTGGGAGCGCTCCGATCACGAGTCTATTCTGATTTTGACCGGTGGAGGATCGTCTGTTGGTGGATTGGGCAGTACTGATTGGCGCCCTCCTTGGGGCGTGTAGCAATGTCAAACCAAAGCAAGAAGAATCGACGTCAGAATTAGAGATTACCCCAAGCATCCATCAGACGCAGACGACAGGCGACACAACTACGTGCAAAATTGTAAGGTGTCCATTTGGTATGAGTTCAAGTTCATTGAGAACGATTTCTCGTTGGTGCTCTCCCTAGTCGATAGCATCGAGATCCAGACCATCTTGTGTTTTGACAGAATACCGGACTTGCAGGGTTCTATGAGTGATTTCCCCGATCCCATTGCGGGTGTCCTAACTCAACATTGGTGCGAGTCGTTTCAATCGATGGTTCTAGTCGATTGGAGTTCGCAATCAGACGATTGATGCCGTCGCTTTGTCATATTCACATCGGCCGTCCGATCGTGATGTGCGGCACGTCGCCTGACAAGAACAGCAAGATAAATATATCAAGTCGGAAGGATTGGTGCCAAGTATCTCAAGATCGATAGCATGGACGAGATAGGTCCAAACCTTTTCGAGAGGTGGATGATTACCGGCATGCGTGATAGATCAAGACATGAGGGTTAAATGCTTGAAATGAGCACGCGAGTCCCAAGCCTTGAGTCCAAGTCTAATGTGTTCGTATAGCCATGGATAGCCCCTTCCACGAAACCTCGACAAAGTCAAGTTAGCTGCCCCATCCATATGAAAACGTCAAGGCAACATGGGGTGAACTACGTCCAACACCTCAGTCGTCACTTTCGTCTTACTTGAGTCCACTTTTGCTCTGGGTATGGACCAATAGTGGCCATTGACTTGATGCTCTGCTAAGGTGCGACGTTGGGTTGTTATCGTGGTTTCGGGGTCTCATGAACCCATCAATTTTGTTCATCCTCAGTAACGTCTGGCTCAGCCGGCGTAGAGATGGACTCTGTGAAGAAAGCAGGCGGCTCTTTAGGGTACTTCTCGGGCATGCAAAGCTCCGTATCCATAATAAAACAATTGCTGCACATGTACCGACCTACAGCGTCAGGGTTCTCAACAGTGTGATCAGACTTCTCGAAGTCCTTGGTCGAGTCGTCAGGCTTCTCTAACCACCAATGAATTAACCAACGATCCCTTTTGCAGGCTGTGCATTCATGAGCAGCGCGGTCAGGAAATATGACGAGCTGATGGGTTCTCCATGACCACTCGTTGAGGCGTCCAGATTTGTGCCACCACCAAATGAAGCTGTGCAACTTGCGCGGTCGATATGTCGCTGTATCAGCGCGATATTGAGCCTTGAGTTTTGATAAATGGATGTCGCGACATTTTTGCCATGATTTATGGTTGGCCAAGGCTTCTCTCTCACGAAAGTCAGGATCAGTGGCAATGCGATGGCGCCGACGAGCTCTCCGAACAGCATTGCGAGCAGCCTTGATGGGGTCCTGGGACGATACTTGACTTGAGGAATACGTCGTTCTGAGCAGCAAGAAAAGTGGAGAGATGTTTGTTATCCAAGTCTGACGCCGGACAGACAGCGATATGTTGGAGAGGATTGAAAACATCGCGATGGGTGATGTTTATGAAGGGAAGTCTAGCAAAAAGGAGTCTGTCGGGCGAGGTGTTTTGCGCGCGCGTCCCCTCGGTCGGGTCATGGCGTCAGCTCCTTCCATGTCTGGGGAAGCAACAAATTCATGACAACATCAACACAAAGACCAAAGGCAGTCATCAATGGCATGGACGGCGACTATGGCCCGTTCCATGTGCCTGACTTTTGGTGCAAGTCGGCTTACAGTCTGCCGGATGCGCCTGGTCAGACTCTCTTCAGCGACACGCACTTTGGTATGCTTGACACGCTCCACCACCAGAAGCGACCTACTAAGACGACCACAGAACTGCCCTTGATCGATAGCCACTTCGACGCAGAGTTGCGACTCCCAGACATCGACACGTTCCAATTTGGCAAGCTCGACGACCTCAGCCTCCCCGAAGAGCCTGAGCAAGAGGCTAGCATCAGCCATCACAAGCCGTCGGAACCAAGCCTCTCGGGCGATATTGAAGCTCTTTGGAAACTCGATCTCAACACACCAGATAATGTCTCTCTACGTACGTGGGAAGCTTTTGCCAATGAGCATCACGTCGAATCGCGCGTCTCTTGCATCTCCGAAGCTGGTCCACGCGCATTCGATGCTCTACAGTCCCACGACACCGACGTCCTCCAGTCCGCCTTCACCCTGAAGTGCCTGGCCCTCCTAGGTCTCGGAAGGTCTTCAGCTTTGTTCCAGTGGAAGAAGGAAGAGAAGACATTCATCCCCACACTCGCTAACGTACGCCTGTCTGGTCTAAGCAGGACTGCTTTTGACAGTATTATTGATCGGCTTTCCACCACCGGCTCTGATTTTGCCGAGCTCAGACAATTTGTGCACTCTTCATATGCCAACAAGCATCCTCTAGCTGCTCGTGTTGCTCTTGCGACAAGCGTCCAGGCTGTAGTAGAAGCTCTCGACCAGAACTTGTCTGAGTGTGTTCTGCAAGCTCCTTCAACCTTGCAGCTACTGGCTTACTTTGATGGTCCAGCCATGCTGTTGGCTGAGATGAGGAACCTCGTCGATGCTACTTTCCATGCAAAGACTGACACAATCTTTCTGTCTGCGTGTCACGAAGTGATTGACAAATTCACAAACGCATGTTCTTCCTTCCATTCTCTCCACACAGAGATACTGAATCAAGTTTCTCGTCCTTGGTATCAGGCAATCTGCCAGAAAACTGGCCTCACCCGCGAGCGACTGGATTTACCCGATCAAGACGATATCCTGGAAAGCAGCGCTCATATCTCGCCTCAAGACAGTGCGCAGATACATGAAGTCATGACTGGTACAGCAATCTTGGCCGTCTCGGCGCCCAGTCATCCTCTGTTGCATACCGCTTCCTGGGGGATTGAGCAACCTGATCTCGAGACGTCAATGATGAACACAGACATTGATCGTATCACCAAGAAAGCAGACAAGTATCAGCAGGACTTGCTTGCTGCCATCTCTAGATATGAAAGCGGGGATTCCAAGCCGCATGGTGTAGAGGCTAAGGAACACTTTGATAACTTGACATCAGAGCAGCTACCATGGAGCCTTGATCAGGCTCAGCAGACCTACTTCGAGGGCGTGGGGACCCAATTCACCCAGTATCCTCTGAATCAAGCCGACACCTCTGAGATCCAGCTCCTGGTCGCGAACGTCCTCAAAGACGTAGACGGCAATCAAGATATCACACACCCGCCATGGAGAAAGATGGGGATAT
>Ga0181467_100122_pt3 | contig 24960 bp, 17 predicted proteins | sample InSIn5gowninarea_2_FD_119079 | JGI IMG/M metagenome (GOLD analysis project Ga0181467, IMG submission 119079) | Clean room microbial communities from NASA Spacecraft Assembly Facility at Jet Propulsion Laboratory, Pasadena, California, USA -... ... | reverse complement strand
CGCGAGAAATACTGATCCCCTCCACATCGTCGCAGGTGCCCCATGGTACATATACAGGCAGGCAGGTTCCCCGCAAGCCCGGCCTCCGTAATGGAATTGACATAACACGATAGCGTTATCTCTGCGCGTGGAGAATCATGCGCACAGGTCGGCGTCGCGGTCGCGCGGTGCAGGACGTCTGAGCGTCGCAAGTCGGCCTCACTTCCTGCTCGTGATGATTTCGGTGTTGTAACGAGAAAGTATTCGAGAAGCTTTGGACCTGACTAGGCATGCAGACCCTTGCGAAGCATCACGGCAGCCTTTCCTCAGACAGAAAGCTAGACGAGGGGCTTTAGCTATGATAGGTATAGCAGCCCGCCCCAACGGCTGCACCTTACCCTAGCGGTCTTGGCAGTGCTTGGTGTGGAAAAAATCTTATGTACAAGGTGGATCTTCTTAGTCGTTGGTTCTTTATTTAATTGCAAGCTTGACTGTTCGAAGCAAAGACTTGGCCGTTCTTGGCCGCGCATTACGTATCTTTCTCCGAGATGCGATCTGGGATGCTGCACCGCAGAGAGTGGCTGAATGTTGCTGATTGAGGCTATAGGCGAGACGGCATAAGCCTGGGAAGAAGAGGAGCTTAAGTCCACGCCGTGATTGGATTCCGAAGTTGACCGACGGGAACATGGGTTGAAGGGAACACCGGTATTCGGTCTGGAGCGGTTTAAGCTGTCGGCTTTCAATATGTCTAGCTAGCTACGCCCTGCTGTCTCTCGGCTCTCCGCGTCTGCTCGCGTCTAGTGAAAGGTTCTGCCCAGGCCAAGACTGACTTGCTTGTACTCGAGCATTGCGGGATGCAGGGCGTTGACAGGGCGTGAAACCACTCTCTCGGATAGCAAGGCGTTTTTTGACAGGGCGCAATATTGCCAAAGTGATTCGCATGGTCAACTCGGCCGATGGCCTCTGCTAATCTTCTGGAGGATTCAAGAGTGTTCAACCTGCTTCTCTTTAATGATGGCATGTGTCGTCATCAGAGCCACATCAAACGGTGAAAAAAGGACGCATACTTCCGAGCTCGCGATAATGTTTGAACTAGTCTGACTCCATAACTGAGTGAAGTGACTGCAGTATATGGCACAGGTAGATGCGATCGAGACAGCAAGAATGGTATTACAAGAATATATGCCCGCGCACAAGTAGACCTTTGCTAAAATCCGAGAGGAGTATCCGCGAAGAACTCAGTCTATTTAATTTTTTTCCATCTTCACAACTAAGGACGAATCAAGCTCACGCACCTTGCCTGAGTGCCTCCAGCTTCTCTACCTGCCTCTTCAACATGACCACAGCGCCGAGGCTGACTGTGCGTAACCCGTCGCGCTCGCCATCGTCACCAGCATTGCTGCTGCGCTCTACAACATCCTTGGCGGCTTCAATGGCCTTGTTCAGTAGTTGTGGAGCATCATGTGCATTGCTGCGGTACAGATAGTGCAGTTCCTGGGAGAACGGCTCCACCGTATTGCTGAGCGCGTGGCTGATAAAGGCACGTGCACGGAAGTACGCGCGCTCAGTGTACAGAGCAGAGCTGAGTCGCGTCTCGGGCGCCGCGCGCTGGACATCGTAGCCTGCCTCGTTGTAGTAAGGGTCCTTGACGAGCACTAGCCCCATGATGGAGACTAGGACTTGTAGGAGCGTGCTCTTAGCAGGGCTCCAGCTCTCGTTTCGTTCGTCAGTGTGCCATGTGCCTAGTAAACTCAGACAGATCTTGCCATCCTCGTAGAGATTGGGGTTGACGGGCCCATTACCGCTTGTCCAGCTGTGGAAGAATGCCTGAGGCGGCTCCTGGGGGTACGAGGAGCCGAGATGGAAATCGATCACGAAGGGTGCATACTCGTACGGTGTGTCACTTGGCCCAATTATCAGCACCCGGATCAAATCGAGTCGCGATTCCCAAGTCCGGACGAAGATATTTGGCGGCAACGACCCTCGGAGAATCTTATGCTCTTTCCCAATTCGACGCATGAATGCTGATGAGGAGGTCGATGTGTGGTGCAGGTAGTGATGACCGGAAGGTGGGGGGGTGTCGAGGATGAGGAATGGCGCCGGTGCACCATTTGCTGATTCTGTATTGTCTTGTAGTTCGGATGTTGCACCATGTGTGGCGGTGTCGACGACGTCTGTCGCCTCGGTGTTGGCAATAGGATCTGGGGTTGTCTTTGAGGTGTCCACGCCATCGACCGGCTCAAGATCGGGCATCGATATGTCGTCGTCATCATCTTCCTCAGCTTCCTCCTCATCTTCTGTTGACCAGTCTGCCTCATCACCAACGGGTGGCTCCCCTTCCATGCCTTCATACTCGATCCACATTTCGTTGAAAGAAGCAGAGTCAAAGTCAGACATGTCTTCCTCAGAGTCCTCAATTGAGTCGCCATCTAGCTCTTGCATGTTGAGAAACTCGTTGTCCATATCGGTGCTGTAGGCCAGTGTAACATTCTCGTATGCTACGGTGATGTCGACGACGGGATTTGCAGCGCCGAGTCGGACTGTGACTTTGCCATCGAGTCCTAGATCTACCACCTCACCAAACCAAGTGGGACCACTGATGTTTGACAGATCATGCTGGATTCCAGCTGGATGAACCAGAACGAAATCGCCTCTTCTTCGTGTCAAGGCGGGAGAGGAGTATATATCATACAGACTGACATCCTCGGCTGTCTGCGATAGCTCGCCTGTTGTCGCAGGGCGCAACAGATCAGCGCCGAAGAACTTGATGTCGTGATTCTTGAACCAACGCACGCTCGCTATCCGGTCTCGTGACTTCACTTCCTGGACGACGCCCACTCTCGAGGGCTCTTTCATCCACTGGCCAGCTTGATCGGGTTGATTGCTCGCCCTGTCTTCCTTACTACAGATTATTTCCGCTGGCCAAACCTCGTCGTCGTCCTCCACATTCGGATCGGGGATGAGTGACGAGCTCAGATCTTCGGTAACGCTCAGATCCTGCCACTGGACTGTAACCTGAGTGTGTGTCTGCATGACGAGGAACACGTTCATGTCATAACCGAGAGTCTCCGTTCGAGGTAGTCTGGTGACCTTGCCTTGGGGGTATCCGTTCGGTAAGGTATGCGAACCATCGTACTTGACAGCAGCGCCTGCAAGGTCCTTAAACCGTACGCGGTCACCGACTGCTACATCTGTGACGTGGAAGTTGCGAGCTGTTCCGTCAGCCGCCAGCGGGAGAGTTGAGGCAGCGCTAGCAGAAGCATCATAGCGGTAAAAACTTGAGCTTTCGAACTCGTCTCGACCAAGGTTTGCAGGTGGCTCTTCTGCTGCGTATTGGGTATCCTGGGCGCCGATGCTCCTTGCCAGCCACTGGACATCGATCTCAATTGGCCTCGTCTCAACAACCATGCCCTCCGGTTTGACGTTGGGATCAAAAGCTCCGTATCTCCATAGCCCTCGTCGAAGGTTGCCCTTCTTCGTCCTGACAGAGTCGCCCACACTCAGGTGTTCGACTGTGACCTCATCGGTCTCCAATTCTGCGGGGTCCTCAACGACGACGACTGAGTTGTTGGACAGCTTGATGGCCACTTCGTCGTAGACATTCTCGATGCGTCCAACCCAGTCGCCGTAGACGACAATGGCGCCCTCAACAAACTCGTGGACGTTGAGGAGCTCGTTGGCGGGGACACTACGTATCGACAGGTCATCGGTGGTGGCCTGGGTGATCTGGCCGCCCATGAACTGGGCGGCGGGAAAGAGAGTGCAGACTGCTTTCGCGCCGATAACGGTGCCGCTCGTGTGGTCCTCGGCCCTCCTCTTGACGACATCGCCCACATACAGGGCGCGATCAAGCAGCTGCAGCTGTACCTCTGGGATGAGCTCGGTCTTGACTTGTGTTTGCCATGAGACCAGGACGGCACCGCGTGGGGGGATGCCCGTCTTCAGGAACTTGTGGAACTCGGCCAGCGAGATGTCGGTGTGGCGCTCGATGTCCTCGCCATAGTCGCGCTGGGGGCGAGGCTCGTGGGTGTCGACGTCGGTGAAGGAGCGGTCTACGACGCCGACGCTGTACTTGTCGTCCTTGAGGCCGACGGTGTCATCGACGCAAAACACGACATGTTGGGTGGTTTGCATTGGTGTTGCGGCTGCGGGCAGGCTGCGGCGACGGTGTGCGGGGTGCTCTGCAGTGCGCAGGTCGGAGTGCTGGGGCGTGGCGAGGACGCTGGCGGCTGCGAAGAAAGGCACGAGATTGTTCTGCGGCGGCTGAGGCTGGAGCGGCGGTTGAGGCTGCGGCGGTGGGGCGCTGAAGGCTGCGGGGCTCAGGCTGTCTGTCAGGAAGCGGTCCTGGAACAGACGTGACAAGAAGGCTTCGACGATGCCGCGGTCCTGGTCCTGGTCGGCGGGCGAATCAATAGAGTGTGTAGGTGAGGGGAAACCGTCGCTGTGCTCGACATGGCTGTCGCCGTCGCTGTCCATGGCACACCTGTTACTCAGCGCTGCACGTCTCGCCAGGCAGCATGTGAAGAAAGAGCGCGAAGGGCGGATAGGGCTTAGCTTACCGATAGCCCCCGCCGTGCGTCTGGCACCTCCGCCTTGCCCGCAGCAAGCAGCAAGCAGCAACAGCGCTACTGTACCTACCTACCATACGCGGTAATACGTGGAGCCCACGGTCGAGCGAGCTGTCTGACGCGTGACCACATACCGGTACCTGAGATACCTGCCCAGGTACAGCCCACCAGCCCACCCGTGGACGCCCGCTTAGCATTGCCCAACATGGCCGACTCTCTCTACGAGCTGCTTGCGCCCTACTTCGACGCCCACGATGCACAGCTGCGGCCCTCGCCCACCGACGCGGCGACCAATGCCTACCTCGCCCGACTGACCACCCTCCCGCTCGAGGCCCTGACGTCCTCCGAGCAGCAGTCGCTGGCACAGAGCTCGCAGTCTGTCCTGCGCTCGCTGCAAGCCCTGTCCAAGCGCTCCCACAAGCCCATCATCTCCTCAACCGACCACCTGCTGCACCTCCGCGACACGCTGCCGCAGATTGCCCAGAATGCAGGCAGCATACAGGCCGAGCTGCCCAAGCTTGAGACTGCTGCACAGGCGTTCGCAGACAAGTACAGCAAGAGCAGTGACAATGCCATTTTGGAAAGACGGAGGAAGGCCATGTTGCTATCGCGCAACATCGACCGCGTAGCAGACGTGCTGGACCTGCCGACCTTGCTGTCGTCTGCAATATCTTCCTCAACAGCTGCCTCTCAAGCAACGTCGGGGGCCAGCTCCGTCACCACCAATGCCCACCACGCCTCTGCGTTGGACCTCCACGCCCACATCAAGCGCTTGCACACCCTGTACCCGGACTCGCAGCTCATCTCGTCCCTTGCGTCCCAGGCTGAGCAGGAGATGAAGACGATGACCACGAACCTCATCGCCTCGTTGCAATCACAAGGCATCAAGCTAGCAGGTGCCATGCGCACAGTTGGGTGGCTGAGACGTGTCGCCCCTGAGCTCGACGAAGCGTGGTCGTCAAAGCAGACCGGCATTGGCAGTGGTGAGGGCAGCCTGGGCGCCCTGTTCTTGGTGTGCAGGCTGGCTTGTCTCGAACAGATGCTCGGCGCGCTTGATCCTCTTCGCGAGCTTGCCGACCAGGAGACGGATCGACGGTTAACCGGCAACGTAAAGGCTGATGGCGGTTGGGCCGCCGGCCAACAGACCGAGAAATACCTGAAGAAGTACCTCGAGGTCTTTCGCGAGCAGAGTTTCGCCGTCATTTCCATGTACAAGAGCATCTTCCCATCCGCGCTACCAGCTCCCAGCCAGGACAATGCCGCCCCCGCCGTCAAGCCCACGTCCGAGTCAAACCTACTCCAGCCAATTCCCTCGGCACTCGCAACCTTTCCCCTACACTTGGTAGAGATCTTGTTCGATACACTGCGCGAGTACCTGCCCAACGTCCAAGACCGACCGGCAAGAGACTCGCTCCTCACTCAGGTTCTCTACTGCGCTGGCTCCCTCGGCAGACTGGGCGGTGACTTCAGCATGATGATTGCGCTACTGGAAGAGGACCTGCAGGCCGAGCTGGCGCAGCAAGATAGCGAGGAAGAGGAGTGGGTCGAGGTTATGAAGAAGCACCGCGTGCAAGCTTCGAGACTGGAATTGCTCGCTTCTGGTGTAGGAACTGGTCGAACTAGCACTCCCGTTGAACGAGTCGCCAGTCCTCTGAAATGAGGTTCTCATCTTGATTTGCCTGACTATGACCACGGGAAGAGCATTGAATACTAGACATCTTCAATATTTCTCAGCGATATGCTGTCTGTCTGCGCTCTCATCCCCTATTGCGCCTTTGCCAGGTCTGCGGAGCAGCTTGGCTGGATACAAGATCGAGCAGACTGGACTTCAAATAGCCTCCTGGATTTCCACAGCAAAACCAACAGCATCAACGGCTTAGCTTATAGCAAGTCGAGTCCTCTCAACCACCAGAACGACTGCACGCAACAATAAGGCGCAGTATACACATCAGTCCTCCCCATACCGTGCAGCTGGCCACCTACCTTAGTCACCCCTCACTCATCCCTCTACAAGCACCATATACCCGCATCCAAAGTCAGCCTCCCACCCTCCAAACAAGCCTCCAAGCTCGCCCTCCCCCACCCCTGCCCATCTGATGGTCACCAGAAAACCGAGCGAGCAAAAAAAAAGGGTCTTGCCGCGACTCGAACGCGGGGCCTCTCGCAAGTTATACTTAGGATCCCTAAGCGAGAATCATACCACTAGCTGGTCGGTTGTTAGATGCTGATCTTCGTAGAACATGTTGTAAAGGGGAACTTACACCACAAGACCGGAGAGATTGTGATGGGTGTATCACGTGATTTTGATAAAAATAATTGAGTTTAGTATGAATATAGCTGTGGGCTGGAGAGAGGCAGTACCCTGCGGGCAACGCCCTAGGTTTCAGAATTATATGGGCTATGGCCCATGTCTTCTATAACCCAGCCTCCCAAAGAGGGAGGGAGGGAGGGGGGACACAACAGGGGAAAACGGCGCTGAGCGGGCAGTAGTGGGGGTATAGATTGTGGATGAGAAAGTAAACACATACCTCTGAGAAATATTGAAGATGTCGATACAATGATGTGGAAGCTGTAGACTAGGAGAAAGGGATGACGTGTGGAGCTGGTGCTCTTGTACCGCCGGACGTTGCTTGCTGGAAAAGACATCAAGAGACGCTTCAGATGGGATTATCTTCAGCAGAGTCGTGTGGGTCTCTGCTTTCTGTTAAGATATCCATGATCTATGTACCGCACCATCCTGAAGCGTTTCTGCTTCCAGGGTAGGTACGAGCGATGTGTTTATCGTCCTGATTGGGACTAGTATGTGGTCTGGGAGGTCGCCGCTGCTGCATGTCGAGAGGCAATGTTATGAACTCCCACCACGCGATCAACACTCGTCAACTTCGAGCAAGGATATCGGGAATTTTTACGTTGCGTGTATTTTCTGCAATGACCACCAGGGTCTGAAAAGACGCAGTAATAGGTATGTGGGTTCCCGCACTGTCTTAGCGAGGAGACGCGGTGGGCGTCAGCCTGCGTGCGTCTGCCTAATCTGAACAACATCATCGCGCCTGCACACTTGTATAATTGGCATGTTCCAGGAAAGCAATAGGATGAAAGCACGTGATGAATTCTCCGACACGAAGGCCAACAGCGACGGTGTTGCTGGAATATACAATCCACTCCCGCAAGGCGACTACCTGAGACTCATCGTACTACACCCCGGAAATAACGACGATGAGATTGAGTGTGAACTAGAAATTGAAACTCACAGGTGCGCTAAGGACAGATATGCCGCAATGTCTTATGTCTGGGGCGATCCTCGGGATACAGTCGACATCCTCTGTAACCAACGCATCGTCCCAATAACCCGAAGTCGTCAAGGGGCATTGCGGCAATTTCGTCATCCCCGCACCACCAGAACACTGTGGTCAGATGCTCTCTGTATCAATCAAGGAGACCTTGCCGAGAAAAGCGAACAAGTAGACAACATGGGACGGATATACCGAAACGCGATGAGAGTTCTAGTGTGGCTCGGCGACGATACAGAGTCTATCGCTACAGAAGTCTTCAAGATGATTACAGAGATATATATCTATTGTGGTGAGTTGTTCGTGCAGCACGACTGCCATTATTATTCCATGCCACGGCTAGAAAATCCGCATCCGATACCGGTAAATAAAGCTCCTTGGACGCAGCTAAGCAAACTTTTATCCCTCCCATGGTTTAAATGGGTATGGACTGTACAAGAGTGCGCATTAGCCAAAGAGTGCCGTGTATTCTGGGGTGTCTGCGATATCGACATTGCAGACGTCTTTGAGATCTCACTATGGTGCGCATACTATACTGATCTGGTGTCACTGTTGACTAAACACGGTTTCATAACTTTTGACCGGCCGCTATCTTAATTTCAGTCCATACATTGCTACTACAAAGGGCGGGACAGATGGCAAGAGTCCAGGCCTGGCTTAAAATTTGAAGCAACCAGGTGGGCTTTGTCAACATTCGGGAATGTTTTACGGGCCGGGTCGCTGCTCGAAGCTACCGATCCTCGCGACCACATCTCCGCTTTCCTTGCTTGTTCCTTGGGTCTGACGAAAGATAATCAGCCAATAATTGATGCCAATTATTTCCTATCTGAAGAAGAGCTCTGGTATCAAGTTGCATGTAGCCTAATCAGGTGTCCTTCAAAGGGTTCATTGCTACTAAACACTGTAGAACATGAAGTGGGGCTTCCATCTTCCATACCGACCGTCCGTCATGGGTTACCTGCTGGAGCGAGCCCGAAAGAAAGCTCATGTTGGCGGGTAAGAACTGTCTTCATTCCGCCGGAGGCCCTTCCGATCATTTTGAAGCACGCCTAGGCATGGAAAAAATGCTTGAGGTGCTTGGCTCTGTGTTCGACTGTATCGCTTGGGTATCCACACCTTCCCAGAACGAAGAATTCACATTCGGTGGCTTCCAGGACCCGAACACCATCACCCACGCGCAGCCAGCTATTGACCGATTTTAGCAAGAGACATTGGCAGCAGCTGAATCACTAGGCTGCAAGATTGACCAAGATACCTTTGCCATGGCTTTGATGATGTCTGACTGTTTTGAGAGTGAATCACAGGGACACCTTCAGACTTTGCTAAAGGAGTAGTATTGCAGAGATGCGCGCACCGAATGCAAAAAGAAACAGTCTACAGACGAAGGGACCGCGGCCGAGGCAGAGTGCGATAACTTCGCACTTCAGGCGATGAAGTTCTTGAACTGGAGCGCCAGAGATAAGTGTCTTTTCTTGACCAGCAAAGGCAGGATCGGGCTCTGTAGCGCGACTGTAGTCGCAGTTGGCGATCTGCGTTGTATATTGGCAGGAGCGCCAGTTCCTTTTCTCCTCACGCCAGCTACTTATCAACGGCACAAACTGGCCGAGGAATGTTATGTCCATGGAGTCATGCATGGCGAGCTTTTGGATGAATGTGAATTCGGATCGATCTTTCTGGAGTAGAGCACTGAACAGGTACCCTGAGGCACTAAGGCACGCGGCGAAGGGTGCAAAACATATATCTTTCGTGTATCAGTATCACGAGCTGGTAAAGTGTGAAGCATGATCGAATTTTAACCGTTCTCACTACGACAGTTTTCGATCTCACCCTCGTACTTCCATTGTCACAACCTTTTGAAACTCGGACAAGTAAGAAACACTTGAGAAAAGATGGGTGATCAAGCAGTTTTATAGGTGGCGATAAACATGCTTAGACTGGCCTGCCTCTATCAGCAAAGCTGTTTTCAACATCTCAATCTATGGTGGTATAGCATTGCATACGTCAAACATCGTTGGCATTCTCACTAATCCTGAAGAGTCTTTTTTTACGTGCTGACCACACATCACACTATCCCTGACTCGTATCCACAAACAGATGAAGACAATGACTACATCACCATCTCTTGCTCATCCCAAGTAGGCCGCGATCCTGCGGCATGCTCAACCAACAGTAGACATATCACATATCGTACAAGACGCTTACGACTCAACACTACAACAAAAAAGTCGAGTACCGCCGCGACTTCATCGTCGTCGCAAGACCTTGACAGGCCAAGGGCTTCCACGAACGGGTCGTGTTTGCGCCGAAAGAGGGGGAAACGCTTCGTCATCGTCGTCCTGTGCGTTCATCAGTGCTGACTCCTTTCCGAACAGTTTCCAACTCACCGTCTGAGCCGGCACACCACGGCGTGTCGGTGATCCTGCTACTACGGCTTCTGGGCGCTTTGGAGCCGGATGTGGAACCGAGTGAGACTTGTCGTTCGCCGGAGTGCGGGATCGAGACCGCATGCGAGGTGCATTTGGATCGGGTGTCCTACTGGAGTGAGACTGGCCAACATCGTAAGCGGCATAAGGGTCTTGAGGGTATCCAGAAGGTGACAGCTCTTCAAGTCGCTGTGTGACAGCTGCAATCAGATCTTCAGTCACTCGCAACGGGTTGCTGCACTCCTTTTTCTCTGCCTCGGCTAAGAAGAGATCATTGCGCCATCGCTGGGCTATCATATCCAATCGGTCGGCCGCTGTCATCTGTTCTACATGATTCAGCACAGAAACACCGGCTTGGGCGACGTCGTGGGACTTGTCAGTCTCCTCGCTCTTCGCGGCGTGCAGCGCCTGGGCTTGGAGATCCTGCAGTTGGGCCTGAGCGTGAGATAGATCCGCCTCAACGGTGACCAGCTTCAGCTCGCAGTCTTCCTTGTCCTGGCGTATCTGCTCGTAGCCTTGCTCCGTTGCGACCGTGTCCGCCCGAAGCTGCTTGCAGGTTGCGTCCAGATCCGAGTGGCGAGCGGCTAGCGCGTCGCGTTCGCGTGTGACGTTCTTGATTGCCTCCTGTAACTGAGCTAGAGATTTCTCTGCAGCGTCGACTCGCTTTGCTTTGGCTTCGATGTCAGAGATGTATGCAGCTGATTTGGTCTTCTCTGACTGTAAGCGCGCCGCTACTTGCGCCTCGATATCGCTGGAGTACTTCTTATGCATTGAAATGCGTTCAAGGTCGATGAGCTTCTGTAGTTTCTTGTTCTCGATAGAAATGGTGCTCAGCTTGGAGGCTGACTTCTCCTCTGCTCGCCGCAATGTGGCTAGATCAGCAGTCAACGTGTTAATCTTGGATTGGAGACGGGCGACTCCTTTAGTTGCATTCAGCAGCGATGGGAGGTTCCTAGGAAGGTCTCCATCTGGGTCAATCATCTTGAGCACCTGCTTGATAGGGTGCAGAAACTGTATGGTAGCCCGAACGAAATCCTCGCATTGATGGCTAACCTCAAGACGTAGTTGCTTCCCCAAGCCGGAGATGATCTCTGTGCAATATTCAAGGTCCTCCAAAGACTGTGGTTTAGCCTTCGCTATGGCTTCGTCGTCTTCCTTCAACACGGCTTCCAGGCCGCTCAGACGGTTCTCTAATACGCTCAGGTAGCTCTCGCCAAGGAGGCGGACCGCATGGTTCATGGCCACACGATAGAAGACATCCATTACGACTGCTTGGAAGGCCCGAAGCTCCATTAACAGTAAACCTAGCGACTCGTCGTCCAGCTGAAGATACGATTGTGCTCCATCTACGAACTCGCGCGTCATCCGCTTCTCGTCATAATCTGGGCACACCAGACTACGTGCAGCATCAAGCTCGGTATTCCTGAGCGCGAAAGCGATGTTGTCGAAGGTATTCCGATCTGACTCTTCTGACTCTTTCGACGATAGATGCCGTTTGGTGGCCTTGGTTGTAATTTCCACGCCCCGGAGACCTTTCAGTGCCTTTTCGACCGCAGTGCCAAGGAAGGAGACGACGGTTTCTTTGTCCATGGAGAATGGCTGCTTGCTGGAGTCAAGTTGAGTGGTTGACTCTGCACTGGATGACAGCTCCTTTAGGCGGTGTCCTGAAGCCTTCTCGAAGGCTTCTTTTGTGACTTTCTCGAACGTCTCTTTCGTGACTTTCAGTGGTCCTTGTTCGTTTTTGCCTGCTTCGGTCCCAGTATCTGGATCATCTATCGTCTGCGTGACTAGTGATTGCCACAGCTTCAGAGCGTCAATCATCTTTTTGAATGCTTCGCTGGGCGGATCGCCGCTCTCGGACAGCATTGGATGGCCATCGAATTGTTGCACCCATTTGCTCACTAGCTCCATGCCTGTATCCCTCACATCGACACGTGGATTGTCCAGCAGAAGACAAGCAGCGAGCGGAATGGCCGTATCGCTGAGTAACTCGATCGAGAAGCTCTTGGCCTGCAGCCTACGGACAACTCGCAGTATACGGCTGGCTTGACTTGGTTGGTTGTAATATGTCATTAGCTCATGCCTGAAGCCCCGTAACTGAGTAAGACTCGAAGTCTCAGGATTGTCCGCGGTCGAGGTGCCGTTATCGATCTGGTCAGCAGTATGCATGGACTGCTCTATATCGATGGTTTCTTGAAGACACTCCAACAGCATATTAACCATAGAGCCAAGAGCAATGCGATCTAGGGCGTTGGCGGCAGTCATTGTTGTGTGAGTGGTAGGCTTGATCTGGCAGTCAGCTGCCAGAGTCGTACCTTTGGAGGGTTGGTGTACAAGTTGAGTCAAAAGGTGGTTGAGGAAGCTGAGAGAAGTCGAGACGGTCTGCGCGTTATTTGTTTGTTGTGGGGAAGCTTGTCAACAAGCTGGGACAAACTTTCACTCAGCTCCTCCGAACCCAGTGTATGGATTTTCACTACGCTTGACTCTGAGACCGTTTTACTGCACGAGCTCCAAAGAAAGACTTGTTCTTCATCGCGTAAATGTTAAGATTTCTACATTTTTGAATTCATCTCAATTGTCAATTTCAGGGTCGACCACGAGTATCTTCTAAACGGCTTACTAGTGTAATATGCTCGCGTTGGAGTCACGCTATCGACGTCTACAGACAATAGCAATAACAAGAAGAGCTTTACATGCAATGTGATCGGACTGCTTGCCTGTGTTGCTCAAGTGCTAGATGAAAGGCGGTGATGCTGCATGTTGCGAATGCTCAATGAAGTTCCATTGGTGAAGTCAGGTATTTTAAGGCATACATTGCTCTCAACAAGAAGTTACTCAATATATACAAAAAAAAAGTTCCATACTGAAGCACAAGCCCGCTGTGTCCTACAAGTACTTTGCGAACCTCGTCCTGCTTGCCCACCCCACAGCCTTGATCTCACGTTTGCCCATCAGGCTCACGCTCTGAGCGTAGTTGCTTGTGCCCTTGCTCGGCTCAGCATCGGCAGACTTGCATGTGGGCTTCGTCCCATCCTTGCCTTTGCTGCCATTAACAGCCGCAAAATGCTGCTTCTCCTTTGTGGTCGCGATCATGTTAGTCGCCGCATCAAGTGTCCATCCATTGATGAAGTCGCCGTGCGAGCACCACGAAGGTCCGCACGACAACTTGCCGGGAAAGTTACCGTTCCAGCCACCTGGCAGCACTTTGCGCAGGTCGTAGCGGACGGAGAAGCGGAGCTGAGGCATGCTCTTCATACCCTTAGGGCACCAGTTGGGAGTTCCGTTGGCGCGGTTCTTGTAGCCTGTCTCAAGGGTCTGCTCGTTGACGCAGTTGGGGAAGAAGAGAAGCGACTGAAGGTGGGTGGAGCACGTCTTGCTGGGGAAGCCCGCAGCGTCGAGCGACGAGGCGGCGTCGCCTTCGCAGAACCAGGAGATCTTGGCGTCTGCTGGCATACCTGTCTGTGTTGTTGCTTTCGCGTCGCCGGCAACCATTTTCAGGTTCTGCGGAATGGCGACTTCGGCAGGTGTTTCACCTAGGTTGTAGTATGCGCTGAAGCGCATCACGGGGATGGGTTCGTATGTCTTGCCATCTTTGGTGTACAGAGGCGTGGGAATCCAATAGACAGACAAGTCATTGGGATTCTCTGCATTGGTGCAGCCAGATTGCAGCTCGGCCGATGTCTTGGTGGAAGCTGTTACGGCATCCGAGCCGAAGAAGGAGTGTAGATGGGACTCGCTGTAAGAGCCTGGAAACACAATAGGGTCGATGTTCTTAAGCATAAAGGGTGTTGCGACGTTGACTTGCGTGTACGCGGTGGCGAGCTGGGCGAGCAGGCCTGCGCTCAAGATGAAAGTGCTGGAAGGAGACATCCTGTGTCTGTTGTTTAAAGCGAATGTGAGGAATGTAAAGAATGGATGTTTGATGAAACGAATGGAGCAAGTGACCGGAGCTGCTGGAGAGTTGCAATGCATTCGCATGTCGGGTGTTTATATTCTTCAGGATCTGACCATCTCCCGCGCCACATCAAACACTTCCTTCCCCTTTCGTCCCGTTCCTCCTTACTCAGTTTCATGATTCCTTATCCCGTTCGCTTATACCAGCATATCTACTTTCGAACCCGCATGAGCATGTCACCAATCTGTCACCCCAGCCGAGAGAACGGCCCATTGCGGCTGCCCAGCGCTTTTAAAATCTCGCTGCAGCTCCACCAGCATGAACGCAGAACGTCGGAAGATGGAGCGAAGGGAAATTACCTGATCCGATTGGCCACCGTTGCGGCCTAAAACACTAGCTCCCGTCTTGACAGATGTGAAACTCGATTCGTGGATCCCACTCATTTCGTTTCAAACGCCAAGATGGAATACGGCCTGGTTTTCTCCGTTGCTCTGTGCGCATAGTGGCTGTCAAGAGTGGCTGTTCGGCCGCCAAACACGATCTACTGTGTATGATGGTAAGGGAATTGATCGTAGAGGAAGACATGAACTCGGTGAGGCTGAGGTGTAGGAGCTGTGCTGAGGAACGGCGATGCGCCTGCTCAAGAGCTGGTGATTACGGAATCCGATGCAGTGTGGTGACACGCTCTTGCATGAGCAGACTAGGTATGTGTATCAACACGAATGACTCAAGCCTTCGATTACAATTCACACATACTAATCCCACATTGCTCTGAGGAGCCCGTCTACACATTGACCTTCTCGAATCTCATGCCGTCGTTCAAGTCACACCTCTCCGCCTTCCAGCTATCCTTGAAGTAGTACTCGCGGGGCTTCCAGGGCCCTGAGCTGCCACAGTTGGGCATCTTGTCCGCACTAGCCTTGACATATGTGCTACTCAGCGGACTCACGCTCTGAGGATTTTGCTTCTCTTGTTCGCTGATGGTGGGAATCGCGGCCGTGTATCCGTTTTGGTTCATGTGCTTGATGACTCTGCAGAAGAGACGGGATGCGGTATCTGATCCCAACGTCCAGGAGGCGTTCCAGTACCCAATGATCTGGCCGAGATTGGGTACGTTGGACAGCATGGCAAAGTGCCACATATACTCGCTGGGGACGTCAACTTTCTTGCCATCAACAGCAAGGTCAATTCCACCAAGGAATCGCAAATTAAGACCCGTAGCAGTGATAATAATATCGGCGTCTAACTTCTCGCCACTGTTTAGCAAGATGCCGTCACTGACCACATTCTGGATAGTATCTGTCACAATGCTTGCACGATTGCTATGCAAGCATTTGAAGAAGTCACCGTCAGGGCACAAGCAAAGTCGCTGCTCCCACGGGTTGTAACCAGGCTTGAAATGAGGATCAATCGGAAAGTCGGCAGGTAGTTGCTTCTTGGTAGCGCCTCGAATGAATTTGGCAGCGGCATTGGGGAAGTTTATGCAGAAGTAGTAGAGCAGGATGGGTACAAGGGTAAATTGGAAGCCTATTAGGTGTAAGTAAGATACTTGTGAGAAATGAAGAGGTGCACGTACGCTTCCACTTCAGCACCATCCACTGCGGTAGCATTTTCTGCCACCACGGCGGTGTCGAATCGTTGCCTGGCTGCGGGAGACCCAAGATGTAACTTGGGCTGCGCTGCAGTTGGGTCACGTGTCCTACACCGCCCTCGACGAGTGCAGGAAGTAATGTGATAGCTGTTGCACCACTGCCAATGACCACAACCTTCTTGCCCTTGTAGTCCAGATCCTCGGGCCAGAATTGAGGATGCACCGTTTGTCCCTTGAAGTTGTCCGCAAGTCCCGGAATATGCGCAAACATCGGCTTCTCATAGCTGTAGTACCCCGTGCCCAGAATCATCCACTTGACCCAGTATATGACTCTCTCCTTCTTCTCACCGCGACCGACATCGACTTGCACCTGCCATCGCTGTTGCTCCGAGCTCCAGTCCGCACTTGCGACTTTCTGGTTGTACCGTATGCGTTCCTCAATGTCGAACTTCTGCACCGTCTCCCGCAAATACGAGAGGATGTTGTCGCCCGTCGCAATGGGGTTGCGCGCTTTCCATGGGTTGAATTTGAAGCCTAGGGTATGTAGGTCCGAATCGGAGCGCACTCCAGGATACGTGAACTGCGACCATGTGCCGCCCAGCTCGTGGCGACCCTCGAGGATTGCGTACGAGGAGGTAGGAAGCTCGGTTTGCACGCGGTAGGCGGCATTGACTCCACTAATGCCTGCGCCGATAATGAGCACGTCGAGATGTGTCTCATTGTCAGCGTAGCCTGCCGTGTGCTTTTCAGTGGCGTAGCCGCTCATGCTGCGCGCTTAATCGATAAATTCCCTGTCGATGCCAATGCTGACTGCAGGATGTGGAGATGCGGGAGGATTTGTATGGAATGTCGTGAACAGGGGTGAAGAACTCAAGATATCGGGTGCAAATTGGGAGGTACCGAACAATGGGCAACTCCTGGACTACATATGTTGTACCCTTCGGCACTGTATGTCATGTTACAGCCTACCGGGACTTGTTGCACCCGCAACCAAGACTTCCGAGCCCGATGGCAATTAGACTGTTTTACGCGTATTGACGTGCGACGTGTTTGTGGGAAATCGTCATTGCTCGATTTCCTTGCCTTCGGTGCCGAGGTAGCTACCCATTCGGGTATGGCGGCGCTATATTGGCCGCAATCGGCCTGGCGCAATGTCTATGGGTCCAACAACTTGCGACGATCTTTGGAGAAGGTAGCGACATCTATTATGTACCTAGGCTTCGTTACGTGTGAGTTCCGAGAAAGGTTTGAACTGTCATTTCTCGGCTCCCGACGACCGAACGAGGTCGCCCTTCTTCCCAGTTACTCCAGGCACATTATCTTTGACTGTTTCGTTATATCGATGTTTAATGTTGATTTCTTCGTAAGGAAATAACTCATCGACAGAACCAAAGTTCCGGCCCAAGCATACAAGCTACTATTGTATGTAAGATCCTCTTCCCGCTTTTACGCTGCACGGCATTAGATGGAAGTTAATAGCAAAGCTTAATCGCATTACCGCGACCTAGCGGGCGAAACAGTGTTGGGGACTGCTTTAACATTATATAGTAACTCACTACACTTCTCGACATACAGATAGAATTAAGTATCAGAGTTATACGCAATGACCACAGGTATATACATGATTTCGCATCGTCTGCACATGTACATAGCTCGTCGCTTCTAGTTTTGAAAAATTGTCGTCTTAAACCCGCGTTCTCAGAAACAGTTAGGTGCCAAATTGAAGTTATATCGAGAAATTCCCCTTTCACCAGCAACAGCATTCTGAGGGTGTTGTATCAGTCCCTAATCGGATTAGCGCTACACCTAGCGTAGGGGTCCTTCATGTGCTGTCTGTGACGGCATGTTGAACAATCCATCTACATTCACAATACTTCTTCTTATTGCTGCTGTGACAACGAACTACTGAAATCATGCTCATACATATGCGACGATTCGGTAATGCGTTCGATGACAGCCATACGGATCCTAAGGGTGTCTTCGCCGCGAGGTTCAGTATTCCCTATATCTGCTCGGTTCCTGCATTTGCTTGATGTCTCATAAAAATGCGATGTTAAAGCTGAGCCTATATTCGACTACTGCAAGGGTGGCCATCATCCGATACATTTAGGCGACACCCTGAATGAAGGTCGATACGAGATATTGCATAAATTGGCTTGGGGCGGCTGTTCAACTGTTTGGGCTGCACGCGACCACAAGTACTCTATCTACTCGTTATAACGCACATCAAACTTACTCTCTTCCAGGACGCACAAGTATGTCGCAGTAAAGGTACTCATATCGGAGCACGACAGCACAAGTCGAGAGTCCGCAGCTTTATTAGCCCTTGCAGCGGCTCAGATTGACCATCCTGGCAAGGAACATGTGACGACCATGCAAGATTGTTTTGAGATTCGTGGGCCTAACGGTGTACACGAGTGCTTTGTCACGGAGTTGCTGGGGCCAAGTTTTGCGCGTCACCGCGATATGTGTTGTGACAATGGGAGGCTTCCGGGCAAGGTTGCGAAGAAGGCTGCAGAACAGGCTCTGCTCGGTCTATCGTATCTGCATGCACAAGGAATAGCACACGGAGGTGAGTTCATTCGCGAGATTCGGTATTGATCACTGATACCTACGAGACTTACATTTTTGGAGTTTGTCCTTGACAATCCCTTCAGTACATGGCTTAAGCAATGTACAGCTCAACAAAGCTCTGGGCGAACCAGAAATCGGGGTTATTCACAGGACAGACATACGACCACTCGAATCCGGTATGCCGCAGTACGTTGTGCGACCCTCGGTGGTGTCTGGAATTCCCTACGATGCTACCAAAATCATCGATCTTGGACGATCTTTCCACACGACTGACGTGCCTCCGTTCTTTCACACTCCACTTTTTCTTCGTGCGCCAGAGATTATCTTCAAAGACAAAGTGGACCTCCGCATTGATCTTTGGAGCATGGGCTGCATGGTACGTTTCCGCCACTACACCTGGGACATGACTTATGTATGAGACAGATCTTCGAACTTGTCATCGGCCGACCGCCGTTCGACAGTGTAAACACCAGACCCACAAGCCTTGTTAGCCAGATGATGGATCTGACGAGTGATGCGCTACCTAAGCGGCGGGAGTACCATTGGCCGGCTACAGAGGCCGCATCTATGTCTGATAGCGAGGGTCATACGCTTCAAAGTTGGTTGGACAAGGTTTATTTTGATAAAAGAAAGTGCCAAGATCTCAGCCAAGAGGGCATAGAGAAAGTCGGAGAGATTTTGAAAAGGTTGTTGGTGTTTGAGCCGGGCAGTAAGGCAAGTGCAGCCGATGTGCTGAGAGACCCTTGGTTCCATGATGAGTATTGAAATCGAGCTTTCACCAAAAACTCAGGATCAGAGCGTTGTCTATAACTGGCCTCCCTACTCGCTTGCCAATTAACGCAAAGTGTATTGTTGCAGCCGATTGACATCGTCAGCATGTCAAGTTGCCCAGATGCAGCAGCGGATCAGACATGATACCATTTTGCCTACGATATAGCTATCAAGATATTGTTCAGGCAAAGAAGGAAACGCGATAGGCTGACAGCAACAAGCAAGAGGTCTTTTCGGCTCGTGATACTATCTGAAGTACTCTGTGCTACTGACCTCAGAACAGATCCACCTCCAGCCCAAGTACAATCTACAAAGCATATTGCTGATTCACTGGCACAGGCAGGATATATAGGATCATGTTCATCTCGAAAAGCGAACTACTTGAGATTATTCCTGGTTCCGTCGTTCAGGGTTTTGACTACAGATAAAGAATGTCGATCGGAGTCTCTGGTCTGATGTTTGCCCACATTTCTTCGATCATTGCGGCGGCATCGTCGCTGAGCGGTCCCAAATTCAGGTCGGACAGCGTATTTTCCAGCTACTTTAAGCTACCTGCACCGACCAAGACACCATCTCCGTACTTGGTGCCACTGGGTAAGAGTGCGGGCACCAGCTACTATGGTGATCGAGTTAAGCAAGATTATACGGTAATTGAACTTCGCAGCTTGCTTGCCTGCTCTCCAAGTACTTGTGACGGAGTGTGCAGATCATTGATTGTGCACTGGTACAGAATCCTGCAGCCTACTGCATATGTGCTTTCTGAGGCAGTCAATTACCTCAAATTCACGCGGGCTGTACACACCAAACAGACTGGTTGTTTTCGATAGCATATGCATCTTGCTTGACACTAATACATGCCGCAGACTTAGGGTATATCGAAATTCACTATAAAGGTGCTAGATCCGTTGCAAATTCACAGTGTTATCAAACAAGTCAATATCATTGTGGAATAAAGATGTGAAAAAAAGAAAACTTACTTTCCTGCTAAAGAATAGAAGCACACCTCTATTATAGTTTCCCAACAATTTTGCTGCCGATCTAGCAGCGCTGCAGCAAGAGCAAGGGGAAACTCAATTTGTGTGTATCATCGACGAGTCTAGTAAGGCGTTCAGGAAACTGGAACCATCTACAAAGGCAAATAACCTCTACACGCTCTGGAAAACAACTGGAAGCATGAAGAAGCTCTCAGGCATTACCGAAACGCCATGAAGATCTGAGAAGACTAATTTGAGGAGACCACCTTACGGACTCCTTTTTGCTATTACACTGCGGCCGAAACGTACAAAAAATACAGGCAAAAGTCCAAGAAGCACTAGGATTAGCCAGATATATAGTTGTGGATCAGTGACATCTCGCTACCAATATCTAACAGACGATAGTTCGACAAGCTGTTGGCCGAGTGTAAGGACAATGATGTCGCCGAAGCCACAGTTGCTCGAGCTCTATGTTTCAAGTCGCTTGTCTTGCGCAAGGATGGTGATGCCTACAGAGCAGATGATGTTTAGCAAGAAGCTCATAAGCTCCGTGACAACCTGCTTAACCATCACCTACCAGAAATGGCTCAGGAAGTCGAAGACCATGTTCTCGAGAACCCGATAATTGTATTTGATCATATGACCATTATTGACCAAGGTCGTTCGAATATCGGCAAGCTATAGGAACAGAGAGACAGAAACCGGTCTCGGATCATGGGAAGTCCCTGACATAGATTTCGATTAGGGACTGGGATGCGACACAATACATTGAAACACATTCACAAGTAATTCTATACAACTATCCTCTAATTGGCATTGTTACAGTAACACGGCACTCACACCTTACACAAAGAAACAGCAGCATCCATCATATCTTTCCTCGCCTTCAGAACTTCACAGGATTTCCTTCACCCTGTGCATATTCCTCTGCAATCTTTTTCGCCTCTTTACTCTTCTCCGGCCAGGTCGTCCTCTTCCTCGCCCTGACATAAAGATTCATGGGCCTGATCAGCTGGAACTCCGGATCGTATGTAACCGCCTCCTCGCCCTCCTTGCTGAACTCATACCGGTATACAAGCTCAGGAAGTAAGACTTTTACTTCGCCCAACGCAAAATTGAACCCAATACAACTCCTTGGTCCTGTGGCGAACGGCATATAACTGTTCTTTGGACGATTTGAGACCTCGTCTGTACCCCAACGATCTGGGTCAAAGCGGTCAGGATTAGACCAGATAGCTGGGTTATTGTGAATCGCGTGGAGAGCGCAGATTACAACTGATCCTGCAGGAAGCTTGTAGCCCCCAGGTACAATGCAATCAACTTTGGCAGTGCGGCCAGGCTGGAAAGACGGGTTGTGAAGACGTTGAGTTTCCTTGACGAATTTATCGAGGAAGGTAAGGCCATCAGAAAGCTCGGGTGTCCACTTTGTATTCTCATTCACGCCTGCGTCAACGAGTTCTTGCACAAGGCGGTCTTGGTTGCCTTCATAAACACACAAACTGTAAATTAACCAAGACAGAAGAGATGATGTAGTCGTGAAGCCTGCACCAGAGATGGGTAGCATGTTTGGAATCTGATGGTCGATCAGTGATTGACCATGGAAGTGAAATCCCAAGATACTCACAACAAGCTCTCGAGGCAGCTTTTTCCCATGATCATCTGTCGCGCGTTTAAGATAGTCAACGACACAGCTTGCGCCCAGCGCTGCTGACTGCAAAGGCAGGTCTTCATCAGTATCTCCCTTTGGCGCGTTGTCGATAGCTGTCATTGTAAGTTCCTGACTTTTAGCTACTCAGAGTGACTTACCTTCGTTCAGTATTCCCCAAAGTCTCCCTTGGATGTGGCTCAACTCGTACGCCGACGTTCCAGGTAGCCACCCTAAGCTCGCGTACCAACTCCCTTTACTTGTGACCTTTTTGTTCAAGCTCAAGCTCTGCGCGATCAACACCACAAGTGGATTTAAAGGAGAGTCTGGGTCATCGAAATGATGCGCATCGTACCCTAATGCAAACTTGAACACCGTTTGAGAGGCGAGCTTGAGCATATACTGATACACATTCCAAGCCTCATCCTGCTCGTCTAGCTTATCGAAAACTTTGAACGAGTCTTTGACGCTAGCTTCCATCAATGGAGTGTAGTGGCGGACAGCCTTGGGTGACATGGCGGGTGGAATAAACTTGTGGGCTGCGCGCCATGCATCTGTGTCTGTGTCGCCAATGAACAAGGCCCGGTTATCTTTAATGCCAGCCAGTGGATGCTCCGGAGTGATGTATTTACTGAAGAATGCAGATTCTTGAAATGCCACCGTCGCGATCTTCGGATCGTTCGTAAGATAATTCTGTTTCCCCATAGTTTCGTACTTGATGAGTGACCCGTACTTCTGGAAGAGGCGAGCGTGGTTTCCGAGATGGTCAGGAAAGACTTCATAGTAGCTTCCTACCAACGGAAGCCCTTCAGGACCTGAAGGGTCGCGAATAGGTTGCCCGTCAACCGTGATTCCGAGATCTTCGTCGCTATCCAATACTGCATCTAGATCAGATACATCGTTGCCGTTCGAATCTTGTAAGCCAATGCCGGCAGCTTGGATGATATTGTACTGCTCGGCTATCGCTACCTGCAACGCTTCAAAGTCATGGTATTGATCGATATGGATCTCTTGATGGTAGATATCTGTGCGTTGGCCAACGAGGTAGAAGCCTTTGATTGTCATGTTGGAAGAAGAAGAAGCGTCACAGATTTTAGTTCAAGGAAAGTCAGCATCTGGATGTAGCAGGTCTTATGGGATGGATAATAGCTCTCCAACCCACTCCTAACGATTAATTGATGTTGGACCGCACTGTACATTTGACCTCGGGAAGACTTAGCGCGGTTACACGTTGAAAAGTCGCGTCCAGCGTAGCGTGAACATGACGTAAACCAGATACTTACATGCCCTATCAACGTTCTGACACCTAACATATGAACGTCATTCTTCTCGGCCGATCTGATTCTCCCATTAGGAAAACCTAGGAAATATTACAAAGGGTGCCGATACGAGAGACTCGGAGGAAGCGGCCGGCGGCTAACGTCGATCCACTGCATGTGGCTGCATCCGCAGGACGAGATTGGCTGCCTGGCTCTGGATCGCCCAACATCTAACACTTGCGAGTCAAGTCCACCGTCGTCATCGCACCTTGTTCCAGTTATGCATGTAGTGTTACACAAGAAGCGCACCTACTGTATGAAAGGATTAGTATTCATTGTGCGAACATATCGCCTACCTCGGTCAAGGTTCGACTGTCCAAAGGACCCCAAATTTAGCCCTTGAACACGAGCGTGTAAGTCTTCGAATTCCACTGCCGGTATCAAAAATTTCCTGCAATTTTCCCATTTTTCTCCATTAATTCTACAAAAGCATGACGGACGGTATTTACAGCCTCGAAGAGGTGGGCAAACATACATCGAAGGAAGATCTCTGGATTGTTGTATGGAATCACGTCTACGATGTGACGGACTATCAGGAAGATCATCCAGGAGGCAAGGAATTTCTCTTGGAAAACGCAGGTGCGGATGCTACGACTGCATACGAAGATATTGGGCACTCAACCGATGCACGAGAAATCCTCGAGAACTTCCGTATTGGAAAAATCACCGACGACGATTGGGTCGACCATAACACAAAGCGGATGCCAGAGATCAAGCCGCTAAATGTGCACGTCGTCAACAATCTGCCTCCGCCAAGATCACACGACTTACATTTGCCTGTGGTAGCAGGAGGGCTCGGATCGCTTATCGTGGCCATTGTTCTTGGTCGCAGATACTCTTCAGTCTTGCACCGCTTCCAAACGGGTGGCTTTTGGAAAGGATTTGCCCTGTCTGCCCTTGCCAGTGTGGCGCTCGCAGCATACACCAGTCTTTGGACCGTAAAGAACTTCAACGTGGCGCACAGAGATTTTCAATCATACCCAGCACACATCAAGGCCAAGCCAAAGTCAGCAACAGTATCGAAGAAGAAGGACATCAATCTTGGCGTCCTCAACGCTCGCGAGTACCAGGAGTTCCCTCTCAAGGAGAAGTTCAACCTTTCGCACGACACAATCCGCTTTGTGTTCAGTCTGCCACATAAGAATTCAGTATTGGGATTGCCAACTGGCCAACATATCGCAATCAGGCACGAGGTCGATGGGAAACAGATTGCTCGGTCGTACACACCAACATCCAGTAATAAAGACACCGGCCGACTGGAATTGACCATAAAAATCTACGAAGGCGGGAAACTGACCCCGTACTTGAGCACATTGGAGCCCGGAGACAAGGTCGAGATCAGAGGGCCAAAGGGTGAGATGAAGTACCACAAGAATCTGGTGAAGGAGCTCGGCATGATCGCAGGTGGCACCGGAATCACACCCATGTTTCAAATCATTCGTCGCATCTGCGAAGATCCGAGAGACGATACCAAGACCACTCTAATCTATGCCAACAAGACCGAAGGCGATATCTTATTGAGAAGAGAGCTGGATGCATTCGCCTCAAAGTACGAGCAATTTAAAGTTCACTACGTACTCAGCAATCCTTCCGATGGTTGGGAAGGTGGAAAAGGCCGGGTCAACGAAGACATGATCGAAAGATTTCTTCCAGCGCCAGCGGGAATGGATTCGAAGGTACTTGTTTGTGGCCCAGACCCAATGATGGAAAGCATGGTAAGCATGCTGCAAAAAAGAGGCTATAAGCCGCCAGGTAAGTCTGATTTTGCGACCCATTGTTGTACACAATCACTAATTTCACACCACAGGCAAAATTTCGAAGCCTCAGGATGAGATTTTCACCTTTCAGTGATCACTTTGTTCACTCTGGTTCTCGATGTCTTTGGCGTGGGCGACTAGCTTGCGTGGGTCTTTCCGGAATTCCTCGCGCTC
>Ga0181467_100333_pt1 | contig 24963 bp, 25 predicted proteins | sample InSIn5gowninarea_2_FD_119079 | JGI IMG/M metagenome (GOLD analysis project Ga0181467, IMG submission 119079) | Clean room microbial communities from NASA Spacecraft Assembly Facility at Jet Propulsion Laboratory, Pasadena, California, USA -... ... | reverse complement strand
TTTCAAAGGTGCGGTTGATGAACTTTATACCGTAAATGTTCATTTCGATGTGATGACAACTTCTTTTGCTTTCCAAGAAGCGGAATACTGGGCAAAGGAACTTTTCTCAAAATACCCTGATACGGATGGGGTCATCGCTAGCAATGATGTCGTGGCAGCTGCTGTTCTCCATGAGGCACACCGGTTAGGAAAACAGATTCCAGAAGAGTTGCAAATCATCGGTTATGATGATATTCCATTCAGTCAATTTTTATATCCGCCTTTATCAACCATAAGGCAACCGGCTTATAACATGGGAAGAGAAGCAGCAAAATTATTGTTAAAGTTAATGGACGGAAAAAAGGTGGAGAACAAAAACATTCTATTACCTGTTCAATTCATTGAAAGACAAACCACTAGAAAGGTAGAGAGAAATGACTAAAATTGTTGTAGTTGGAAGTTCTTCTATGGACTTAGTTGTAACGGCAGATAAACGTCCTGAAAAGGGAGAAACGATCCTTGGACAATCATTTAAAACCGTACCAGGTGGGAAGGGAGCCAACCAAGCGGTTGCAGCCTCAAGGCTTGGTGCTGAGGTGTACATGATTGGCTGTGTCGGCGAGGATGAGTTTGGAAAAACCATTCTAGAAAATTTTAAAAAGAATGGTGTTCATACGAGTTATGTGAAACCGGTTACACATTTAGAAACCGGAACTGCTCACATTACCCTAGTGGAAGGTGACAATAGCATCATCGTTGTCGAAGGAGCAAATCAATATGTAACACCTGAATATATCGAAACGGCCCTAGAAGTCATCTTTTCGGCGGATATGGTTCTCATCCAACAGGAAACTCCCGAAGAGACGGTCGAATATGTGGTTCAAATTTGTCATGAAAAAGGAATTCCATTGATATTAAACCCTGCACCAGCAAGGCCAGTAAGCCAAGCTGTGATCGAAAAGGCAACGTATATTACGCCGAATGAAACAGAAGCGGATGTCTTGTTTGCGGGCGAAGAACTTAAAGAGGCTATGAAAAAGTATCCTAATAAGGTGTTCATTACGGAGGGGAAAAAGGGTGTTCGTTTCCATGACGGCGTGAAAGAAGTTCTTGTTCCTTCTTATCCGGTCGAGGCAGTAGATACCACTGGAGCTGGTGACACCTTTAATGCGGCCTTTGCGGTTGCTCTTTCAGAAGGGAAAAGTCTACAAGATAGTCTTACTTTTGCAAACCGAGCTGCGTCTCTTTCAGTAACGAAATTTGGCGCTCAGGGTGGGATGCCAACAAGAGCCGATGTAGAAGGGAGCTTGTAGGATGAAAAAGCATGGCATTTTAAACAGTGCAATTTCCAAGGTTCTCGCAGACCTTGGACATACAGATTATATCGTGATTGCGGACGCAGGGTTACCTGTACCGCAAGGCGTTCTAAAGATCGATTTAGCGTTAAAAGCAGGAACTCCGTCTTTTCAAGAAGTGGTTGATGTAATTGCGGGTGATATGGTGATTGAAAAAGTGGGAATCGCTTCTGAAATCCACGGTGCAAATGTGGAGGCAGCTACTTATTTATCGGAAAAATTTTCAGAGATTGATCGATTGGAAGTTTCGCATGAGGAACTAAAAAGATTGACCGGACAGGCGAAGGCGGTAATCCGTACTGGAGAAGTCACTCCTTATGCGAACTGTATTCTTTATTCGGGCGTATTTTTTTAATTAGAAGCCGAGGTGAACAACATGCATATTACCATGCAGGGAATTTATAAAGCGTTTGGAACAAACCAAGTGCTAACAGGTGTGGATTTTGAGTTAAAAGAAGGCGAAGTTCATGCATTAATGGGCGAGAATGGGGCAGGAAAGTCGACGATGATGAATGTGCTGACAGGCCTTCATTCTCTTGAAAAAGGAAAGATTACCGTTGATGGGAAAGAGACGTATTTTAAAAATCCAAAAGATGCGGAGCAAGCTGGGATTACCTTTATTCATCAGGAACTAAACATCTGGCCGGAAATGACGGTCCTCGATAATATGTTCATTGGCAAAGAGCCAAAAAGCGCTTTCGGCTTAGTCGACTCAGCGAAAATGAAAAGGCTTGCAACTGAACAGTTTGCGAAATTGGATGTTTCATTCCCTCTAGATCAAGAGGCAGGGAGTTGTTCGGTCGGGGAACAGCAAATGATTGAGATTGCCAAGGCATTGATGACCAATGCTAGAGTCATCATCATGGATGAACCAACGGCAGCTTTGACCGAACGTGAAATCAAAAAACTGTTTGAAGTGATCTCTTCATTGAAAAAAGAAGGAGTCTCCATTGTTTACATCTCACACAGAATGGAAGAAATCTTTGCGATTTGTGACCGGATTACGGTGATGCGTGATGGGAAAACGGTTGACACAAAGCCAATACCGGAAACAAATTTTGAAGAAGTCGTAAAGAAAATGGTTGGTCGCGAATTGACTGATCGCTTCCCGCAACGGAATTCAGTGCCGGGTGAAACGGTGCTTGAGGTGAAAAATTTAACAGGTAAAGATTTCCGGAATGTCAGTTTTTCCATCCGTTCCGGTGAAATCGTTGGTGTTTCCGGTTTAATGGGGGCAGGAAGAACCGAAATCATGCGCGGCATCTTTGGGTTAGATTCGCTTGAAAGTGGCGAAGTGATTTTAAACGGCAAGAAAGTGACCATTAAAAATGCCAACCAAGCCGTTAATCTGGGGATTGGTTTTATCACAGAGGACCGCAAAGATGAGGGGTTAGTGCTGGACTTTTCGATTAAAGACAACATTGCGTTGCCGTCGCTAAACAGCTTTGCTCCAAAAGGACTCATAAAAGAGAAAGACGAAAAGAATTTCGTTGAAATGCTGATTAAACGACTTACCGTTAAAACAGAATCAGCTGAAACAAGAGTCGGCGATTTGTCAGGAGGAAATCAGCAAAAGGTTGTTATTGCGAAATGGATTGGCATCAGCCCGAAAGTCTTGATTTTAGATGAGCCGACTAGAGGGGTCGATGTCGGAGCCAAGCGAGAGATTTACCAACTGATGAATGAACTGACTGATAGAGGAGTGGCCATCATCATGGTTTCGTCGGAATTACCTGAAGTATTAGGGATGAGCGATAGAATTTTGGTTGTACACGAAGGGAAAATCACCGGTGAGCTACCAAGAGAAAGTGCAACACAGGAAAACATTATGACACTAGCAACAGGGGGCCAGTGAGATGAAAGCAAATAATGAAGTTTTACAAAATAACAAGGGGAACCTCCTTCAATCCTTTACACAAAAACTTGGTCCTTTTCTTGGGCTTTTAATCTTAGTAGTTTTTGTTTCGGTAATGAATCCTAGCTTTTTAGAGCCACTTAATATTCTGAATTTATTACGTCAGGTTTCACTCAATGCCTTAATTGCCTTCGGAATGACCTTTGTTATTTTAACTGGCGGTATTGATTTATCCGTTGGGGCGATTCTTGCATTGTCAAGTGCGTTAACAGCGGGAATGATCGTTTCAGGCTTTGACCCAATGCTTGCGATTTTAATTGGAGCTCTATTAGGGGCAATCTTTGGAGCAGTGAACGGTCTCCTCATCACAAAAGGAAAAATGGCTCCATTTATCGCGACGTTAGCGACAATGACATTGTTCAGAGGTCTTACACTTGTTTATACAGAAGGAAACCCGATTACAGGATTAGGCGATAATATTCTATTCCAATTATTTGGTCGAGGCTACTTTCTTGGAATTCCAGTTCCTGCAGTGACCATGATTGTGACGTTCGTCGTATTGTATATTCTCCTTCATAAAACACCGTTTGGTCGCAAAACGTATGCGATTGGTGGAAACGAAAAAGCGGCGTTAATTTCAGGGATCAAGGTACCACGCGTGAAAGTTTTGATTTACAGCCTGTCTGGTTTTCTAGCTGCCTTAGCAGGGGCGATTTTAACATCTCGTCTAAACTCAGCGCAACCGACGGCAGGGGAATCTTATGAATTGGATGCGATTGCAGCAGTCGTTTTAGGTGGGACAAGCCTTTCAGGAGGTAAAGGAAGAATCTTTGGAACGATGATTGGGGTATTGATCATCGGTGTCCTCAATAATGGTTTGAACCTTCTTGGCGTATCGTCCTTCTATCAACAGGTTGTCAAAGGGATCGTTATCATTATTGCGGTATTACTTGACCGTAAAAAATCAGCCTAGGAGGAGACAAAATGAGAAAATTACTGGCTTTATTTTTAATCTTATCACTTGTCGTTTTATCCGCCTGCTCGATGGAACCGCCTGCCTGGGCGAAGCCTGACCAAGGGGATAAGAAAATCGAGGATTTAAAAATTGGTCTTTCGGTTTCGACACTGAATAACCCGTTCTTCGTGGCGTTAAAAGATGGCGTGGTGAAAGAGGCGGAAGCGAAGGGAATACAAGTGAAAATCGTTGATGCTCAAGATGATTCAGCAAAGCAAATCAACGACGTGGAAGACTTAATTCAGCAAGGTGTAGACGTTCTGTTGATCAACCCAACGGATTCTGCGGCCATCTCAACTGCGGTTCAGTCGGCGAACAGCATTGGCATCCCGGTGATTACGCTTGACCGTTCTGCTGATAAAGGGGAAGTAGAAGCATTGGTTGCGTCCGATAATGTTAAGGGTGGCGAAATGGCAGCTGAATATATCGTGGAACAGCTTGGCGAAGGAGCTTTAGTAGCCGAGTTGGAAGGGGTTCCTGGTGCATCCGCGACACGTGAGCGTGGAACAGGTTTCCATAACATTGCCGATGAAAAATTAAACATTGTTGCGAAACAAGCGGCCGATTTTGACCGAACAAAAGGGTTAAATGTTATGGAAAACATCATTCAAGCAAATCCAGATATCAAAGCGGTGTTCGCTCACAATGACGAAATGGCGCTTGGTGCAATTGAAGCAATTAATAGTTCAGGAAGAGATATTATGGTAATTGGGTTTGACGGAAATGACGATGCCCTTAAGGCGATTGAAGCTGGTCAACTTGAGGCGACTGTTGCTCAGCAGCCTGACCTTATTGGACAGTTGGCTGTTCAAGCTGGCCTTGATGTGGTACAAGGGAAAAAGGTAGAAAAGAATATTCCAGCACCGTTGAAACTAGTTACAATAAAAGAATAAGAAACTTTAAAAACGAATGGGGGAGACCTTATTCGTTTTTTTTTGCTTGAAAAGAGAAATTAGGAATTCAATTGAAAAAAACAGCTCCCAAAAGGACCAATGGATTCCATTATTCCTATAATGGGAGCAGGGGTGAAAGGCAGCAGGAAGAATCTTTGTGCTGCCTTTCATTTTGGTAGAGTGTGAAGGTTGGTCGCAAGGTCATGATAAAAACGATAAAGATCCTTTAATCCAATATTATCAGCGCTCCCGATTCCGATGAAATCAAAATGGTCCCAACCATTGTGAACGGGAGTATAATTCCAAACTCCTCTTTGCGGATAACCATCATACCGCTTATGAGGATGCCCCGATGGATATTGAGCTGATGAAACACTGACAATTCCATCATTCGGCCACCATGTCTCGTCAATAACAGGTTCGGGGCTATTTCTTTTATACGAGCCAATAAATAAACTGGAGCGTCTCATTAAAGGGTTCATCGATAGCCTGGGAATCGAACGACCCGTATAGTGATCCTTGTAGGTTGCTTTCCCAGTATAGGAAAAGTAATAAACGTCAGGATGCGTATTCACCCACTGGTTGATTTCTGCTGCACCCCAGGTGGTCAAGTCATGAGAGCTGATATCCTTGCTTTCCCAAACGGAACTCTTGTAGACTCGTTCTATATACGTTAAGAACGATTCCCCAAGCTTACGCCTTAACCCCCAATGGTCAAGCTTATAATCATAGACAAGTGATTCGGTATTTGCTCCTGTTAGACTTGCGGCTCTAAGAATCATTTCTTGCATGAGTGGGGCAAGGCGTTCCTCATCTCCGAATGTGGATCCGTTATGAGGCGTCCCGATGGTTGAGACACTATGAACCCAATCTTTTCCGCCTTCGAATAAGGGGGAAAGACCATCTTCCGGATGCTCGAGGTAGTGTTCTTTTTCTGCATTAGAGCCATTTTTAAGCAGTTCAACTAGAGTTCTTGCCGTTTGACCTCCCATGCTGTGGCCAACCAAATGAATTTTATGATCTGCATCCCATTGACTAAACATACCCGGGTAGGTCCGACCATAGCGACTGTGGCCATATCTTTTAGCATGCGCGGCTCCATAGTCAACCGTTCCACCTTTAATATAATAATAGAGTTCGACAGCACGGTCATAATTGCTTGATACCGGACCAACTGTAGCGGTATATGTGCGATGTCCGGTTTCATTCAGGTTTCGTTCGACGTCTTTCATTCCACCCCAATAGTTAATTCCTGCCATTTCATCGCGTCCCCAGCCAGTTAAGCCGTGAACGAGCACAAGGGGATAGTCATTTCCAGTACTTTTTCCGCTTTCTTCCCTACTCGAAGCAAAAGGCAGTGTACATAAACTAGGTATTGCTAAAGCGCTTGCAAAATATGAAGATAAAAGTTGTGCCAAGCCATAACCCCCCTTATTCTATAATAAACCCCAAAGATTGTATTTTCGCTATTAACTCATTGAATACCTGCTAAAAGTAGCTTTTTTTCCAATTGAAATAAGTGATTAGTTCATGGATTTAAGAAAGGACCTTGTATTATAAAAAAACGAGAAATTCGCTCAAGGACAAAATTTAGTAAGGAAAGTAGGGAAAAGTTCATGAGAAGCTCGCTCAAGGACAAAATCTAGTAAGAAAGTAGGGAAAAGTCCATGAGAAGCTGGCTAAAGGACATAATCTAGTTAAAAAGCAAAAAAATGTCCATGAGGCGCCTGCTCAAGGACAAAATCTGTAAGAAAGCATTAAAAATGCCCATGAGAAGCTGGCTCAAGGACACAATCTAGTAAAAAAGAAAAAAATGTCCATGAGAAGCTGGCTCAAGGACACAATCTAGTAAGAAAGCATAAAACTGTCCATGAGGCGCCAGCTCAAGGACAAAATCTGTAAGAAAGCATTAAAAATGTCTATGAGAAGCTGGCTCAAGGACAAAATCTAGTAAGAAAGCAAAAAAATGTCCATGAGGCGCCTGCTCAAGGACAAAATCTGTAAGAAAGCATTAAAAATGTCTATGAGAAGCTGGCTCAAGGACAAAATCTAGTAAGAAAGCAAAAAAATGTCCATGAGGAGCCAGTTCAAGGACAAAATCCGTAAGGAAGCATTAAAAATGTCTATGAGAAGCTGGCTCAAGGACAAAATCTAGTAAGAAAGCAAAAAACTGTCCATGAGGAGCCTGCAAAAGGACAAAATCAAGTTAGCATTAAAAATGTCCATGAGGAGCCAGCTCAAGGACAAAATCAAGTAAAAAAGCAAAAAAATGTCCATGAGAAGCACAATCAGGGATGAGATTGTATGAGATGGATGAATCGGTCCGAATTAATAAAAATATTGAGGTGATGGTAACCTATGACAATAGTGAAAGAGTACCCAGCACTAGAAACGGAAAGAACAATCCTTCGTATTTTAACGAAGGACGATGCCAAGGAGGTATTAAACCATTTCTCGGATCCTGTTGTCACCATGTTTATGGATATTGAACCGTGTAAAGATTTGAAAGAAGCAGAAGAAATCATTCAATATCATGAGGATGACCTTGGATGTAGGTGGGGGATATTTGATAAATGTCATGGTAATTTTCTTGGAACGATAGGATTCCATAATTTTAGGAAAATAGATGAAGAATTTATAGCGGAGATTGGATTTGATTTATCTACTAGGTACTGGGGCAAGGGATATATGACGGAGGTAATTGAGGAAGTAATACAATTTGGATTTACTAGAATGGGCCTTGATACAATTGATGCAACTGTTGGACCAAATAATGAAAAGTCCAATAACATCATGACAAAATTTGAGTTTAAAAGGGACGCTGAATTGAGAGAACAATTATTATACTATTCTATACATCGGGTTGATTATACCTAAATATAAATGATTGCTAGCCGCCAATGATTGGTGCGCTAGCTTTTTTATTTTTAATTAAAGTTTTCCCTTTCACCAAGTTTTCACCAAGTTCCTTTAAATTAAAGTCATCGAGAACGAAAGGAGGCGAGAATATGAATGCGAAAATGAAAAAAACGTTTTTCTGGGGTGCGCTTTTGACTCCCATCGTTTTAGGAGTCTACTTCCTAGCTGGAGGATATTCTGCACTAGCAGCTGGACCACATGGACATGATCATGGACAAGGAGGTGTGGGTCCTCGAGGAGGCTTTGAAGGTCATCACGTGGTGTACGCCCCTCAACCTGGTGATGGGTTTTCCTGGATGGGATGGCTATTGTTCCTGATTGTTGGAGTGGCGGTACTATTTTTCCTAGTGAAATGGCATAGAAAGAAAGCAAAGGCTACTGCGATGCAACAATTTATTGATACATCCATCATGAGTTCACATAAACCGATGACAACCAAAAATGAAAGTATTTTAGACCAGTGGGAAAAAAATTTAACAAACAAAAAGGAGAATGACTAAAATGGGTATTTTTAAAAGAATGAAAACAATTGCAAAAGCTGATATCAATGGTGTGCTAGATAAAATGGAAGATCCAATTGCGATGTTAAATGAACATTCGAGAGAAATAGAGCAGGAAATGGTAAAAGCACAGAAGGCTCTTGCTCGTCAGATTTTTCTAGAAAAAAAGTTATCCGGGCTCATTCTCGAGATAGTCCGTGCAGAAGAACGATATCAATGATCCACTATCGGAAGAATCGTACACTTCTGTTCCAAAAGCTAGTTTTGAAGCTGCATGGAAGCAATTGGGGCAACAAGCTATCAGTTATCTGGCAAATTAAACCGAAATTGATTAGTAATATTAAAAATAGGCTTTTGAATTGATAGAATGAAGGAATGACAGGGAGCTTCTTAGCTTCCTTTTTTTATTTCCATCAATAAGTTCAGTCTTATGCAAACGGGTCAAATTGTTCAAATCCTATTTGAAGTTTATAGAGGAAAAAAGCTAATCTTCCAATAGGAAAATTAGCTTTTAATGCAGGAAACAAGTTTAAACTTAACGTTCTCCCAAACTAATTGGTTGCATCTGTTTCTTCGCTTGAGCGTGTATTACCTTTATAGATGAAACAAAGGGCAATCATCATAAATAGTAATGCGAAGGCACGTTTAATATCTAGAGCTATGACTAAGCTATTAAACCACCCAAAATGATCAATAAGCACACCGATTACAAGCTGCCCAGCTATACCAGCAATAGTGGTTGCTATGACGCCAATTCTTGGTACTGCCATGACTGTGAGAAGTAAATACAATGTTCCTAAAAATGCCGCACTTAATTGCCATTTAGGTGCCTCTAAAATTCCAAGCATATTTCCCTGACCAAAAAAGAGAATAAAGATGGCTAAAAACATTGTTCCGGTTAGAAAGGTTAAAAGTGTAGTTTCAATTGTTCCTGCTTTTCGACTAAATGTACCATTGATAGACGATTGTGCGCTTAGTGTGATACCTCCAAATAAGGTAAATAGAATAATTAATATACCCATTTTTAGACCTCCTAGTTAACTAAAATAAGTGCGATAATCATTGAAATTACAGCAAATATTTTCTCTTTATTGATTCTTGTTTGTTGGCTACCTAGCCAACCATAATGTTCAATAACCATACTCATTACCAGTTGACCAATTATTACTGCAACCATGGTGATCCCAACACCAACAAAAGGAACACTAACTACTATTGATGTTAAATATACAACCCCTAAAACACCACCAAGTAGAGTCCATTTCGGTGCTTCAACAGCATATGAAATTTTACCTTTTCCAAAGAATAGCCACAATAATCCTAGGATGATTGAACCCATAAAGAAGTTATAAAAACTAGTTTCCAATTGTCCTATTGTTTTCCCTAGTTCGCTGTAGATAGCTCCTTCAAAACTAAGTGCTGCCCCTGCAAATAACGCTAGTAAAAATGAGAAATAACGCATTCGATAAATCCTCCTAAGCATCTTTATATTTATATATCTAGAATAATCGATATGAATGGTTTGAAAATCCCTTACACCTACTCCGCCTTTGTAGTGCCTACCTTGGGAGGTGAGTACCTTGTATTTATATTTCTAGAATAATCGATATAACCTTTATAAAAAACAGAAATCGTCAATTTAGATTTCCGTTTGAAAATATTCGGCTAACTTGCGAATAGCTTCTTCGTTTCTTCTGTAATAAGTCCACTGACCATAACGAACAGATTCAAGTAGACCAGCTTTCTGCATCATATTTAAGTAGTGTGAAACCGTAGATTGAGAAGCTTTAGCCTTTTCTTGAATATCCCCTACACATACTCCGCCTTTGTAGCTTACCTCCTTTGGCAGGTGAGCGCCTTGTTTAGGGAAGTGCTTCTCTGGTTCCTTCAACCACTGTAAAATGTTAAGTCTAGTTTCGTTTGATAACGCCTTGAATACATCGATTGGTTCCATGTTTCATATTATATATCGATTTTTCCCGATATGTCAATTTTTTCAGCCTTTATCTGAAGCGTTATCCTAGTTATCCTTAATTCATCTTTCGAGGCAATTCCATTATTATAGTGGCCATTCATGACCAATTTCCATGGACCATTTATAGTTAAGTCTGCCTTACTAAACAAGGAGTTCTCGAAAACATAATTTTTCCCATCGGTTACATTTACTCCTTTTCAACAATAAGTATTTAAGAGTTTCTCTTATGAGTCTCATTATTAAGGATGAAGCTTAAACAAATCTTAAAAAACGGCATAAAAACGATTGTAGTTCTATCATGTATAATAGTAGGGAATATAACGGCTTTCAAAGGGATGACAGGATGAAGAAACTATCGAAGAAGAACTTATTGTTAATAGAAGTTTTATTAATTATCCTAGTTTTTTCAATCTTCTGGAATAGTAATGAAGAAACGGTCGAGGACGAAGTTATATTAGGCGAAAAGAAGTATTAGCCAAATTCACCCCAGATGATGGAGGAAAGACCTGGATGTTTGCCGGTTTGGTGGATAGGGACGGAGTGCTTGGATCGTGTTGCTCTCGAAAACAGAACCTTCACGACTATTTATTGTAACCTCCTATAAAAGTCTAAGAGAAGATAGTCTTGTAGTTCCACTCTCGTTTAAATGAATTGAGAAGAAAATGATGCAAAAGAAGGAGAGAAGTAGAGATGATTCTCTGGAAAGACGAAACCATTACCCTTTTCCGCAGTTCCCTATATGAAACCATTTCGTCGGTTATCATGACCGATGATTGTATAATCGTTGTCGACCCTTGCTGGTTGCCGCATGAAATCGATGAAATTAAACGATATGTCGCAGGTGTTAGGCAAAATCGCCCTCTCTATCTATTGTTTACTCATTCTGATTTTGATCATATTATTGGGTATGGCGCATTTCCAGAAGCAAAAGTGATTGCAAGCCAGACCTTTGATTGTAAACCAAATCAGGAAAAGGAACGAATCATCGAAGAAATCAAGAGTTTTGATGATGAGTACTATGTTACAAGAGATTACCACATTTCCTATCCAGAGGTAGATTTCCCAATAAAGGGAGATGAACAGAGTATGCAAATTGGAAAGACGAAACTAACCTTTTATCAAGCCACTGGCCATAATGATGACGGGCTTTTCACGATAATCGAGCCTTTTGGTATTTTTATCGCAGGAGATTACTTTTCAGATGTTGAATTTCCGTATATCTATTTTAATAGCAAGGAATACGAGAAAACGATTAGTAAATTGGATGCTATTCTAACCAGGTTTAATATACAGCTTTTAGTTACGGGTCACGGGAACCCGACAAGAATTCATTCCGAAATGAAAAATCGACAACAGTTGTCACTTGATTATATAGAGAAAATGCGGGGATTTGTGAAAGGAAACGATGAGACGGGCAGCATGCAATTAATTGAAGGCTGCAAATTCCCAAGGAATATGAAGAAGTTCCATAAACAAAATTATTCGTTATTTGAAAAAGAGCAATCAAGGTAGATTGCGATAAAAAACGCTGTTGATCGTAAAAATCAACAGCGTTTTGGTTATATCATGATGAGGTGTTTTAGCCTTTACACATACCGATTGCGCCCGGATAACATCCCAAATACCATCACAATGAATGAGACGATAATGAGGGCAATAAGTGGGAAGGTCCACAAATGGGTGAGATCATATAAGTATCCGATGAACAAGGGACCTACTGCTGCTAGGATGTATCCGGTGGATTGGGCCATACCAGATAATTCTGCAGCCTGCCGGCCATTCCGAGCACGAAGGCCGATATAGCTTAGGGCTAATGGAAAGCTTCCACCCAAAGCAATCCCGATTAATATAATACTTGCGATTAGGATGGGATAGGAGGACCCTAGCAACAAACCCGTATAACCTAACAGTGATAAACAACTTAACACGAATGATATCCAAACTTGAGATTGGATACGTCCTGCGAGCATAGGGATGAAGAAACTAGCAGGTAATCCTACCAGTTGTGTGAGGGAAAGCATCCAACCTGCTGTTTCCATACTCATTCCTTGACTATGTAAAATTTCTGGTAACCACGAAATCGTGACATAAAATAAAAAGGATTGAAACCCCATAAAGATAGCAATTTGCCAGGCAAGTGTTGAACGCCATATTGTACTCGAACTAGGGACGACTTCTTTTATGACACTGCGATTTCTCTGGTTTATTTTAAATAGGAAAATCCACAAAATGATGGCGACAACGGCAGGGATGGCCCACACGATTTGAGCCCCTTGCCAGCCGAGATGTAAATCAACTGCAAGTGGGACGCTAATCCCTGATGCTAAGGATGCAATCAATCCCATCGAAGTGGAATAGACACTGGTCATTAAACCAAATTTCTGTGGGAATTTATCCTTCACCACCGCAGGCAAAAGAACATTTCCAATCGCGATGCCGAGTCCAACTAAAAAAGTCCCCGTAAACAGGAGGGCCGCTGTTGGGATGGCTCGAATGAGAATACCAATGAATAAGGTAGATAATCCAAGTAGTAAAGTCATCTCATTTGTTAAACGTGTCGCGATTTTCGGAACTAGCGGCGACATCAAAGCGAAAACGATTAATGGCAAACTCATCAATAAACCTGCGCTCCAGTGGGCTAGTCCAACATCTTCCTGAATCATGCCGACTAACGGACCTAAGGAGGTGATGGCAGGGCGTAAATTAAAGGCTACTAGCACAATCCCGGCAATGAATAAATAAAGGTATGTATTTTGGGGATTGACTTTAGAATGTGATAACTCCAAAGAAGGTTAACTCCTCTCCTAATGTTCAAACCTTTTAAATTATAGCATAACAGGAGGGGAAGGGAGGTTTTCACTTCCTTACACATTGGCTGTTGTTGTATGCGTGTTAATTTGAATTTCATCTTATGTTACTTAGTAATGTCGCAACCCATCTGCGTAGGACAAGGAACCTGTCCCCTTGTCTTTGCGTGGGACAAGGAACCTTGTCTCTACTTCTTTTCTTTATTGTATTGATCCATTCCTTTTTTAAATATCTCCAGGATGATGTCATGTTGGGTTTTGCTGACGATGTGATTTTTTATTTCATTTAATTCTGCTACCAAATCGGCATCGAGATGGAGGTTGACTGTTTTGCCTTTATCTTTTGGGATAATTTCGAGTGCATCGGCTTTTTCCTTGACTTGACCATGAACCAGCATTTCTTCAGTGAACATGGCCTTCTCTGGGATGAAGATCCGCTCGCCTTCAAAGAATATCTCCGTCAAGTCTTCCTTAAATGAGATATCAATTGGATTATTGGCATCTCGATTTGCTTCTCTAATCTTTCGAGCGGTCTCCTGATTTGGTACGTTGTTTTCGAGCCTAATTTTTGCTTTCATTTATATTCACATCCCCAGTGGCAAGAGTTAATTCTTTTTCATTCATTTCTTTTAACATGTCAAACGTGCCTTCGATTTGAATTGTATAAAGAAACTCGCCTTTATTCAGGTAGTAGTCAACCACAATGCCAATTGTTTGACTACCGTCTGCATTCATGATTAAAACACGATCAAGTATTTCGAATTCAGGCAATAGAAATCCTTTTTCATATAAGAAGGTAAACGCTTGTACTTTAGGATAGACGAAGCGTTTCTTTCCTTGTTTAGATTGAAGTGCCCAGAACTTTTCTTTTTCGTCAATGACTTCTCCCAAATAGCCCTCATCGGCCCACCTTTTAATTGTAGACATATTCACCTTTTTGCCGATTTTTTTATAAATCAGATCAACAATTTCCTTAGAGGAAACAAATTTTCTTCGTTCTTTTTCTTGTTCATCTAACGCGCTTAGTTCTTCCTTTAATTGTTTCAGGTCTTCTTGGTAAGTCTTTATTTTTTCTTCAATTGTTTTTATGTTGTCTTCTAACGCAGTCCTTTTCAACCTTGTTCACTTCTTCCCCTAATAATCTTTCCGAAAATTAAATCTACCCTTATTTTACAATAAATGAGTGAAAAAAATAATTTTTTTGAATCAATTTTAATTTAATGTGATCTTTAATTTTCTAACGAAAAAATCTAGATATATAAACAGATGGTTTAGGTATCAAAAACAACTAATTACTATTTGATTTAATATAAAGTATAATATAAATGCAATCAATAGTATTGACAACCACTTATTGATATCATACTATTATTTTAAGAATATTAAGATAAAAGGAAGCGTGCTAAGTATAAAACAGGAAAGCAATGGAGGGATTCCGCGAATGGAAGTTTCAGAAAAAATAAAAAACTTAAAGAACCTTATAGGTGAAAACTGGACAGCATCGTCGACTGGCCAAACGTTTGTAGTGACAAATCCAGCTGATAGAAGAATGGAATTAGGAGTTTGCCAGCAGTCAAATGAGCAAGATGTCTTGGAGGCTGTTGAAGTAGCGAAGAAGGCATTGAAAACGTGGAAAAAAGAAGCAGCACCAGAACGCGGACAATATATTCTTCGTGCTGCTGCTTATATTGAAGAACGGGTAGACGAGTTTATTAAACAATTAATCTTAGAAGTTGGGAAATCCTATGCCGATGCAAAGGCGGAAGTCATCAGAACGATTCGAGCGATGAGGTACTTAGCTGGGGAAGCTGAGCGATTAACAGGGGAGACGATCCCCTCTTGGGACAAAGAAGTCATTGGTTATACAAAGCGAGAAGCCATTGGGGTCGTCGGAATTATTACTCCTTGGAATGTCCCGTTAGCGATTGCAGCTTGGAAAATTGCCACAGCTCTTTCATGCGGATGTACAGTCATTTTTAAGCCCTCCAGCCAAACTCCAATCGTCAGTTCCTGGCTAGTGGAGGCTTACAGGGAAACAGGGTTACCAGCTGGTGTGATTAATTTTGTTACGGGACCAGGATCGTCTGTAGGGAATGCCATTGCCAACCACCCTGATATTAAAGCCATCTCTTTTACCGGGTCAAATGGCGTTGGGGTAGCCATCAATCAACTCGTTGCAAAGCGGGGAGCACGTTTCCAAGCTGAAATGGGTGGGAAAAACCCGTTTGTCGTGTTGGAAGATGCGGATTTGGATTTGGCAACGGATCACGCAATTGCAGGGGGATTTGGTGAAAGTGGACAACGCTGTACCGCAACAAGTCGGATAATCGTTCTAAAGTCGATTGCGGAGGAATTTATCGCCTTGCTCAAACAGAAAGTGGAGAACCTGAACGTCGGCAATCCAATTGAAGAAGGTACACAAATGGGTCCAGTGATTGACCAAGGTTCGATGGAAACGATTTTGAACTATATTGAGATTGCTAAAAAAGAAAACGGAGTATTGGTAACTGGAGGGGAGCGATTGACAGAAGGCGATTATGCTTATGGTCATTTCGTAGCACCAACCCTTTTTAGAAATATCACTCCTGATATGACGATTGCTCAAGAAGAAATCTTTGGTCCGGTCATCAGTCTGATGATTGCGGAGGATTTTGAACAAGCCATGGAATGGGCGAACAACGTCGAGTATGGGCTATCTTCAACGATTTACACAAATGATTTGGAAAAATCAATGGAGTTTATTAACAACATTGAAGCTGGATTTACCCATGTGAATATGCCTTCTACCTATAGCGAGCCACAATTCCCATTTGGCGGAATTAAGGGGACAGGGATTGGCGGATATCGGGAAGTGGGGAGTACAGCGATTGATTTTTATACAGAGTACAAAACGGTTTACATCAAGCCGCACGGAAAACAGTAAGGAGGGGATTGTATGCATTTAAACCGCGTAAAAAATAAGAAGATATCCTTAGATGATTTAAGAGTGAACTTTCACGAAATTGAACCAGCTTTAACTCAGAAAGAAGCAATGGATGAAGCCAACCGCTGTCTCTACTGTTATGACGCACCCTGTATCAAAGCTTGTCCAACAGACATTAACATTCCATCATTCATTAAGAAAATTGCCTCTGGAAACTTGAAGGGATCAGCAAAAGTCATCATGGAAGCAAACCCTGTCGGTGCTAGCTGTGCTCGCGTTTGCCCAACTGAAGAATTATGTGAAGGGGCCTGTGTCCTAAATGATGCCTCTCTTCCGATCATGATTGGAAATCTACAACGACATGCAACCAACTGGGCCATTCAAAACAACCAACAATTATTTAAAGCGGGTGATGCCAATGGGAAATCAGTCGCGATTATTGGTGGCGGCCCTGCAGGTTTATCTGCGGCGCGTGAATTGGCTCGTATTGGATATGAAGTAACCATCTACGAAGCAAAAGAAAAGGCTGGCGGCTTGGATACACATGGGATTGTGTCCTTCCGTTTGCCACAAGAGGTCTCTTTATGGGAAGTCCAACAAGTTGAAAACCTTGGAGTTACCATTCATACGAATACCATGGTTGGAAGGGATATCGCGGTAGACGAGATTCTCACTAACTATGATGCTGTCATTCTAGCAATTGGAATGTCGAAAGTGCCAATGCTTGGCATCGAAGGGGAAGAGGCAGAAGGTGTGTATGATGCGATTGATTTCGTTGAAAACACGAAAACCCCACCGCTCGACCATCAATTTATTGGCAAAAAAATCGTCATCATTGGTGCTGGTAATACAGCCATCGATGCAGCAACCTGTTCTGTCCGCTTAGGAGCTGGCGACGTCAAAATGGTTTATCGAAGAACAGAGTCGGAAATGACCGCTTATGAATTTGAATATGAATTTGCCAAGCAAGATGGTGTGGAATTCCGCTGGCTGACTCAACCAACGAAAATTGTGACAGATGAACATGGCTCAGTGAAAGCATTACAGTGCGTGCGGATGGAACTTGGTGAGCCGGATGAATCAGGCCGTCGTCGCCCGGTCGAAGTACCAGATTCAGAGTTTACGATGGAAGTAGACGCTGTAATCAAAGCGATTGGCCAAAGTCGATATGTATCTTTAATTGAGGAACTTGGTTTAGATCATAATCGAGGAATCGTAAAAATTAATCAAGAAACACATGAGACATCCAATCCAAAGGTTTATGCTGCAGGCGATGTGATCTTTGGGGATGGTCAGGGAGATGCGATGGTTGTTACAGCGGCTCAGCAAGGGAAGTTAACCGCTCATGCCATTCATCAAAAATTCATTACAGCAGATAAAGTCGCAGTTGAAAATGCATAAGACAAGTTAAAATAGGCAGGAGGAATTTGAATGGCTGATTTACGTGTAAACTTTGCCGGCATTAAAGCGCCGAATCCATTTTGGTTGGCTTCAGCTCCACCAACTAACTCAGGCTACCAAGTGCAAAGAGCCTTTGAAGCAGGCTGGGGCGGAGCCGTGTGGAAAACACTAGGGGACCCAATTTTGAATGTATCCTCTCGTTTTGCAGGAACGAATTTTAACGGACAGCGCGTAGCTGGTTTTAACAATATTGAGTTAATTACTGATCGCCCACTAGAGGTCAATTTAAAAGAAATCTATGAAACAAAAAAGAGATTTCCGAACCATGCGGTCATTGCTTCGCTAATGGTCGAGCCGAATCAAAAAGCTTGGCATGAAATAGTTAAGAGGGTTCAGGATGTTGGGGTCGATGGCTTTGAATTAAACTTTGGTTGTCCTCATGGCATGGCTGAGCGCGGCATGGGTGCAGCCTCTGGTCAGGTACCAGAGTTGGTGGAGAAACAAACGTATTGGGCGAAGGAAGTCGCTGAGGTACCAGTCATCGTTAAGCTGACACCGAATATTACCGATATTACCTCAACCGCCTTTGCGGCAGTTCAAGGTGGGGCCGATGCGATTAGTATGATCAATACGATTAATAGTTTAGCAGGAGTCGATCTTGATTCTTGGAACACGATTCCAAACGTTGCCGGCAAAGGGGCGCATGGTGGGTATTGTGGGCCAGCTGTTAAGCCAATTGCCTTAAATATGGTCGCTGAATGTGCGCGTAACCCTGAGATCAATTTACCGATTTCCGGAATGGGAGGAGTTTCCGACTGGAAGGACGCGGTGGAGTTTATGCTTATGGGTGCCGGCAGCATCCAGGTTTGTACGGCAGCGATGCATCATGGCTTTAGCATTGTTGAAGATATGGTTGATGGATTGAATAACTATCTCGATGACAAAGGGATTGTGAACTTAGATGGAATCATCGGAAAATCCGTTGAGAGATATTCTGACTGGGGCAACCTTGATTTGAATTACAAAGTTGTTGCACGCATTAACAATGACACCTGTATCAACTGTAACAAGTGTCATATTGCCTGTGAAGATACTTCCCATCAATGTATCGATATGCTTACGGACGACTCTGGTGAAGCGATTCTTCGTGTTCGTGAAGAGGATTGCGTCGGATGTAACTTATGTTCAATCGTCTGTCCTGTCGATGGAGCGATTGATATGATCGAAATTCCTAACGGTGAACCGATGACATGGAATGAACGCCAATCAGCGATTAAACTTACTGTCTGAAATAATGAAACACTAGTTAAACAGAAGGAGGAAACAAATAGATGAAAAAATTAATCAAAAACGGAGTAGTGGTCACAGCAGCCGATCAATATGAAGCGGATGTGCTAATTGAAGATGGGAAGATTGCAGCCATTGGAAGGAATTTTTCCGAAAATGTTGATGAAATCATTGATGCAAAAGGCGCGTATTTATTCCCAGGTGGTATTGATCCGCATACCCATTTGGAAATGCCTTTTGGTGGAACCGTTACAGCGGATGACTTTGAAACAGGGACAATCGCTGCTGCTTATGGTGGAACAACAACCGTGATTGACTTCTGTTTAACCGACAAAGGGGTGCCATTAAAGAATTCAATTCAAAAATGGCATGATAAATCCAAAGATAAGGCTGTCATTGATTACGGCTTCCATTTGATGGTGAGTGAGGTTAATGAAAATGTCTTAAATGAACTCCCAACCATTATTGAAGAAGATGGAATTACCTCTTTTAAAGTTTTCATGGCCTATAAAAATCAATTCATGGCGGACGATGAAACGTTGTTCCGTACCCTTTTAACAGCGAAAGAACATGGTGCTCTTGTTATGGTCCATGCTGAAAATGGCGATGTTGTCGACTACCTCGTTAAAAAGGCTCTTGCAGACGGAAATACGGATCCCATTTATCATGCGTTAACAAGACCTCCAGAAGCAGAAGGAGAAGCGACTGGAAGAGCGGCAGCGTTAACGGGGTTGGCGGATTCCCAGTTGTATGTCGTTCACGTTTCCTGTGCGGAAGCCGTTGAAAAAATTGAAGCGGCTCGTAAAAAGGGCTTGCATGTATACGGAGAAACTTGCCCGCAGTATCTTGTCCTTGATCAATCTTATCTAGAGAAACCAAACTTTGAAGGTGCTAAGTATGTGTGGTCTCCACCTCTCCGTGAAAAGTGGAACCAAGACGTATTATGGAACGCACTGAAGAGCGGTCAGCTTCAGACTTTAGGTTCTGATCAATGTTCATTTAATTTTAACGGCCAAAAGGATTTAGGAAAAGGCGATTTCTCTAAGATTCCAAATGGTGGTCCAATCATCGAAGACCGTTTCAGTTTGTTCTTCTCTGAAGGGGTAAAAAAGGGCCGCATTTCCATCAATCAATTTGTTGATATTGTCTCTACACGTATTGCCAAGTTGTTTGGGTTGTTCCCACAAAAAGGAACCATTGCGGTTGGCAGTGATGCTGATATCGTGATCTTTGATCCAAATGCAGAAAGAACCATTTCGGCTGATACGCATCATATGAACGTCGACTACAATGCATTTGAAGGAATGAAAGTAACCGGAGAACCAATTTCTGTTTTATCACGCGGCGAGTTTGTTATTCGCGATAAAGCATTTGTTGGGAATCCTGGAAGTGGTCAGTATTTAAAACGCAAACGCTTTGAGAGGGCAACCGCTGCAACAGCTCAGAAGGTATTACAATAGTATGATTCGGACCAAATAGCAGGCTACTAGTTTCTTAGAGTGTAGCCTAGAGGATAAAAGGAAGGAGCTTTCCTTCCTTTTATTCAGCATCATGACCTTCGTTCGATACTTTAGTTTTCAAAGGAGTGATGTCATGAAGAAAAAGAGTCAATATCTAAAGTCTCCAGATCTACTGCCTATTGCCCATAAGGAAAGGAGCATTGGGACATTTGGCTTCTCGATGATGTGGGTTGGAATGGCTGTTGTGTTAGCAGCCTTTGCACTCGGGGGAACGGGCGTACAATCCATCTCGTTAACATGGGTTTTACTTGCGTCCCTTGTCGGCTGCTTTATCATTGGCGTGTTTATGGTCTTAATTGGCGATATCGGGATTGAACATGGCATTTCCTTTCCGATTTACTTGCGTGCTCCATTTGGAACTATTGGAACCCATATCCCTTCCTTGTTACGAGGATTGGCCGCCTCCATTTGGTTCGGGATTAATTCCTATTTCGGTGCAGCCGCCATCAACGGAATTTTAAATGTGTTAACCGGTTTTGATAACTGGTTCGTTTGCTTTTTAATTTTTGTCGTTGTCCAGGTGATCAATACATCGATTGGAATCAAAGCATTGGAAAAATTTGCGGACTTAGCAGCGCCAATCCTTATCCTCATTTCCATTTGGATGTATTTCGCTCTTGTTGATCAAGCAAGCGCATCTGAGCGAAATGTTTGGACATGGGTAGAGAGCCCGGTCACAGGAGCAGCTTTGTTTACAGCATTTATGACGGTTTTGGTTGGAAACATGGGATATTGGTCGACACTAGCTGCTGATTTTTCAACGCTTTCACGGTTTATTAAGGCCCCTAAATATGAAAGGAACTGGTTTAAACGCAATAAAAGCACCTTGGTTGCGACACTCGTTGCCTTGCCTTTAACCCAAACAGCAATGGTCCTGATTGGAGGCTTAGGGTATATTGCTCTTGGCAATTATGATCCAATTGCGGCAATGCAATCTACTGCAAGCGGAATCGTATTAGCCGTCTTACTCTTAATGATTGTCTTTGCCCAATGGTCCACCAATACGACTGCGAACCTCGTGCCAGCTGGGACGATTTTTTCAAACATTGGCGGGCCGAAAATTCCTTTTTATATTGGGGTTTCGTTAGCAGGAATCATTGCAATCGTTACCCAACCATGGCAATTATTCGCGTATTTGCTTCCATTTCTAAATGTTTGCGGGGGGCTTTTGTCAGGAATTGTCGGAATCATTTTTGCTGACTATTATGTAATTCGCAAGCGTCGGGTTAACGTTCCAGATTTGTATGAATTGGACGGCCAATATAAATATCATAGGGGAATCAATTGGGCTGGGATGATTTCCTGGGTAATCAGTGGAATACTAGCGATTATCTTGTCAACCTACTCTTTCTTTGTAGGATTCTTGGTTGGAGCAGTTTGTTATTATGTATTAACGAAATATTGGTGGTTTAAGAAATATAAGCAAGCAGAATTAATCAACCCTAGCGATGAGCAATACTTAGGAATTACCGTTGGTCGGGATTGGGTGATTGAAACAGAAATAACCGAAACAATCGATCAGCCACTGGAAACCGATACAGCCAGGGTATGATTAACCCGAAAACTAAAAATGTTAGAAGCTGTTGCTGTTCGACACCTCGTTCGTTAGGTCGATTGAACAGCAAAGATTTTTGCTAAGACTAAACAGAACACGGAGGTTGTAACATGTCATCTTACAAAGAATTTTTAGAAGAAAAAGAGAAAATTGATGGGTTGCTTCAATATGGTTATGAAATCACAAGGATACATGAAAATCTAAGTGGTGCATTTGTAGAATTCACAAACTCGAAGAATCAAGAAGACAAGGTTGAACTTCAGATTTTAACGGCAGATGCTAGAAAATATTTTTCTTCTATTATAATAGCAAATCAGAAAAAGAGTGTTGTTCAATAAGGGAATTCGTTTTAGAAATGAGTAATGGAGCCAGGAAGTTTAGTTAGGAGGGAAAAGCACATGAAAGTTCAAACAGAGAATCAGAGTTTGATTGATCAGGATAAAGATCATTTATGGCATTCAATGAGTCGGTTTAATCCAAATGGGAACCCCACAATTGCAATTAAAGGGGAAGGGTCCTGGTTTAGCGATATGGATGGTAATCGTTATTTAGATGGGGTTTCAGGTCTGTGGTGTCTAAACCTAGGGCATGGCCGTAAAGAGATTGCCCAAGCCGCTTATGAACAAATGATGAACCTTTCTTATTTTCCACTTACTTTAAGTCATGTACCAGCGATTGAACTTTCTTCTAAAATAAGTCAATTATTAAAGGGATCGTATACCACCTATTTCTCCAATAGTGGTTCTGAAGCGAATGAGGTAGCATTTAAGATTGCTCGGCAATATCATGTTCAAAATGGGAACCCAGGTAAATATAAATTTATCTCAAGGTATCGTGCGTATCATGGTTCCACTATGGGGGCTCTAAGCGCAACCGCTCAGGCTAATCGAAAAGAGAAATATGGTCCAAGTGCTTCCGGTTTCCTTCATGTCCCACCACCATATAGCTACCGCAATACGTTTAAGGATGATGTCGCAGCTGCCGAATATATTAAAGAGGTCATTAATTGGGAAGGACCCGAAACGGTTGCTGGAGTGATTTTAGAGCCAATTATTTCGGGTGGCGGTGTGTTGATCCCATCGAAGGAGTATGTAACAAGAGTCGCAGAAATCTGTAAAGAGAATGATGTTCTGTTAATTGTTGATGAGGTTGTTTCAGGCTTTGGTAGAACTGGGGAAATGTTTGGGTTCATGCATTCAGAAGGGGTGCAACCAGATATTGTCACAATGGCGAAAGGCTTAACCTCCGGCTATATGCCATTGGGCGCAACGGCTGTTCAATCTTATATTTATGAAAAGTTTAAAGAGACCGGAAACAAGCAGCATTTCCGTCATGTATCCACTTTTGGTGGACATCCAGCCGCTTGTGCCGTTGCCTTGAAAAATATTGAAATCATTGAAAATGAGAAAATTGTTGAGCGAGTCTGTGAGCTAGGTGGTTCCATTTTAGGTGAGCTGCGGAATCTAGAAAATCTTGATTGCGTTGGTGAAGTTCGTGGAATCGGCTTTCTTTATGGAATTGAACTAGTTGCAAACAAGGAAACGAAAGAACCTGCTGCAGAGGAGTTATCAGGGGAAATCATCGCAGCATGTAAAGAGCAAGGACTCATCATTGGCCGAAATGGCGACACCATTCCAGGCTATCAAAATGTGTTAATTCTTGCTCCGCCTTTATCTTCAACTGTAGAGGATTTACGTTTCCTTGTGGATACGGTAAGTGCGGTAATAAAGGAACACGACCAGAAGTAAACTCTTCTGAAGTTGAATTGATTAAGGACAGGCGAATTGCCTGTTCTTGTTTTTTTTCTTAGACAGGAGATAGAAAGAAAGGTCACGATTCTTTTTTTAGGAGGTTAATATTAAAGACAAAATCAATTTCGATGTTTTCCACTTGCGTTGCTTGGTCGTACAGAACATAATAAATAAGCTCATCATTTAGATGATAAATTATTCCGTCATAGGAATGATGGGTGAGGTATTCTTGAATCACTTTCCCAATCTTTCTAGAGGTTTCGATGCTATGTTCAATGGTATCTGTAGATTCCTTAGGTAAACTAAGGTTTTGATCCAACTTCCAGTTTAATGCTTCTGACCTTAATCGGGTTTCGCTATATTTATAGTTCAGAATAAACGGGTGAATCAGGTGGATTTTTTGTTTAAGAATAACCGCTTGTTCATCATTTTCTACCTCTGCGTGGCAAAAGGCATACTTTGCAGCAAGCTCTTGGTCGTTGACAAGATAAAGTCCCTGACCGAAAGATGAGCGAGCTGCTACTCCATTCAGAAAGTCCCTGGACTCTGTACGGTCATACCTTTGGTTTCTTACAACTTCTTGCGCCTCATGAAAGCTAACTCCTCGATAGGCAGTTCTCATCATTCAACAACATCCTCCTTATTTGCACATATAAAAGTTGGTGTTACTGTTATACAGTAATTTCCAAAGTAAAAGAATCCGTCATCATTTTTCAAATGGTTTGAAAGCGCATACATAACCGTTGTTTTCAAAAAGTAATGGATTCTATAAAAAAGGTGAAAATTGGCTGAAGCTTGTTGTTTTATGTACCACTTAGATGCCAACTTTAGGCTTCATTTGTTTCTAGCATAGCAAGCAACGATTCTTTTAACCATCAGCATGTTAGGTAATGTGACAATGTTTTTTTTGAAGAAAAAAAAGAAGCTTTCTCTTTCTATATTAAACAAAAAATTCAGAATTTCTAGTCTTTTTTTAATAAAAAATGTAATAAACACCAAATATCCCTCAAGAAACTACCTTGAGGGAGTCAATAGGAGGCGTTAAGTACTGACATAGCACAATAAAGATCACCGGCTAGAATTTTTTGTAGACTACTGGTTACCAGGGTAGTTTTATAGGGTTACAGTATCTAAAGCTTTGTGTACGGGTACATATTCGAAGCCCAAATCATCTGCGACGGCTTTATAGGTAATCGAACCGCCAACTGTATTCACTCGTTTATTCTGA
>Ga0181467_100331_pt1 | contig 25001 bp, 19 predicted proteins | sample InSIn5gowninarea_2_FD_119079 | JGI IMG/M metagenome (GOLD analysis project Ga0181467, IMG submission 119079) | Clean room microbial communities from NASA Spacecraft Assembly Facility at Jet Propulsion Laboratory, Pasadena, California, USA -... ... | reverse complement strand
TTTCAAGAACGTCCTCAGCGTCGTCCGAGAAGCAGTCATTACGCGGTCTCGACCTTAGCGATACTAATTCAGCTGATGTATTTATAGCCGAAGGCCAAATGCTACTGTAGCATTTCGACGCTGTGGCGCAGTCTCAGTACATATCTTTGGCGCGGAGAAAAGCGAGGTGAAAACATCTACGTTTTTGCGTCGACGATAACATAACAACCACGCATGGTAAAAATACATACTATAGCGCAAAATGTAGCCCTATTACTGCTCTACACACCATTTCTTATAATCAAATAAAATATATTGAGAAATGAACAAGTTATCACTTTCACCGCACGTGATGTATTTTCTCTCTGCCGGAGTAGGCGCGGACAAGCATCCGACAACTTCTTACTCAACTTTGTCGATCTCATCCATTAACCAGATATTACGCCTCTCTCCCTCGAGTCCCAGGAATAGATCTACGTTCTCTGGCGTACGGAACAGCCTCAGGGCCTTGTTGAAGGCCTGAGTTGAGAGATCAGGGTAGTACTTCTGGAGTCGTGAAGCGGCTATGGTGCGAGTACTAGAAACAGGGGTATCGCTTGACTGCTCTGCAGTGGTCAATTTGGCAACGGCGTCCTTAAACCTGGCCTGTCCCTCCGCCAATCCACCGACAGAAGAAAGTATCGCAGATGTTTGCATATTCAGCGAAGAAGTGCTAGCAAGGCTGCCAGTGATAGTAACAGATACAGACTCCTCGCGTAGGTACCAATTGTTATTGGCAGGGTCCTGCTTGGAATTGTTCACTGGGACGTCGTACCACCGCTTTGCCGTTGTTGTGTACACTGTTGGCGGAATGTTACCCATGGTGACCACCAAAGTCGCCGTGTACTTAGTCATGGGAGGTGCGTTCATCGTTTGAGAAATTTCCAGGGCTACCGTCTCGGTGATGCTCTTGGTGATTTTGGTGGTGTGCTCGTAGCTCAAGCTTACAGTCACTGACCAGGACTCTGTTGCTTTTACACCCTCCGCACCGACTTCGGTTCCAACCGAAAATGTTGAGGAGATACCCGTGGCATATTTATCAGAGGTCTCGGTAGTCAAAGTTTGTGCGGTGGCTCTGCTCAGAGTGACTGTTACTGGCTGCGGGACAGAGCTGTTATTGATTCCATTGGACTCCGCCACGAGACCGGGCGATGATTTGCTTCCAGCATTTGCGATAATCTTGAAGGGTTCGATGATCTCCTGTTGGGGGAGTATCCCGTTCCACTGGAACGAACTCGCCGCATCATTGAATCTTACGGTCCTCAAGTCGTCGATTTGACTGACAGAACCCCATCCCTTGATATTATTGTATTGATCTCCGCTGCCGTCAATATTAGAAAACAAAGACACCTTCTGGCGATCATTGATTGTTTTCCAGCTTATGGAGGAAAGTCGATCATTCATGTACCAGTCACCAATGGAGTTGATCTGGCCCGAATTCCATTCAGCTAGGAAGATGGTCTGACGCGCACCGGAATAGTTAATTCCGTCAAACATTTCGATGGCTCCATACGTGAGGTCGACCGATCGGTAGAAGAAGGAGGAGACAACGTCATTGAAACCAACTTGTCCGAGATCAACTGCCACCGTGGCACCGGAACCCACAAGGTCGAGAGTAGAGCCGCAATTGCTGAGGTCGGCGACTGTGCTTCCCTGAGGGACAGCAGTCATATTGTCCATCAAGGTCATCACAGTGCCAACCGGAAGGTTGAATGCAACCCATGTGGCTTGATCAAATAGGGCAGATGGCACTATTTGTCGCGCACCGGCGACGTATTCGTTGAGCTCAATATCGAGCCTGGTACTTGACCAGCTGGCATCTGCAAACAGGGATACAGTGCCGGTGGCGAGTTGAGGAGGGCTGGAAGAAGTAGAAGGCAATGGAACCAGTTTAGTGACCTGGCTTTGATTGGTGATAATGGGAGCAGACATCTTGAAGACGTAGTGTAATGAGATGTGGTGTGTTTCAAGGAGAAACGGTTTGAGTAAGATGGGGATTGACCAAACTCTTGAACTATGGAAACAGGCGAATATATAGAAAGGATAGCCCCTAAAGTTATCAGACTAGTCCTAGTTCCACATTCGAAGAAGGACGCCGCTGAAGGGCTATGACCAAGCCCACGTTGCAGCGCTTGTGATTATATCCATGGATGACTGTACGCTTTCTGGATTCGGATCGCGCACGCTTTATCGGTGAGTCGACAAAAAAAGGAGCATGGACTAGGCCTCAACGCCCTCAAATACTTTCCCGTCATGATTTCGAACCGAGCGACGGCCACCCGGAGCCCGGGTTGGATGTTGATAAACTTACATCGACACTCGGAACTGAGCGGTCCAACACATGCGAAATAGTGTATTCTTTCAAAGTCTGGAAGTGCACTTACTTGTCTTAAAAGGAGTGGATGTCGAATTCCTGTGGTATCGTGGCTTGACTACCTAGGTAGTCTATCGAATTGCAACGTTACATGGTACCCCCGAAAATAGGTCTCGACTCTTACAAATGGTGAAATCAACAGCGATGCGGTGATCGCTTCTGAACGCTGGTCCTGAGCAGACACTGTGGACAATAGAATGGCTGCGTCACGAGGATCGAGCAGGTACAGTACCTCAGCCGCCCGTAGGATGCCAGAGATTTCAGCAATACTGTGTTGTACTTGCTCATCAGCGCCACGATGCTGACAATTGTGTCAGACCATCTGCACTAAGCTTTAGCGCTACGACGTTAACAAAAATCTCCTATCATCCCCTCGCCAAGCACCTACGAGCCTTGTAGCAGTTCCATACCCCAGTCTTATGGCGCATATGACCCAAGTCCATCGACCGAGAGCTAGGTTTCTTAAGTATAATCCGTAGAGCGGCCAGAACGAGTCCGATGGTGTATGTACGTCGGTGCGGGGCTGAATTCTCTCAATCTAAGAGCGCCAGCAGAAGGGCACGACAATCTCGATGAAGAGCCACAGGATTATCTCAACCTGAATTCCATGGCATTTCAACGCTCTCGCTCAGCGCGATTGACCAAATATTCTCTGTAATTGGATGCATATTGCCCACATCTGCGGCACATGCCGAGACTGGTTGAAAAGCTGGGGCGACAGCTTGGTTCGGATCAAGCTGCACATTTGAGAATGCGACACTGCGGGTCTGGTGGTATTACGAACGATATGCTTGGGAAGGTTGCATCAAAGCTGGTGCTAATGTTGCGTGTTGGACGAAGTAGCTTATTCCGTCTTTTAGACCTAATCCACTGGGTTTTAGGCCTAATCGTGACATAATAGACCTAATAGAGGTGTTAGACATAAACAGGCACGTTTTAGCTACTCGGTAGTGCTTACCATGGGTCAGTTTTAACCTCTCCGTCGCCGAACCAAGGTGTATTTGTCATGACTTGAGACGAGACGTCCCTAGCACAAGTCATATCGTCGACAAATGTATACATTAAGGTGGATACAAGCGGAGAAACAAGGTCTGCTATATTTATCATAATTACTATTTTTATGCCCTAATTCCATGCCTGGTTTACACCTCATTCTCATGCACCTTTTCTCATGACTCGAGCGCATACTTACGACACCATGGCTGCGACGACTACGACCCACATATAACCCCTGGAAGGATGTGGTATACAGCTAATCGTGCTACATCAGGTCTAAACCAGCTATTAGGACTATTTAGGCACGTTTAGGTCTAATCCCGCCGTTTAACTAATCGCTCCAACACGTGGTGTATTGCCCAAACCCAGCTTGACCACTGGAGATCGAGGAAATGCGTAAGCGCGAGTCAGCGAAATTGCCAGAAAGAGGTGCTTACGTGGCGTCAACAAACCACTTCCCATGAACCCCAAAAGGGCAGGAGGTCATGGGCAGTTCCGAAGAGTCACAGCAGTAACATGTGGGTTATGGGAGTAATTCAGTCGTGACGCAGTCTACCGCTTTGGACGTTTAAGTGAGCGGAGTCGAGGGACGCCAGAGCTGCCTGCTGCGACATTCGAAAGAGCAGCCCGCTTGAACTCGCTTGATCAGGACTGTTGGCACCCAGTTGCCTTAGCAGATGTGGCGTGGTCCGTTGCGTTGACACCGTTTAGTGGCGTTAGGAGAGAAACTGGATTCTCGAAGCTTTGCTGGGCTTTTCCAGTCGTTCCCGAGGTGTTGTTCTCGCTACTCAAGTATCGCATTGCTCGGTTCCTAGCCTGTGCTCTTTCATGTCGAACTCAAAGCCTCTTTTCGCTTGAGCAATCAACACAGTTTTGTAATGGATCTTAGCTCTTCATCAGAGGTGTACGATGCTTTCCCCTTCATCAAACATTACGATCACACCCATATTCCGTTAGATGGTGTCCAGGATATGTGGACTCGGTTACATATCATTGATACTGGTACTCCTGGTGTTGTATACTTGGAACAATGCTGCAACGAGAAAGTGCGAGCCGTGAAAGAAATTCGCAAAAGGTGCGGATCCTGCTCGAGCAACTATGAAGCCCGAACTTCTTGCATTTGTGACGATGACACTCCTGGACAATTCTGAGAATTTTGTCAAGTTTTTGGGCTGGTACGCCGATGAAAGACATGTGGGAATTGCAATGGAATACATAGCTCTTGGTCATCTGGGAGGCCTTAAGAGAAGTCAATCACAATTTTGTGAAAACGACGTCAGAGATGTGGTCACAAGTCCTTGCAGGTCTCGGGACGATGCATAGAAATGGATTTGTACATGGCGATATCAAACCAAGCAATATTTTGGTTGCCCAAGCAAAGCCGAGCATCAAGATCAAAATATGAGATTTTGGGGCGTCCAGGCGTATGGAAGACCTCATCGGTATGCCACTTGATGACTTCGGAGGTAGTCCTTGGTACATGGCGCGAGAAGTCCGTGGATTTCTTGTGGATGGAACTCGACGCTGCGATCACTATAGTGGTTAAGTCGACATTTGGGCATTGGGGATAATATTCTTCGAGATGCTCGCGGATGAACCGCCCTTCGGAACATCATTAAGTCTTAGGCAGTATGCCCTCGATGGACATGGTCTTGAAGAACGCTCAGGTACGTTCCTGATCGCCCCCTCTGCGATCAAACTACTGCGTTGGACCCTCTCTCCACAGCCAGAAGACCGTCCACTTGCGGTCATGGCCTTGACAGATTCATGGATACAGCATAGTTCGACCGATCAGATAGATGCGACGTCCGAGCTCTGAAGTCAATGAGCCTGGCGTGTAGTACGACAACATCAAAATCAGCTGAAACAAACCACTGGAGCTTTCCTTCAGCCAGCCGCAAGAAAATTGGCCTTATGGTGCAGTGCGTTGAATGTATTTGATTAATGACAAAGCGAAGAGCACAGGCAGAAGGTGCGATTTTCAGCCGCGAAAAGTTGTATTGCCGCGAAGATCATAGAAACCGTTGAAGAAGAGGACATTGTTCCTTCTCTGCGTACAAATAGTAGTGTCAAAGGATGAAACTTAGAAGCTGTTGGAAGGAATGGCTACTTTACGTAGAGGCATGTTTGCCTCTCACATGATTATAGTCTGCCCATACCAGCGAGGTGCAGGATTCGGTTTCGATAGATAAGTGAATGTTATTTCAGTAATCCAAGACCTCTTGGAGGGTTTCCTAAGCCTTTCTCTGCCGGGCGCTGTATCTTAAATGCTCAAATCCGCTCGTCGCCGCCCCATTAGGCAACTGACAATGCCGGTCCCATTTCTTAATCAAGGCTCTCGATACCCCACTTTCGGCTCACTTTATGATGGAAGAGTCATACCAAATCATTCCATGTTGACGTGAGAAAAAAGAAGGCAAGATAATACGAGAAGCCGTGCACATCAACCCAACCCATTCCGCGTTTGTAAAATCCCAAAACCTTCGAAACACCACACAAAATGTCTCCCTCCCCTACCCCAACATCCTATGGCGTCCTCCTCTTCCCCGGCTTCGAAGTCCTCGACATCGCCGGCCCAATCGAATGCCTCAACATGCTCTCGCGCCAGCCCCTCGGCGCAAACCTCACACTCGCCGTCATCGGGCGTCCCGACCCTTCGTCTCCATCGCAAGCCATGGCCATCACCCCTGCAGCACCCAACCCCACTCTAAGCGGCCACAACGCCTTCCAACAATCGCAAATCTACAAACCCACACACACTTTCGACTCCGCGCCTAAGCTGGACGTCCTCCTCATCCCCGGCGGTTTCGGCACCCGCGACCCGTTCGTGAACTGCGCCGCTGAACTCGAGTTTATTAGAAGTGTGTTTCCTGGGTTACAGCACCTCTTCACGATATGCACGGGCTCGCTCCTCGCGGCCGCAGCGGGCGTGCTCGACGGCTGTCGCGCGACGACGAATAAAGCTGCGTGGAAAACTGTGACGCCCTTTGGACCGAGGACGCACTGGGTTGCTAGGGCGAGGTGGGTGGATGATGGGAAGGTTTGGACGACGAGTGGTGTTAGTGCGGGGATGGATGGGATGGTTGCGTTCTTGATGGGGGTGTACGCAGGGAATGAGGAGGTCGTGAGGGGTTTGGTGGATGGGATGGAGTATGTATGGCAGGAGGACGCAGCGGGGGATCCGTGGGGGGAGAAGTTGGGTTTGGTGGATGTGCTGCCTGTGGAGTAAGGTTCGGATGGGTGTGAGTGATTACGTGGAATTGTGTGTATATTGCTTGTGGCCTGGCGGTAAGGTGATCTGCTAAGATTTGATTATCAGACATGAGGCGTAACATGGTAACGGCGATATGATGACAACAAAAGTGCAGTGTATTGCTCGAAGAAAAGAGGAGTCGCATACCACTTTCTGCGATGACTGTAAGCGCTTCTTCCGCTGATGAATCAATGCTCATCACTTTAGATGCAAGCTCGGACAAACTCTCTGTCCAAATTATGAAGGTGATGGAATATATGTCAACAAGCAGCGCTAGCTCACATCCCTCCCCACTCAATACAAAAACATCTTACATCCTTTCCATCATCTCCCTCCTCGTTCTCCCCACCCTCATCAACCCCACTCACGGGGCCTCCAATCAAAAACCCTTTCTTAACTCCCGTCCCCAAGCGCCCACCACCAACAAGTTCCATGACCTCAATTTCCTCCTCCCACTCATATGCCCGACACAGAAAATGTGCATGGAAGCGCAGAGGGTCCCCAGGGTAAGCGTTGAAGTGGCTGCCGAAGCGGAGACCTGGGAGGAGGAAGTAGGATTGACTGTGCATGTAGGCGTGGAGGGCCGTTGCGGGCGTTGGAAGGGGTGGACGTTCATGATGGTCGGAGGGTATGGGGGTTGGGAGAGGTGGCGTGGAGAGTGTGGGTGTTATGGTGTAGGCGGCTGTTGTAGAGTGCGAAGTTTGTGGTTTTGCTGTTTTGGCGCTTGATGGTGTTGCAGAACGCGATGTTGTGGGAGTGTCAAAGAGAGATTCGTCGTCGTCTGCTGTAGCAGTGCTCGTATTTGTACTGGCTGTACTAGATGGCGTAGCTTCCCTCGAAGTTGACCCCTCAGTGCTCGTCAAGTCGGCGTCCTCGTTAGCACGATCCAATATGCCAACTTCTTCCCTCTGTTCCTCCTCTTTCCTCCTTAATTTCCTCAACACCCTCTCCTTCTTCTCTCCCTTCAATTCCGAACTGTCAACCTCTGCCTTGAGCCTTTCCAATTCCTTCGCCATTGCCACACGACTCTCCTCTTTCTTGGTCTCTTCCTGCATCTTTGCGACTCTCATTCCTTCTTCTTTCAATCTCATCATCCATCGCATCTTCTCGCCTCGTCCTAAAGCACTCAATCCGTTTCTATGTGCAGCGACATCATCAACGATGTAAGCAGCGCCTATCGTCACTAGACGACGGGTTTCGGAGTAGGAGAGAAGGATAGGAAGGCCGAGGAAGACGTTCTGTTGAGGACATTGTGGAAGGGTGCCAATGAGAGTGCCTGGGATGGAGTGCGTTGCACGGAGCTGGCTGATGGCTGGTGCGGAGTAGAGGTAGTAGTGGTGCGCGATACGGTGGATAGGTACTGGCCCTTGAGAGGAAGTTGTTGTCGATGTCATAGAGACTGAGGTTGATCGTGAAGAGGTAGACATCGTGTACATTAGGGTAGGATCATTTCGTCGTGATGGGTCTCACCACTGAAGCGCCCTTGGACACTGAAGATTAGCTAGTGATCTAGTGTATATGTGTTATAATTTGGGACATAGTGCATGTGCGTAATCATGTAAATTTGAAACATTCGTCGTCATATGGCCGGCACATTATAGTGCCAGCTGATCAGGGGATTGACAGATTGTGATGTTTTGTGTTCTAATCATATAAGAAGGAAAGATTTTGATATGACAAGCTCTTACCTTGACTGCTGTCCTATACCTGGAACTGCCTTAATCATCATGCGAAGTCCAGCAATAATGACTGACAATTGAATCTTGAAGATTTGACATTTAGGTGCGCATGACTCAGTCGCACTGAGTGCAGATGCAGCAAATATTGACGGAGAGACGGATCAGGTTCTGGGTTTGCATGAGAAAAACTGAGTGCATTCAATCGTCAAAATCATTGTATTTGCCAATGTACAGAAATAGAGCGTCACAATCGCAACCCGCTTTCGCGTTCTATACACCACTCCTGCCAAGAGTACTCCTTGAAATGCATCACCAGAAGCCATCCTTTTCTACTCCTCGCATAAAGAAATGTTATTTAACTCCACACATCCTCCTGGTATTGATTGCTCGACCTCATTTGTTTCACAATCGCCTCTGCTTTTGCTTCGGGAATGCCCCTTTGTTCCGCAATGATCTGTCCCACGATTGTGTTCACCTCCCTTGCCATGTTCGCTGCGTCACCACATACATAAAAGTATGCTTTTTGCTGCAGTAGTTCATTCACCTCCTTGGCGCGCTCACGTAATCGTTGTTGAACGTAGACCTTGTGGGCGGGGTCTTCACGGGAAAAGGCTGTAACGAGCTCAAAGCTGTCCCCGAGGTCGGCTTTGCATTGCTATAATTTACTGCGTTAGCACTGAATTGTGATGGTGAATACACTTGCAAGGAGTACATACCTCCCACTCCTCCTTATACATGAAGTCTTCAGTAGAACTCCTGCAACCAAAGAACAAAATCGTCTTTCCAATCGTCTCACCAGCCTTAGCTTGTGCAGCACGTTCCTGCACGAAACCACGGAATGGAGCAACACCAGTACCCGGTCCAACCATGATGATTGGTGTGGAAGGATTTGATGGGAGCTTGAAGTTGGAATGTCGCACATGTACTGGAACATGCACGCCGTCGTATTTGTTCCTTGGACCGTTGAGAGCGTAGTTCAAACCATGAGGATCCGGCTCGGGATCGCCGTGCTGCTTCTGCTTTAACGCGAGGATATAATTGGTTGTAACACCCTTGACAACATATGGGACTCCCTCCTTCTCGATCGACTCCACGACCGCCGTTATCGAGATTTTGTTTTTCTGCACGAGTGATGAGGATGAAATGGAGTAATATCGCGGTTGCAGTTTATTGACGACCTCGATCATCATGGAGAAAGGGATTGACCATGGTGTGCCATTACCATATATCTCGAGGAATTGCGCAATGTTCAGATTTTGCGTAGCTACCTTGCTGGCGAAATATTCTTTTTCGCCGCCAATCTTGGTAACCTCTGCCTTGACAGCCTCGGGTGCGAACTGAGCCAGCTGTGCCGCGAATTGTCTCGAAACAGGTCCGCAGATTTCCATATGGTACCGAGCGACAGTGTCGTAAGTAGTCGGGGAAGGAAATGGCACCTTCGCAGTTGAGTCTGCACCTTTAACGTTGATAACCATATATCGCTTCTCGATAAGGCCCAAGACGCTAAGGAAACGATCCACCTCCTTCCCAGCATTTGTTGGCCAAATGGCAATGTGATCACCTGTCGTATAGCTCAGATTTGACTTGGAAACGTCGATCTCCGCATGTATGCAGTTGCGCTTCTTGTCAGTGAACAGTTCGCGCGATTCCGCGATGGGGGCAATATAAGGGTTGTTCGAGTTGTATGGACCTTTGGAAGTTCCTTCTAGATGGTGCTTGTTGGGTTCTCCAAGGTAGACTGTGTTGTCTTCAATGTTCAATTCTGGTCTCTCTGTTATCACAAAGGCAGGCTCGTACACGGATTCGCGTTCTTGTAGACCCATTGCATCCATTAATTCTTGCCACATTGGTTCCTTCCATGCCAGAAAATCTTCCTCCATCGTTCCAGCACCATCGTCTCCTTCCCCAGCTGTACCGATACGTGTAGCGCCCAAACGTCTGAGGTGCTCATCTGTTTTGCGGACCATGGAATTATAGTGCTCGTATGTGTTGTTGCCGAGACCGAATGTTACGAATTTGAGATTAGATAGTGGCTTTTCCGAGGCAGGCTTGCCGCCACTAAACGAGGGGTCTTCACCAGTAATGAATTCTGTAAAGTCCACAGCATTGTCCGTTGGCTCGCCTTCACCGTATGTGGCCATTACAAAGAAAGCTAGTTGATCATCCTCAAGCTGGTCGAGATCATCGTAATCATACTCTTCCAAATCTGCTGTCAATGTCTTGAGCCCGAAGCGAGAAGCACCTTCCTTTGCAAGACGTGATGCATAGTCCTCCGCAGTACCAGTTTGTGAGCCATAGAATATTATGCAGTTTTTGTCCGTCTCCTTCAATTTCTCGATTATGCTTCTTGAGCCTGCAGCCTTGCCTGCACCGTTTGCAGATGCATAGGCTGCGGCGTATGGGTCCTTGGTCTTGCCCCAATATGTTCCTTTTGTGAAGTAGGCGATGCTGCCTAATAGCAGTCCAACTAGGACGAGAATGTCGAGTGTGTCAAGTTGTGCCATTGTGAAAGTCGAATACGGCGCGAAAGAAGGGTGGAAATGGCGATGGGAAAGAGGTTGCGCAGTAGTTGCGTTGTAAGAGGAGTCTTTTCTCCAGTAAAGCCACTATGAAATAACCAGGCCAGAGTTAACGCAAGGCGTCGCAACGATCACCAGATCGAGAGGGATGCGACAGTGTTGAAGCGGTCAAGAATTATGATGGTGTCGCTTATCCTTATGTTGAGGAAAGAAGGCAGAAATATATGACCCGTGCATCCAACCTGCAAATTACGTAAGAGTTACATCTCATGTAATCGTACTACAGTAACCGAAGCTCGGCTCGCCACTACCGATCGGAATCTTCTACACTGCCCAGGTGCGCTTCAGCCGCTGTGGGCGATGGGTCCTTGACTGTATATCACCTAAGCAACTCACCACATCCTAACTACCGTGCACAAACGGCAAGATCGTATTAAGGCCAGTATTGCAAGCTCTGCCTTCTGCTGACGGGCGTCCCAGTAATACTGAAAGCGCTCCCGGTGGCTCAACTTTCGCACTGGCCCTCGGCCCTACCTAATCGAAACAATGGTGATTGGTGCTGACATGAAACCCATCGAAGTCTAAGTTGGCGTCTTTTCTTGTCATAAGACGTGCAAAGAAGCCAACTTGTCTACGAGGATTTGCGGCCTCGTCGTGAAGATCTTGACCACATGCAGTAAATGCTGCAGAACGGCTCTAAGGCGACCTGACCTAGATACAAGATAGTAAAGGTGACGGTCATCCGATATGACTGCCAATCGTTGATGAAATTATCAGTGTTGGAATAACGTTCAGCACATCATGCTTGTCAAGAAAGTAGAGTATTGTAGTCCTGTTGTGCTGGTGCTCATAGATCAACTTGTCGTCATTCCAATTATTATTGATCACCTCATCCCATGATTACCCCGCAATCAATTCAAGTGATCGTCAACATATGCAACGGCTATATTTATTTGGGACACTTCAATGTTTCACTTGTTCGCGCCGTTTGACTTTCACTGTTGCTCTTCTCATCAACCTCTACCCCTAATTCACGCCGACTGGATCTGACTGGACTGGAAATAGATCGACTGGACCTGTGATGCTATTGATGCTGGATACTAATCTATCTGTGCCTCCGTGTGAGCATATGGCTAATCAAACCTTCTCTATAGCCTCACCAACGATTCTTGAAAGAAGCCAGGCGACGCGCTGGTAAGAGATAGATGACCTTGATATTTTCAACTCTGAACATTCGTTCTCGGTATGAGCATTTACTGACTAGGGAACAGGTGCACCGTCTCCTCCTCCACCTCGCGCCTCGATGGACACTCATGATGCATCAGATCACCGTGATGCAGGAAAGCGAGGGAGAGGTTTTACCACGAGTGGAGGTCAACCTTCACTCAGTCATGTTCAGCGACCGAATCGCGCCTACTCGACACGATCCCCAGATACGTATAATGGACTCGATCACACCTTCGACAGCGCTTCGATGTCAGCACACCTACACAATCGTCACATATCATCTCCAACGGACAACGCTTTGCTCAGAGCTCAGAGTTTTAGCCCCGTGAGTCATGCAAGCCTGGCACTTTCGCCCGATGCATTGTCTCCAACCGAGGAAGGGGCGTTCGACCTGGAATCGAAACGAGCTCTCAATCAGCACGGAGTGAACGGTTTAGTGGCAACACCTACAAATCCGATTTCGATACCATTAAGACGTGTTGCGACTTCAGAGTCAATAAATGGAAGTTTTGTCGGAGCGCAAGGTCCTGATAGCTCGAGAGCTGATTCGAGGATGGGACGACTCAATCGTCAAAGTCTACGAAGAGATGGTCCAACACGGTCTGCATCGCGCCGGCCAAGCAATACGCCAGCAGATATTCAAACCGTGGGAGATTTTGCCCAGGAACATTTGTTTAGTTCGGTTCGTCATCTTGCTGATCCTTAATGTGCTCTTCTGACACAGCATATTCAGTTTGTCTCACAGGCAGATTCCAAGATCAACCAGTGCAACAGTTCCAATCGCCTCCAGATCGATTTCAAAGTGGAAGACTCTTGCGGACCTGGTGTCGATGCCGGCTTCGATCAGCTATTATCGGCTATCGGCCACGTCGCTAAGGCGAAACCCAGGCAATTTGTGGATAGACTTCTTCAATGGCGCGAAAATCATATGAGCAGAATTGCGCCGTTACGCCAAGAATCTGATCCTGTAAGTCGTGCAATGATGTCGTCTCATATGTCACTAATGACTGAAAGCCGAAATCGTTGTCCGATTCCTCCGCAAGCCTTGATACTATCAACCCTCTTCCACAAAAGATGCACATGCACCAGACTTCCGGCGTATCCTCGAAGGCTATTGCCGATGCTCAGATGTACTGCACTGACCGGAAAACCTACGTAGCCACTTACTTGTTTTCTCGTGCACTTGTCCCGATCCTGAGTCAGACCAACCTCACTTCTATTACCCTCCAAACCACCGAAAGGCTAGAGCAGATCGCTTTCACAACGCTCCGTGCCCTCAACGTCACGTATCTGGCACGATTTCCAATGAAAAGAGCTCTGTGGAGAATGATGAAACATCTTCTAGAGCTATTAAGCACTCTGAACTTTGAAGGAGTATCCTCAAGATTCTTGTTTGAACTTCGAACATTTCATAAGGACCTTTCCAACAAACAGCATGCCAACAGGCTAGCAATTGATAACGATGCAGGTCACGTATTAAAGAGTATGCGGCATTTACGTCTTCCAACCGATCCTGGTGAAGCTTGGAAGCGTTCCTGCCACTTCATGCAGATTATTATACAACTTTTTGCAGAAGTGCACGGACAATCTGCCAAAGTTGCCTATTGCAAAATGATCGGTGGCATCCTACTCACTATCGGGGACAAATCACATGCAGATTTCGACAACGAGTTATGGAGGAGAGTGGTTGGAAGATTGAACGATCGCCTCACGCAGCTTGCTAGCAAGCCCAAATATTGGCAAGTTGCATACGCTGTGCAGGCTACGTTGGCTTGCGTGTCACCATATGAGCAGCTTCTTGCCAAGTGTCAAGGCTTGAGTGGCACTCTATCCTCCAAGCTTCGTGAACGCAACAACCGCGCGACTGCGCTCAAAGCCATCTGTCGCTTGACTTGGTCTTATCTGCGCAGAACAGTCGACTCTAGGGACACAGTGCTTAAATACCTCGAGGACTTGGCAAAAGCTGTGTTCTTTTCGGGGAAGCGCTACTCGTTATCACTCGAGCCTGCTGTAACAGAACCACTAATTCAGTTTATCCGCATCATTGGTCACAGTGCTCAGGAAATGTGCTTGAAAGGCGTAGTCTTTCCGTTACTAAATTATGACATGGTTTCTGCCAAGGAGATCAAAGACCTCAAAGCAGACCAGCTAGACCCGGACAGGACTTGCATCGCCATTCGAGCTTTCCTGGCACTTTTGGCTGATATCGAGGCGAAGGAAGCTCCGTCTTTTCCGATGGCCTTTGACGATGAGCAATCTGGAGATTCCGCTGAGGACTTTTCCCCAATTGGTCCTGCATCGATACCATATAGCTTCAAGCCTGACAGACTTTCCAAATCAGTGATTACCAGCGACCTCTCGGAATCATTTAGACCCTACTATACGAGCTTCTGCCGTACGCTAGGCAAGATACTGACCATCCTATCGGAGTCCTTCAATGGTCAGATCGCATCAAGTGAGAAGTCTCTTCCGATGTTACCCAAAACACCGATCACGGAAGCCTGGAATTTTAAGCGGGAGGATCTGACAAGCATGACGGATGATAAAGCGGGCTACTACGAGCTTCTGCGTGTTGCGATCCAGGCTTTGCCACGGTGCTTAGTCAATCAACCGTCGCTCGGACCTTTGCTACATATACTTTGTAATGGGACTGTCCACCTTGATCGAGGTATCTCAAGCTCCTCCTACAAATCACTTTTGTCGATTGCACGCCAAGGCCATGCACATACGGTCATTGAGCGTTTCAGTGGGTTCATATTTAACAGAGATGAGCCAAATTACGCTCTCAAGGATTCGGACGGCACGAAGTCCAATTGGCATGCCATAGAAAGCCCTTTACGTCTATACATTGAGCTTCTCTACATCTGGAAAGACGAGATCCACAGCAAGAACACAAAATCGTCCCTAACTTTGATAGAGTCGAACAGCAATAACAATCGAACCGGACAGTTTGACATTTCCGGGACATGGACACAAATCGACAGAGTAGAATCTCACGGACTTTTGTATCTCTGCTCGCCGTCAAACCGAGTCAGACTCTGCGCAGTTGAGATTCTTGCCATTGTGATGAAACTCGATGGCATTCTTGGTCAAGCAAATATCAGGATTGCAAACATTCTGCAAAGTGACTCTGACGCGATACTCAACTTACCTGACGAAACTCTTTCATCTTGGGAACGCGGTCGCTTGGAAAGAGGCCGGCGACAAAGCGGTGGACAGCCAACACTCATCGATCTTGCGTGTAGTCCTGGTGAACACGACACGACCCTCTGGATCAAATTGTTTCCAAACCTCATACGTGATGTTTTCTTGCAATGTCCAGTGGCTGTAACGCAGACTAGAGAGGATGTATGTTCCAGGTTGTCAAAGATGCATGGCATGATAGAGGCTCTCGATGACCGTCATAGAGCGCAACAACAAGCTCCACCTTTCGACGCCCCGCCTATTAGGCAGGCGCGCATCATCAACAGCGCGTTGGTCGGCATGACAGTCCTTCAGTGGAAGCTCTATTTGATGTTTGCATGTACGACATTAACAAGAGCTGGAGCCAATCATACTGCACAACAACAGGATGCGGATCATGCCAGGAAAGCGTCACGGTCTTCGCAAGGTACGCAGGAAACTATCAGTACTGCAAGAGATGTGTTTGCAAAAGTCATACCGTTACTATCTGCATCATTCATGGACATCCGTGATGCGGCCGTTGTCGGGCTCGGATCAATCAACATCAATTTGTATAAGCCTTTATTGGAGTCTGTCGAGGCAACCAGTCGCCAGCCTGTAGATGATCGCAAAAATATGTCGTCTCATCAACGGATTACAAGTAGTCCCCGAAGGCATCAGTCGAGCAATCAGTCCAATAGTCAGTATCAGACTGAGATTGTTCAGGTCTACAAGTCTACAGCACATTTTTTGTCCTCCCCAATCGCTTATGGGGATGAATGGATTCTCTCGCACATCTCAGGATATACGCGCGGTTTGTCGATGATTTTGCGAAAAGCAGAAGATAATTGGGATTATCAACGTCGAATCGGGTATTGTGGTCTAGTTGAAGGTTTTTACTTGGGCATCATGAAGACCGAAGATCAGGAGAAGTGGATGAGTTTCGGTGCAAGACGTGCTGCTTTCTCCCTCATGGAAGAGTGGTGTGGTCACTCAACTACTCAAGACACTGCAAAATTGCAAAGTTTCGAGCACTCTCCTGGCCATGTTGAGTCCGAATATTTGGCAAACCAGCCAGCAGTCAGGGCTCACGAACAAAATCAACTCCGTATCGTGGCCTTGAGTGCAATGGCAACCCTTTGCGTAAGTCGTTAGCGATTGATTTTAATCTTCAGAACTAACATGTATATTAGGCTGGTCCTGTTAGACTTATGACCGAAAAGACGCAGTACCAATTTGACCCAGGCAGAATGCTTTCGTGGATTCACAGCATGTTCAAGTCTGAGAGTGACAAAACACATGCTACTGGACGTCGCGCTCTGAAAAACTTGATTTTGCACAATGCTACGTACCCTATCCTATTGGAGCGCACGATCGACAAGCTTTACGTTGCAGAAACGGCAAAGAGTCTTGAGAGCTATATTGATGTTGTGTCAGACATATTCATGGGCGAGGGCACTCCGGCAATACCATATTACAAGATATTCAGTGCACTACTATTCATTCTAGGCAATGAGCGCAGCAGTATCCGCCGCAAGTCTGCTCGCCTGCTCCGATATCTAGATGAGCAAGAAGCGAAAGGTTCGAAGCTTCAGGACCTCGATATCAGCATATCAGATAAGACAACCGCTGTTAACAAGAAAGCACAATTTGAGATATCTCAGCGTCTAGCCTTGCAACATTCGGAGCACGCCTTCTCAGTCTTCTCGGAATTTTCAAAACACTTCAATCAGCTCAATGCAGATCATAAGCGAAACATCGTCCTAGCGTTGCTGCCATGGATGAGAACGCTCGAATTACAACTAGACCCGAATGGTGGCCCAACCGGAGGCTCCTACATGTTGCTTGTCAATCTGCTCAAAATGACTATGGACCAAAGCGCCAACCTGAATCACGAGTTTCAGGCCCTGTGGCAAGCGTTGGCTACTGGTCCCCATGCCGGTAACGTCAAGCTAATCCTCGATTTCATCATTGACCTCTGCCTTCAACGAAGGGACGAGAAACTTGTGCCAGTATCGAAACAAGTGGTCGTGTTTCTTTCCAGCACCGCTGCCGGCCAGAAGGTCATAGAGTCTCTCATTCTTCAGATAGGACCAACAACCATGTGGGAAGATAAGCCTCGGGCAATTCATCAGCCAGAAGACGCTGCCAAATTTCCATTCCTTGCCGATCTGACACATGCGACCCTAGAGAGCAGCAATCAGGTAAGACTCGTTCTCACATATGTTCCGCAGTTGGTTAACATTTCATAGTTTCACATGTCTTTAGGACACCTGTGTCTTATCCTCCTTGTTGATCTCGTCGTTGCTCCGGTCACATTACCGGTAGATCAAGTGACGTTGCTCCTGCACACGCTACTGGTCCTCTGGGATCATCGTATGGAAGTCGTTCGGAATCAAGCACGCGAGCTGCTCGTGCACTTGATGCATGAACTTGTCATATCGAAGATGGACGATGCCGCTTTAGCAAGCGATATGCCAGCCATTGAGGAATTTCTCGAGCTCATTCGTCGACATGATCCTCAGGTGATCTGGTCTTACGAAGATAACAATGGGGTGCAAAGCAGATACGCTTTAACAGAGTCAATCACCAATGTGGTCACACAAGTCGTGCGCGTGTTTTCCTTCACATATCCATCGATGCAAGCCGCATGGGGCACCATCACGCTCGACTGGGCAACTCGCTGTCCAGTGCGGCACCTGGCTTGCCGCTCCCTGCAGATCTATCGCTGCATACTAACTCCACTGGACCAAGGTATTCTGGTGCAGCTACTTTATCGTTTGTTTACTTCAGTTTCGGACGAAGAAGCAATCTTTCAGACCTACTCAATGGATTTGATCCGAGCATTGAGAACAATCACAAGTCATGTCGGTACTTCCGATCTGCATTTGTTACCACTTCTCTTTTGGACAACATGCGCCTGTCTCGACACAACGGTAGAGGCAGAGTTTCTGGAAGCGGTTGCCATGCTTGATAGCATAGTCAACAAGCTAGACTTGGCTACGGAGTCGTTGATTAAACTACTGCTTGACAACAAACCTTCGGATTTCAAATGGCCGGCGGATCTACTGTCAGGCTTGGTGTACAAGGGTTGTCGTTCTGAGGCTGGGATGGGCAAATGCTTGGAAGTGCTTAATCACCTGATACAGATACCATCAAATGCTATCGTAGGCGACAACATGCGGCTACTTTATGTCGCACTCGCCAACATACCTCGCATGACTCGATCTTACGAGGATCCTACTACCTTTTCGAGCGTGGCTACAACCGCACAGATTCTGGCAGATGTGGCTCGAACACAGATCTGTAATGAGCTTGCTGAAGTCATGGACGACTTTGCATCCGGCGGCATCGTTAGTGCAGATGACTTTCTGTCGCAAGCACTAGATGCGATCAAAGCAGCTTATTTTCCCATCTACGAAGCTGGCGCAATGAAGTTTCTGATGGGCTTGCTACCAAACAATACATCATGGTTTCGCCACCATGTTCTACAAATGATGACCATGATCATCCCAGGCATGGATATCCAAAACTTTCAAGTTGCCGAGCAAGGACCTGACCTCTTCTCACCTCTACTACGACTATTGGAAACCGATCAGGCACCAGTGGCTTTAGTACTGTTGGATAGCTTTCTTCCTGTACAAGGTATGAAGATGTCACCACCACAACTAGCAATGAGTATGGTGGGGTCTCGAGCAAGTCGTCAATTCCGCAAACCATACGACCGACTTCAGAGTATCTATGGTATTCCTGATGAATCTGGGTGGTCAGTGCCAATGCCGGCTCTTCGCAAAGATGCCGTTCGTGCCAACCTCATATCTCTCTGCAAAGCTTTTGCAGAAAGCACGGCACCAGGGTCGCCCACATTACCAACTCCAGACGTGGAGTTCTACAAGGAAGAAAACATCCATGGTTCGTACTTCCCTGAACGAAACGGCACATTGACAGCGGATGAGGCTATGCTTGCGGAAGCCAGTATGAGCGAACTCTTGGTGCAAATCAACACTTTGGACGATTTCTTCGATACAAATGATCCAGAGCCCACTCCTCCGTACTCTTATGCGCGTTCTGGGACTAATACACCTACTGGATCTCATCGACAAAGTCACTTTGACTCATTCTCTGGGTTTGCTCACGTCAGTCACAACAAGCCTCACGTGGCTCCCCCGCTGAGTATCTATGACGAGGATTTTGTTGCCCGTATCACAGCTCCCCTTAGAGATAAGGGTATCATGTCTCCCAGTGCTTTCAGCGCATCGCCGCGATATGCAACTCGTCCAAGTTTTCAATCCAGATCAGTCACTTCGCCGGCCGTCAACCAGCGCACGCCGCCAGACAAACTCATGAGCAGCGCCATCGAGGAGTCAGAGCCTTTCCTCTCCGATGACGAGACATCACATGGCCGTGCGAGTACCAGCGATGGCTCGATCATGGTGATGGAGAAGAGCCGGGATTCGCGTCAGCGCAACTCATCGAGGAGTGGCATTCGATCTGGAGTCAAGCGTTTCATTAGTGGCGAACATCGCTTTCGCAGCTCGTCGCCAAGACTGCCACCTGAGCACTCGCCAGAAGTGCCAAAGGTGCCAGACATTTATCGACAAAACATTAGGTCCTCTGACCTTTGAAGATGGCAGCTGAATTGCAGCTCTCATTCGACATTTCCTTTTTTCCTTTTGTTCTTTAAGAAGTTTTCTACTTGCTCGGTGTTAGGGTGTCTGGGAGACACCATCAGCAGGAAATGCCGAAATTTGTGCTTCGATGTACAATCTGTGAACGACACATATATAGGTGTCTCATTTGGTGGAACAAGGTGGAACAGGAATGGTCATGTTACGCGAAAACTCATGAGAAGATACCCCAATTTACGATAAGGATGAATGAAGGTTTACTGGGTCATGCGAAAATGTACAATATGATCGAACTCGAGAGGAATCACATACGAGGGAAGATCACAATCTCAGCGATGATGTGCATAGGCAGGAAGCATGATCAAGCTGAGTGATCAATGTAATATAGCAAAGGATTCCTCCGACACCAGTGCGGCTTTAGGTTGCCAGCGGTTTAAGTCAATATATGAACTTGACCATAAAGTGTACTCTCTGTGATCGAGTCCTCAACTTGAATGCATTTGTAGTCTTGATTGTGTGCGAAATATTTATCATTCTAATCTCATCACGCATCGTCCAGTTTCACGACCAAGTTCGACCTTCACTGGTCTTGATTCGTCCATTCTTTTCGCCTGTCGACACAATTTGCTCTAACATCTCAAGTAATCAAGCAATACACATGTGCTCCATGGGCCCAAAAACAATCAAAAATCGTTGATCTTCCAATAACATGACAACCACAACACTTCACCCAGCACAACCAACCTACATTCTCCGCGGGCACACTGCACCCATACATACATTGCTCTTCTACCGCAATAACCTGCGGCTGTTGTCAGGCGATGCAGAGGGATGGGTCGTGATCTGGACGCTGACGACGAAGAGACCTGTGGCGGTCTGGAAGGCACACGGGAGTACGGTTTTGGGAGCGGCGGTGTGGGCGGATGATGGTGGGGAGAAGATCATAACGTGGGTGTGGCTGTTCTTTGAATCATGCGCCACGTCCTGAGTTGTTGTTGTCGACGAGTTGAAGAATGTGTGAGTCGAGGGGAAGACATCAAAGATAAAACAATCAATGCTTGTTTGCAGGGGCCAAGCAAGATCAAGTCTATCGGGACGTTGGCGTTTCGTCACGCGGTGTGATGTGGCAATAAGTGAAGATTCGCTAATGACTTATACAGCCATGGACGAGATTCAAGGATACTGATATGGCAACTTGGATTTCAAGATGAAGACGGACTTTCCACACAGCTTCCCGTTGAGGACGCAATCACACCACGCAAACAACCGTGGCTATTACACTCGTTCCACGTTCCCTTGCTCAATTTTTGTTCTTTCACGTCATGCACTATAAAGAGAGGTATTGAGGATGTAGCTAGACCGACGAAAGGCTACGATGCTGTCCACCATACGGGCGGTGGAAGTACTGATGTAGCACAAAGTACTACGACACCGGAGAACGAGCCCAAGATCAAGCAAGACTCCCTCCTCCTAGCCTTCGCGGGTGCAGAAGAATCATCCATCACCATCTACGCTTTGCCCTCCGAGAAACAAATCGCATCCATTCCGGCGCCATCACCTTCGGGAGGGAAGACCGGCATGGTCATGTCCCTGCGCGTATTCTACAAGGACCTTTCACCTTCAGCAAGTGGTGAAAATGCAACAGAACCGGCGCTTACTGTAATTGCAGGCTACGAAAGCGGTCGTGTGTGTGTCTTCAGTCAAGTGGCTGTTCCAAGAACGTCTCAAGGCCATGGACAGCGTAGTATGAAAAGCGAAATAGGGACATGGCAGATTGTGTATACGGCGAGATCGCACGAACAGCCACTCCTCTCGCTCGATATCTCACCATCACTCGATGTATTCTTCACGTCTGGCGCAGATGCAATCATCTCGCGGCATCCACTTCACTCTTCCTCTCCTAACCCATCAACTAGCGATCCAGACGTAGACAACAATGACGAACAGGCAGTGAATAAAACACCACGGCACTTCCGAGTGGTCAAAGCCAAGGAAATCAAAACCGGCCACTCCGGTCAACAAGGTCTTTGCATACGTTCAGATGGCCGCCTGTTCGCAACAGCAGGCTGGGATGGTCGCGCAAGGGTATACTCCGTCAATACGATGAAGGAGTTGGCGGTGTTGAAGTGGCATAAGGAGGGCTGTTATGCAGCCGCTTTTGCCCATGTCGGGGCTGCAAACAGGGCTGGGACGAGGCAGGAGGAGGAGAAGAATGATGATGCAGGAGCGTCTCGTATTGGAGAAAATCATGAGAAGCAACTTGTCCGTTCTCAAGGAAGTGGCGGCATGACCGTCAGGAATGCACGGACGTCAAAGGCACATACGACGCATTGGCTTGCTGTGGGATCAAAGGATGCCAAGATCTCGCTTTGGGATATCTACTGAAGCCCGAAGAAGCAGTATGAGGAAGAGCAGAGTTCTACAACATCAACCAATATTGAACTCTGACGCTCCAGCCTGCTGCATCCTCGCCTTTCTCCTCATCATCCTCATCGCCTCATTAACATCCACCGCCCCAGGTACATCCTGCCCAGCAGCCACAGCACCACCAGCTTCCTTCTCTCCCTTCGCAGCCAAATTCTTCGCACCCGCCTTACGCTCCCTCCTCACATCCTCCCTGCTCATCTTCCCCGGTCTCAACCCAGGAACCCTAATACTCCCCGGCTTATCCCTGAGTCCATACGCCTTTGCCAAATGTCCCAAATGCAGCGTCGTCATATCGAAAATATGCCGTTCCGCAGCAACATGCGTGGCGTAAGAGCGGATATGGCTCTGATATGCCTTCCGCGCCATCTCCAGCATCATCTCATCGGACAGAACCCAGCGCTCGACCGCAAGCTGCCATTCCGTGGCGCGAGCTTCCCAGTCCTTCCCACCACCCAACCCCGTCGAGCCGAAGCCCCGCCGCAGCAAATCCTCAGCTCCATGTCTCGTCACGCCCCGTCCCCCATCTGCGCGCGTATCCTTCAAGATACCGACATACCCCTCCTCATTCCCAGGCTGCAAGAATATCATTGCGCGCCCATCACGGCCGGCACGTGCGGTCCTGCCGATGCGGTGCAGGTGGTCTTCTTTGGCGAAGGGAGGGTCGTATTCGATGACGAGGTCAATGTTGGGGAGGTCGAGACCGCGGGATGCGACGTCTGTGGCGAGGAGGATGGAGGGAGTTTTGGTGCAGGTGAAGGCGGATAGGGTGCTCGTACGCATGGATTGGGCGAGGGAGCCGTGCAGGCGGAAGAGGTGGACGGGGGTGCTGGGGGAGGAGATTGAGAGGGCGGGGGCGTCGGTGCGGGTGTTTGAGGCTGGGCCAGGGGCTGTGGATGTTGTGGATGGAGTTGGTGTCGTGGTTGAGGAAGGAGTGGCGAGCTTGCTATCTGCTGCGTCTGTTGACGTGTCATATTCGTGCACAAAGAGTTCGAAGAGAAAGTCCACGACATCCGCGCAAGAGACGAAGATGATTGCCTTCATAACGGACCCGTGGCGTGAAAATGTCCGTTTGAGAAATGCCGCGAGGGTGACGAGACGCAGCTTGGCAGGCACAACGGCGAAAGACTGCTGTAACTGCGCAGGAGCCGAAAAAGCCTGCGCAGTCCTTACTTCTTCTTCACCAACACTCGCATCTGCCTGGATATGTACTGCGTCTTTCAAGCTTATTTCACCGAGTTTCTGCACATCCATTTTCATGGTCGCAGAGCACAGTACCGTGGTACGCCTCGTGGGTAGCCCTTTAATGGGCGAGTATTGTGCTGCAGAAGCACTGAGTTTTGACAAAATCTTTTCAATGTCCTTTTCGAATCCCAACTCCATGAGACGATCCCCCTCATCAAGAACGACCCATCTCACATTACTCACATCAAGCGTCTTTGTGTGTTCAAGATGATCCACAAGTCGTCCCGGTGTTGCAATGAGGATGTTGAGACCCTTGCGTAAGCGCGCTTTTTCAGATTTTTTCTTCTCACCGCCGATGACGATGCCGGAAACGATCCAGTGAGCACAGCGAAGCAGACTCTCGAGCACGACTTGGATCTGCTTACTCAATTCTCGTGTTGGCGCGATGATGATGGCAAAGAGGCCGGAGTCGCGGTGGACTGCGCCGTTCTTGGATATCGAGTCGGGGTTCTCTGCGGATAATGACATGATGCGCTGGACTATTGGGAGCAGATAGGCAAGGGTCTTGCCAGAACCTGTTTGAGCTTGGATAAATGCGTCGCTGTCCTCCTTGATGAGCTGGGAGACTGAAGCACGTTGAATCGCTGTTGGAGCTTTGACGTTGAGCTTCGACAGGAGGTGCTCTGCTAGCTGAGCCGACAGTCCGAGGGACGTGAAGGTATCGAGTTCGCTCTTCAATGGTGCGTTGGATGGCTCGACCGTCTCATTGGTTTCGTCGGGAGTGTCAGCAGTAGTCTTCGAGGCTGGATTATACGTAAAGAGCGATGAGACGACTTGTTGCGGCTTGCCACTGCTGTCGTTATGTGTTCTCTTGGCTGATGTATTCGGCCTTGCTCGATTTGTCTGCGCATAGCTAACACCTGCTACCGGCTGCTCAAGCCGTATTTTCTTCGCGGGTCTATCGTTCCCTTCGCCAGATCCTGATTGTACATTTTCATTTTGCGGATCATCACTTTTCCTTGCTCGTTTTGCGCGATTATATTCTGCAGACTTTTTCGCCGTCAATCTGTCTTTCCAACTTCCGCCTCTGAAGATTGGCCTTGTGACAAGAGCACCGTCACCTAGGTCGAAGTTGATGAGCATGCCATCGTCCGCCATTTTGCTTCCCTTGTTCTGGCAGTCTTGCTGCTGTATCTGATAGAAGTCACATGCCGAGATTTTTTGATGCAACGCAGAAATAAAAGTGGATCTTTGTTATCGATAAGACTGAAAAATGCGGGGAAAATTATCTCGAAACTGATCCATTCTGTTGTCGTCTGATGACTCAACTGTGCGCGCCAGCTAGGACGCCGTAATTATGGCTGCCTGCACCTTCGCAAGAATGAGACAATGACCATGTGTACTTCAAAACACCAGACGTTGCTCTCCAATTCAGTCTTGGTAGAAGTGATCCCACGCCAGCTTCGGCGAGGAACAACGAAGCAGCCCCCTTAGCTGGCTGGCTCACGTCGCTAAGGATGCAGATCTCTTCGAAAG
>Ga0181467_100308_pt2 | contig 25140 bp, 25 predicted proteins | sample InSIn5gowninarea_2_FD_119079 | JGI IMG/M metagenome (GOLD analysis project Ga0181467, IMG submission 119079) | Clean room microbial communities from NASA Spacecraft Assembly Facility at Jet Propulsion Laboratory, Pasadena, California, USA -... ... | reverse complement strand
CGAGATTGGTGGGTTTGTATGTCGCTTTTAGGTAAGGGAAGAGCGGGTAATGAAGGAAGGGTCGTAAGGAAGGTGGTGTATGAGGGGAGGGTGGTTTGGAGACGAGGGGTTGGAGCTTGCATCTCGGCTGCGTGGGCAAGATCCATATGGTCGATTGCGTTGAGGTCCTTTTGGGATGGTGAGTTGGAGATGGCGTTGAAGAATCGTTGGTATTGGGAGACGTCCACTTTTGCGGACTTTGCTGGTGGGAGAATACAGATGTCTGAAGAAAATGACTTTCACTAGAAAGTTCTGAGATGCCAGATCTCATAGAAGGGATTTCCCTTGGTACAGTAAAGGAACAGCAAAGACTTTGAGCGTGGCGTGAATATGCAAACCTTGTAAGCTGAGCTGACTGACTGAGTGATATGCTGGAAGATGCCAAATGAAAAGAAAGGCGCACAATCCAAGAGAGAGCGGAAAAGTCCCCGAATTTATATATTCTTCGAAGTATTGTTCTGCGACATCAACGACTGTTCAAATCTTAGTCTCATACCGATTTTCGGAATGTTTCGGGTCCTTCAAATTTCATTGTCAAATTTTCTTGTAACAATTTTCTTTGTAGGGCACAAAGGCCATTCGTGTCATCGAGAAAGGCGAGATAAGGCGATTGTAGTGAAAGAAGAAAAGACTTGTTATTCGTGTTTAGTCTCGGCATGTAAGACGGCTGACGATGCATGCCCTTTGTCTTGTTGCTTTGTTCATTTCGAAAAGTTGTGGATCGAGTATGAATTCTTGCCATCAAACGCACCCTTGACATAACCAGGACTGTTCTAAGTCAGGGCTGAGTCAGAGATCTGGCTTTGAAAGTAAAGTGCCGCAGAAAAGCACAAGACCTCGGTGCTGGATATCGTATATCCTTTCTTCTCAACGCACTAGCAAGCTCGAGTGAAGTTTCCAAATCTCTGGTGCTGTCGAGGCCAGAACTTGGAGAAGCACATTGCGATTTGGTTCTTACCTCTCGCTATTCTAGATATATATGCTTGCACTCTCCAACGCCAAGACGCTGCAACCCTGTGAGGATATGTACACCAAATCTGGCGCCACTCAAACAGTAATTACTACCCAAAAGTCTTGTTCATCATCTGGTGAGCCAGCTCAACACCCAAGAAAGTCGCTGCATTCGCAGGTACAGCTCTTGCCAAAGCTGGTCCGAAACCAGGGAAGAAAGCTTTGAAGCCACCATTCCTATACAGTCCTCTGATGACACCACCCACTGTAGGCTTCCCTTCCATCGTTTGCAGCCTGCTCTTCACGGTATCCACCGGAAATACTGGAATCCACATTGCCACTCCTGCACATGCACCAGCTGCTGTGATGGCCATAAGGCTCAAGTCTCCAGATGGCTTTCCGGTCGTAGGATCCACAGGTGTTAATTTCCTCTTGATGTATTCGTAAGTCGCAAAATATGCAGCAGAGCCGGGGCCATCTCTCGCCAGCGTCGCAGCTGAGCCTCGAAAAACTGACCGAATACCACCTTCCTTGTACAGCTGTCTCACAACGTCTACACCACCGTTATATTTTGGCTTCTCTCCTGGACCCAGGTTTTTCTGCCCCTGTGTCTGTAATAGGACTTTGACTCGTTCAAATGGTGCTGTGATGAGTGTCATAGGTATAGCGGAAAAGAATCCAGCTGCCGATATCTGTGCTATGGAGAGGCGATTGTCTTCCACTGCACTGAACCGTCGTACAAGGCCTTTGCCTACGTCGAATCCCCAGAATGATACAGCAACTATCACCTATCAGCTTGCCCTTTGATTTGAGGTTGGTATACTGTATACATACACATAGGTGTCACGCCCAACAGCGGCGCACTCACACCCGCATACAATCCTCTAGCCAAGCCATCCTTCGCAACACTTCTCGTCACAACATCAATGGCATTTTTGTAGACTCCTCGTTCCGCAGTCTGCAATCGAACCTTGACCAAATCAAAGGGATGTCCTACGACGACTGCACAGACACCTCCAAAGCCTCCAGCTACCAAGCTGCGCAGACCAGATAGGGACTTCTGTTTGGCTTCTTGTACGTCTGCTTTCAGGTCTGCTTTCGTCTCTGGGACGTGGGGTACTACTTTTCCTATGGTAGGAGGAAGGGAGTCAAGTTTTTGATTGATCTTTGCGCCGGTTGTGTTTGGGGAGGATGAAGACATGGCAGTGGAGGAAGAGAAATACGCAAAGAGAAGGTCGTAGCAATCCAGCTGCTATTTTTCACAAGTTCCAAGGCCTCAATTATGTCCAAGTCTATGTGATAGGGGAAAGCTTGTGATGTTGAAGAGTTGCCGAGGATTATCGGCTATTCCTCGGGGTATCCTGACTTCCACCTACCCTATAAGCCGAGTCTGTACGCTTCCACATTCTTCAACCATATTTGGCACTTTTTATATCATGATAGATATTGCGACAACTCAGTACGTGTTTCGACGCGCTGCTCTGCATGTAAGGTCTCCGCATGGGGCGGGTCATGCAGCAGGACAGCTCGTTAAAACCCAAACAAGACGTGGATGAGCTGGCCCCTGCTACGTATGTAACGTCCAATATCACCTCAAGGTATCGTTTTCATCATCTTTCTTCCCTAAGAGCGTTGGACTGGAATCCACCCTCTCAAGAAGAATTCCGATGAGTTCTGATGACAATACTCGGCCACTTGTATACTATCGTGTACAAGTGGACATACAACTGGACATTCACAACGTGTTTCTGACGCGCTTCTGCGCCCTATTATATTCTGACAGCTATGGCACGTCTGCGAGCCACGCATGAACTGCTTCCTTGAGCAATATCTCACTTTCTATAGGCTTTACCGCCAATATGGGGCGCAAACTGCAGTGAGTATCGTGGGTCCAAGTCTTTCTTGATTTCTACTTCATTGTCTTTACGTTTGTATTTTTCAAGCTTCTCGTCACCACCCCATTCAGGCAACAGACGCTGCAAATACGTACTTTCGAACTGAAAGACGCAACAAATCTATTCGAGTAAGATAGAAGCGGGTGGGTCAAACTCTTGTGCTCGATGTTCATGAGCTGATGTCCCGTAGATTTCGAACAAATCATCCCATGCCGCCAAACACGAGACCACCAATATCAAGCCGCATTCGGGCGAGCTTTGAGGGAAAGAGAAGCAATTCGGATGCTTCAAGGCCCACAGCAGTATCTCATGGCCTCGCCAACAATGACGCCGACTCACTTCGAGCTGCGCTCGACCAGGCACTCAACACAGATTATTTCCAACATGCGATCGCCAACCATCTCGCGAAGCTCATCAAGCCTTCCATTACGACGGCGTTGGACACATTACAACCGGTTGTCGAAACGGTATATGCACATGAAGTGCTTCTGAAAAGGACCAACGAGAGCGTGGAAAACATACTGCAGCGACTGGAGACCGTGACAGAGGAGTCACCGTCTACGAGAACATCATGGATTGATCCAGTGCGGTCGAATCCAATCTTGCCTATACAACGTTTCGACCGGCCTGACACTGCGGAATCCGAGGGTCCGTCTACGCCTCGAGGAGTATCATACCAGCCAGAAGATTTGACACAAGTCAAGACTGATATCTCGGACCTTTCGAGGAGGGTTGATATTAGCAATAGTGGGCTTGCAGAAATGGCGGATAGGATTGGAGCGATCCATGGTTCGCTAACACCCACGGCGCAAAGCCTGAAGTCGCTGCAAGCGTGGTCCAACGAGTCGAAAACAAACACAGCGGTCATGCAAGCGCAGTTGGATCAAGTGAAGGCAGATATCGGGCTTCTTATTGAGGTTGTGCCGTCGGATTTGGCGAAGTGTGTGAAGTCAATACGGACGCAGGTAGTTGGGCAGGATCCACCGATCATGGCAGCTCAGTCACAGAGATTGGAGGACCTCGTATCAGAGCTAGGAGTATTGAAGGGAAACTTAAAAGGAGACCAAGACGCAAATGCATCAGCAGCTATTGAGGCATTGAAGAGCCAGGTCGAAGCTGGAATCACATCGAGCAATGCACACTTTGACGACTTAACATGGAGGCTCAGCAATATCTCTTCCAGCTTAGAGGGGCATACACAAGCATTCAGCGATATGAAGGAGCAGGATGCCAGCATCGACATACTGAAGAATACACATCGGGTGAACGAGGCCGTTTCTGCAAATGGTGTGAGAATAGAAGCACTTGAGTCCAAACATTCTGAGGCGCATGCTGAGCTGGTCAAAGCCGTCGAAGCCCTTGCGCTGGGACGTGTTGGAGGGGCTGCTACCGGAGCAGTAAAGGATGAGAGTAGCAATGAACCAAAATCTGCAGCAGCATTGCATGCTCTTGCTGCTGACCTTGCCTCGCTCAAAGAGAACATTGAGGCTGGGCTTACCTCAAACGGTGACAACCTGGATAACCTTGGCACGAAGATCGATGATGTACTCACAACGCTGGAAGCTCATCGTGAGTTCCAAAGCACGAATCTGCTAGGAGCGATTGAGAAATCGAATGAGATGCATGCTTCTCATACTGCTGCTCTAGAGGCAATCCAACCCCGAGTGACAGCTAATGCTCAGGGCGCCGAGAGTGTGGCCTTGGATTCCAAGATTGACCAGGTTAGGCTGACACTTGGCTCACTTGCCACAGAACTTCGTACGATCAAGACTCATCAACCAGAAGCTGTTGCTCCCGTGTCTGGCGATAGTTTAGAGATCCACTCACACCTTGCCAATATCATCGACACACTTGGCTCACACACTTCCGCTTTGGATCAGATCAAGGCTACAGCAAGGTCTCGTGAGATCGAAGTCGCTCCGGATTCTCCAGCTCCAGAGCTTGGAGAAGTCCACTCGCACCTCAACAACATCATCTTGACTCTAGACCAGCATTCCAACGACTTCAAAGAGCTGAAAGAACGCCATGTACCTGTTGATTCAAATACAGCCCCCGCTGATGTGTCAAAAGATCTATCGACAAACATCACATCGATAGTCTCAATCCTCGAAGTCCACACAGGTCTGCTGAGAGAGATCAAGGAGTGTGATGTATCAGAGGAGATTCTAACCCTGCTTCATGATTGCAAAGACCTGTATGCAGACCACACTGCCGCTTCTACGGAGCTGAAAGAGGCCGATATGAGCGATGAGATTTTGACAGCTCTTCACTCGTCAAACGACTCTCACGAGAGTCATGCTCGGGCTTTGACTGAACTTGATGCTGCAATTAAAGCTGTTGCCCTGCATCCAGCAAGTGAATCTGTAACTAGAACAACTGGAATGGGTGTCGAGCCCAAGATCGACATTATCGTCCTAGCCCTCGAGGGACAAAAAGCTGTACTTTCTGAAATCAAGGACCAGTCCACTGCCTCGAATGAGTCGCATGGCGCTCACACGGCTATGTTAGAAGGCATTCGAGATGCGACAAGAATATTGAAAGAGTCTCGCATTGATCACTCGTCAGTACTGACAGATATCAAGGATGGCATACATGGCTTACATCAATTACATGCTGCACAAAGTACAGCACTACAGGGAATTGAAGATGCAACTGCAACATTGAATGAGTCTCATATTGCGCATGCTGCAAGTCTAGGACAGCTTCAAGAGACCGCCAATGCTGCCAACGACCTTCACGCGACGCATGTCCAAGCTTTGGAGGAGCTAAGAGCAATTTCTATGACCACGCCTGCAGCGGAAGGCGATATCCATAACATCACAGTTCTCGAGACACAGATTGCAGCCATCGTCGCTACCCTCGACGCTCAAAGCTCTATCCTCGCTGAAATCAAAGCGGCGACTACTGATGCCGAAGTCTCTGCTGTCGTCAAACACTCCCAAGACTTGCTGACGTCCCACACTTCGACACTTGATTCCATCAAGGAGGGCTCCTCCCATGCCCATCTACTGCAACACATCGCCGCTCTCCAAGGCCGACTAGAAAGCAATCACACTGAGCATAGCACTTTGATCAAAGACATGCATGAAGACACTAAGTCCTCACATGCTAGTCTCACAACCGCGCTCGAAGCCTTTGCAGCCCGCGGAGCAGCAGGTGCCGGCGCTTCAGAACTCACCACAGACTCTGTTCCCTCGACAGAGCTCCTGGAAAAGCTCTCCATCCTCCAAACCCTCACTTCACGGTCAAGCACGACACTCGCCCACCTCGCCGCCCAATTCGACATCAACACTACCACACTCACCACTTCAATCAACACGCTAACCGATGAACTGAAAGCGGAGATGGATGCGAGCGGCACCGAGGTAGCGAATGCCGTGCAGGTATTGGAGAAGGAGGTCAAGGGTATAGATGTGCAGAGCTTGAGTGATGCTGTCGGAGAGTGTGCGAGGGAGATGAGAGGGTTGAGTGGAGGTGTTGAGGGATTGCACGGAGGTTTGAGGGATGGGGTGCATCTTAGTGAGAAGAGGAGGGGGCAGTTGAGTGAACAACTTGGTAGGATGAGGAGTGCTGTTCCTTTGATGGCCAGGGAGGTGAATAGGGCAATGCAAGGAGAGGGGGAGTTTGTGAAGGTGACCGATTGGGCTGAGGAGCGTGATACGCTGGCTGAAGATACGCCTGTGGCTGAAGAAGATGTCCTAGCTCTGCTGGAGGGTAGCCCGCCTGGGCACATTGAGGAAGGGCCTATCGAGGCAGACGATGCCCCACTCGAGAGTGATTCAGTCCTCGCTAATGACGACCAAAAGCCGCCTGCTGAGGCAACCCACAATGAAAGTTTCATTACACCAATCAATGATCTTGCCGAAGAGGAGACTACTACCGAGCCTCACAACGTTGTCTTCGCAAATGATGTCCTTGAGGAGCCTATGTCAGAACCCAGTGCTGAAGAGCCAGTGCAAGAGCATCCTTCCGAACGACCCAGCAGTGTTTTAGATGAGCCAGAAACTCCGGAAGTGGGAGCCATTCCCGGCTCATTCAACGAGGAAGGAGATACTGCCTTGAGCCCTGATGGCGAAGCTGAAAAGGAACCTGAATTCGAGCGACAGTCTGAGGTCGAGGAGTCTGTCTTGCATGAGACTACGGATCAAGAACCCAAGCCATTCAATCCCACCGAGGAGCATTATTCTGCAAAGCCTACTATCGAGAGCAGCACCGACGGGGACTCAGGGAAGCAGAAGCCTGCCATTGAGTCAAGTATGGAACGCGAAGCTAAGCTACAGGCTCAAGGCGAGCATGTACACCAGGCCGAGCAGCAGGCAGACGTCTCAGCTCCTGTCCACGACTACGACTCGCAGGCTATGAGCGGATCAGCCCACGAGGTTAGCCAAGAAGCAGATCCCGGCTCAAGCAAGGATCAAGAAGGAGGTGGGCTTCAAGAAGAAGGTGGAATTGATAGAAAGACGCGCTTCGACTAAAGATTCAAGCCATGAGCCTTCCGCCCCTCCCATATCCCAAGCCACTTCCCCTAGGGAGTCGCACGGCGAACCCATCATTTCCCAATCAGCCTTTATACCTCCTAGCGATGACCCTTTCCTTTACCTAGAAGCCGAAGAAGGTGAGTAAATAGATCTTGAATATAGCATCAGCTTCGACTTCGACTTCGACATCAGCGATTGCGTCGCCGATGGAGGGGACGTTTCTGCTGAGTTTGGGTGAGGGAGAGGGAGGGGAAAGGGAGAGGGGGAAGGGGGGGAGAGGGGGAGGGGTGGGAAGGGGAAAGGGAGGGATTGTGCTAGAGGATCCTGAATAGGGGGGAAACTTAGTTTGAGTGATACCTAAAGGAGCTATGGCCTAGCAATTAATACTCAGATGCTGTCGTTATAAATTGGCTGTCTTATCGACCAACCAGAGTCTGTCTAGTAGCAATTCGTTCATATCGACGAGTGGTTCTGAAAGGGGTTGAGCGAGACGGGGCCTTTATTATACTTTAAGAAGCGAGATACAAGAGATTGAGACAAAGTCGCTTGTCAAAAAAGAGGAGGGACGAGCGGGGGTGGTAGGGATGTAATCGAAACCAAAAAGGGCAAAACTTTGGAGGCCCCTTTATAAGGGAAGGGTCGAGATATCCTTGAAGGAAAACCTGGCGAAGCCGATTTGATTAGCGTCAGATCACCGAATTGTCCTGAAGTGGAATACCATATCACTATGCCATCGACTGAGAGGATTTATTTGCGGTTATCTAGATCTATCAATCCTTCTCCTTTAGGCTAGTACAATATTTTGCTTCTCAGTGTTGTTCTGGTGAGCCCCTATTTTAAGCGAGCACATGATTGTTACACAGAACTCACGCCATGCCTCGCAAATCGGTCGTTTGTTTGCTCGATTTTTGGCGCAAGAACCGTTGCAGTTTTTGAGACAAGAAAGTCCGCACCAAAAAATCACGGCTGAGATACCAGAATCAGAGATAGGCACTGCCTCGATGAATAACTGTCATGGGGAAATCTGCTTACCAATCTCGAGATTTTCGACAGATCGATATCGCCAGAAACAGCGCACAGGACGGAGCCGCATCAAGCAATCCCACCGGAGCCGCGTCGAGGCATGAGGCTGTGGAAGACAACTTAACGTTGAACAAGGAAGCGGCCTATTATTATGCACCACCCTCCAAGTCCAAGGAAGTCCTCTTCAAGGATCTTAACGACTCTGTTGAAGCTCTCAAATCCCACATCGAGAAGATGAATCCAACCTTAAACCCAGAGCTCGGCGACCTGATTCAAAAAGTCGACACCAATACAATCGCCTTCGGGGGCTCCGTCGGTTGTACATTCACACTGTTCTCTCGTCTTCCCATCGAGCTTCGTCTTCGAATCTGGGCTCTGGCTGCTTATCAACCCCGCGTTGTCAATGTCCATACACGCCATCTCGCGGGTCAAATCCATACACGCCGGCTCTCGGGTCAAACCTTCTTCTATGCTCGCAACATCTAGTGCCCGCTCACTCGAACCAACCGCGAGGCAAGAAGTGAAGCCATTAAGCATCGGTCTCCATTCTACGTTGAGCCTCAGTTGCCGACCATTTACTTCAACGGCGAGGTCGATACTTTCTTTCACTCTGCGATTTACCTGCTGGGAGATAAACGGTTGTGGGTAGACCAGCTGGTACGTTATGTGACTCGATGTCTTCATCTAGAAGGGGATTTCGCTGATGTTGGAGCAGAGGAGGGGAAGGAGCCATGATATCAAATACCTAATGTGCTCGCGCGATTATTTCATGCGGTGGAGTGGTGCTGGCAGAGTGGCATCAGCGCAAGATTTGCTGGCGCTCAATTTGAGACGGTTGACCCTGATTGTCCCAAAAATGCATTCAACCAGAAAGGTAGACTACGGCACTGAGGAACTTGAGGAGTATGATTTAATCTGCCGGGGGAGCTCAGAGGTCCAGAGCAGTGGAGGCAAAATTTAGATGGGATGTTGAAGAACCTGATCTCTGGTATGCTCTACTTCCTGTTGTTCTCGGAGTTCCTTGTCGGCTGTGGACTTGTGCAAGGAATGAAGAGGCTAACAAAGAGTAGAGCACGATCAGTACCGGGAGAGGTATGGCACCGAGAAGTATCGGCAGGAGTATGGCATTCAAGAGAAGGATGTGCCACAATTCACGATGCCCGAGTTTCGAATTCCTCAAGATACGCGAAGGAATGGCGGAGACTGACAATTGAGTGTTTTGCTTCAGTCATGAAGTCTGCTCTGGCAGAAAGTGTAGGATGTTGAAGGCGAGGATAGCCAAACGAAGAGATGACATTCGTCAGCATTTTGGTGCATTACGACAGTGGGAGGAGTTCGGACATTTGAAGAAAAGATCATATCATTGGATCTTCTTCCAAATACTTCATGCACTTCAGATTGCGCGCAAAGGTATTTGTATGCCAGCGCCGTAAAGAAATTCTATGCAACTCTCTCAAAGTCCTGCTGGGCTTGATCTACGCTCCACAGACAGCCCACCTAGGCATCTGCATCCCAATTTCATTAGCACCCCCCATATAGTCCCTATGTGCACTATATCAAGCCTTCAAGTTGTGCGCTTCCACAACTCGAAAGCGAGGAGCTTTCCATTCAGTAGGATCTGACAGCAGACGAGTCTCCCCGCCCCGGGGGGTTAGACGATAGACTCCATTCTCGTCAGGGTGAACGCTGTCATCTGAGTATATATTAGCACGGTAATACCAATCTTTGTGCGTACCACAACCTTTCTCTAGCAATTGCCAATGTTTTTGGGCTGCCACAACGTTTTCAGTTACGTCTTTGGCCAAGGCATGTCCAAAATTCTCCCAATACTCCGTGGCGTCTTCCCATCCACTTCTGTGACGTAGCTTTCGGGGAAATTTCTGAGGACTTTGGAATATAACATTCGGCAGCGCAGCTGCCTTTTTCGATCGCTTGACAAAGTAGATGTCTTCGACGCCCTTTAGATTTAGACATCGTAGAAAATTCTGTAATGCCGTCAACATAGACGTACTCAATGTTTCAACTTTGAGTATGGCGGTTGGCCATGGAAGTGCTAGTCTCTTAATTGGAAAGGCTCGGTTCAGATCACCCCAGATAACGTTAGAGCAGTCGCCCGCATCTCGCAAGTGCTTGCTGGCGTTTGAAATCCAGATATCGTCTATCTTTGGGTTGAAGTAGATCTTCGAAGCCTTATCATAACTTTGCTGAACCCTGAGGGTCCTTGCACGAGATTCTTGACAGACACTGAGCAACATCGAATGTGGGCCTGCTGAACGTATATCTCCTCCCTTCAAAAGTTGAGTAGCTGTCATGACTGTCATTACTTGGCTAGCTCACCTCATGAACCTCAATAGCCACTACTTGTGGTGACTCGAGGTAGATATCCCAGATCTTATGCTGCAGCTCAGTGGGGAGCTTCGAGAAGTACGTGAAAGTCTGAATTCCGCCCCTTAACTGCTCCGACTCGAACGCGTGATCTTTTGTGGCTGGCTTCATCTTCGCAGTCCCAATGTCGGACTAGAAGCAGTGGACTCAATTATACCACCCAGGATCTGATCAGCGTCTTAGTTGTATCGGTCCGCGACATAGATGCATGATCGTAGAGTAGGTGAATATTATCCAGAGTTTGTTTTGAGGCATTATTCCCCGAGGCGGCCGCTAGTCCAGATTACGTAATTCACCCTCGCTTTCGCAACAACAAAGGAACCGACAGTCCTCAATCTAGGTAAATTAGGATTCTGAGCCTGTACTGTCGTGGCTTGATCTATGCTATAGTCTAATTCGTGAGTTTGCTGACTATGAGTGTGACTGATCATGCTAGATGCACTAATTGTTGCTGGAATGGGGGTGCAGCTCTTAGGGTCTCAAATCAGATTGTTTGTTGGGTCCTGGTTTTGACACAAACACAACTGGCAGGAGATAGTGCAACGTTTACCACGTCTATTAGTACTCTATCTCTTGTGATGTTGAGCCATTCCGCAGAGGTACGCTCATTCTGAAATACTGAAGACAGGTCGTCGTTGATTCAGACCTGAGCACGACGCTTGGCCGAGCTCCTTCAAAGCTCCTTCCTTCCAATGATCCTCGATCGTAGTCCTCCCTCCGTTGTATCTGTACGCAATTATATGGGAACCCAGTAATGTCGCCATCTTGATATCTTACTCCTTTCCTTTACCAATGTCCTCCATGAATTCATCGTAAGCTTGCTCTGGTCATTCTTCAACGATTTCTCCTTCAACACACGCAAGTTCTTCAAGCAAGTCGCCATCTTAAAGTAGGACTTTCAGCTATGTAGATTTCTGGACATGCGAGACGACGCAGCTTTCACTTATAAATCTATGCACAATCCGGTACAAGAGCAGGCGTGTGCAAAACATGGTTAATCGAATCAAGGATGGTGAGTACCTAGATTCCGCAACTGCGGCACTGTGTGTGCTGTATCCACTTAGTGTTTGAGTGTAGTTTACAATATCTGCCCAGTCAGGGAGAAATTGACAGATTAAGGTTACTCGTGCATCGCTAGATGAGGTCCACAGAGGATTATTCAGATAGGAGTACGACAATTGATAGTGTAGCTATTACCTTGATCATTCCGCATGATAAAGTAGCTCAGTGCGGTCCTCCTCAATCTAAGTCGCCTCCGACACGTTACATCTGTCTAGCCCGAAGCTCAATTCAACTTTCCCTGAATAGGATAGCATGGAAGACTTTATGTGAGCCTCTTTAGTATTGGAGAAGCTACTTCAGTGCAACGATATTGAGCTCAGTGCAACGATATTGAGCTCACTGCTGCACAGAGGAGTTCTGCCTCTATATTGATGCAAGACTCCACCGGCGGAACAGCATGGTCTGACCTAGGCTCCCTAGACGAGCCACTCTAAAAGAGTAATGTGAGGCAAAGATGCTTGACCTCCTCGCGACAACCAATACTCCATGTCGTCTCGTTACTGTTGCGGAAACGTTGCACGGACGTATCGAATGGTGGGGACTTTCCAGTGGGACACATCTCTGATAGGACCGTACTTATATGAGTCTTCTTCATCCGCTTGTTCCTCGTCATGACATTCTGTCTCCATGTTAGTCGTGCTGCTCAAAGACTGAGATAATCAGACTCACGTTCAAGGTGATAGCGGTGTCTTTCCAAAACCTGGTCTTGTACATCTTTGATCCAACGCAGTTGCATTTCAACCAAACTCTCCCAAGTGTGACAGCCCGCGAGATGGACTATACGATGTGGATAGGCCATAGTGATCAATTTCTGAGGAAACGGACCAGAGAGCTCAACAAACTGTATATGAGGGCCGAAATAGACCAAGGGACCGTCAGCAATGAGCCATAACTCCTCCACTCCTGACAATTGAATACCACTCACTCATCATTTCGTTGGTCCAGCTAATATACTCCAAGTTGTCTTACCACTCAGTGTGACGGAAAGCGAGGCGAGGAAACTTGAGACTGCCTGGTGTGTCCCCAAAGAATTTCAATCCGGAGTTCTCAAGCGCGTAGACAGGGTCACCTTTCCAAGGACTACGTAGATTGGTATGACATATGTCCGGTAGGAAAAGAATATCGATGGCTCTATTGATGTAGATCTTTGACAAGCCGTCATATCTCTCCTGGACTTCCAAAGTAGCCAACCGAGACTCGATATTGACGGCAAGTGTAGGTGAATGCTCCGCCCTCGATCTTAGAACAATTGGATAAGGTTGATTCTTGCCTGTTAATTCGTTACGTTTGGAAATCACCGATACAGACAATCTGTTGGAACCCTAGGAACGTCTTCCAGATTCGCAACCGTAACTCTGATGGCAGCCGGGAGAAATACGTAAACTTCCTGCCAGTCACCTCTCGCAGTTCTTGAATATCGGATCGTAGACGCTTGTTCTCCGAGAGAAACCTTTGCTCGGACTCTAAAATCGGCTCAAGACTAGTTCGAAGCAGGGCAATGTCTTGACGAATGTTTATTGTTGAATTGAGCAATGATGTGATGAGATCAACGCTTATATGGGCTGGACTGTTCTTAGAGACCTCACTGAGTTGCAGAAGTCCCACTTCAATATTGGCTAGCTGATCGTCGATGGTTGAGGGCATACGATAGGCTCGGTGTCCATGCTGCTGTGCGACTGAGATAAGCTCTTTCTGCCCGGGTGTTTGACCTTCGTTCAGTTTTGCGTTCATCGTCTGTTTAGACAAGGGCACAAGATCGGAAATCGAGTTTACCTGGAGCTCGACCTCCGGCAGACGTGTTTGTGATGCCATGATAGACGATGAGGCTGCACTGTGGGTCAGACTGTGGTTGTGTTCTTCTCTTTCGAGACTTTGATGCAACTTCATTATGAAGAAACGATCGTTGTACTTATAGAATGAAGCATCTCAAAGTGTTGGAAGATTTGATGCTGAGCTAATTTTGTGGTTCTACGAAAGGTGAATGTATGCTGAGGCTTTGCACGGTAGCTGTAGCATTGAAAGTCCCATGAAGAGCCAACAAAGTTCATTGTAGTACATGCTAGCTACTTCACTATCTTGCCCCATACATCAATGATCGCTCAATATTGATCGTCCCTCTCAAAGTCCACCAGTCTACGATATCCATCAATTCCACACGTTCACATGCTTCGCTTATCAGAATCAAATCCCAAATATACTACTGTCAGAGTCCTTCACTACTCTCATGCTTCGCAGCTCGCTGTACACCTTGGTCATCCTAGAGGGAATAATAGCAGCATTCTCAGACAGCCAATTCTCGATGAGACCAGATCTTTGGCTCCGCTTTTGATGCATCTTTGCGGAGAAAGGGTCGCAGAATTTGAATTTGGGCACTGTCCAGTCAGTAGTATCAGCGAGATAAGCATGCCTTGGCTTCTTGACGAGAATGTTCATCATCTTTTCTTCCATACCAACTGATTGATGTTAGTCGAATTCATGGCTGATTGGTTTCAACTTACGCTGCAGCATCTGTGTTCGCTCAACACGAAATCCACGCATGATAAACTTGAGTTTCTCAACGAGTTGATCAGTCACGTCCTCCCACTTCGTTGCCTCATCCTCTGACATGAGACAATAACGCAGCAGACTATTCCATTGCGAGGGGTTGGTTTTCGGAGCCACCAGCTCAAGATCCCACGCTCCCCTGAGAGATGGATATTCGCCGAGTACCAATGTGATCTCCTCAATACTAAGACGCTGTGCCAAGTCTAAAAGGTGAAGGACAGCTTTGTTATCGAATTCCATCCAAGTTCCAATATTGATAGCTAGACTTCGAAGCTTCAGGCCAGGAATCTCGGGGAGCCACATTTCGTCGGCGTAGGGGAGAAAGGTCGAGCTCCGCCAGTTGCACCAAATAGTATCGATTGGAAGATTAGCGTAGATGAGAATATCTTTGTTCTTGCCCGTCTTAAAAACAACCTGTTGTGCTTTGATTGTCTCGTTTCTCGACTCGTGATTGACTTTCAATAAGGTGGACATTGGGCCTATGGTGCGGAACTGTTCGGCACCCCAAGGAATGAGTCCAGTCGCTGTCTATAAATATTCTGGAGTCAGTATGTCTAATCTACATTGGTACTGGAAGAAATGGAGGAAAGAGGGTCAGAGTATGTCTCACGAGACATTGAGGTCAAGCTACTGATTAGAGGGAATGAACTTCAGGAAAATGAAAATGACTTGCCGATGGAACGTGCACAGTGAGCATTCCGACAGGAATGACACGTGGCTGGCTCAGATATATTTTGAAGATTCTAAGCCTTAGCTCGACGGGCAGTCTCTGAAATATCGTGAAGGACTCCTTCGTGACTTTGTGTTGCTCGATCAAGCGTCGGAGGTTTCTTTTGAGACTCTTTACCTTTGACAGGGCCTCAGCTGAAAAGACTCCTGTATCAGCCCAGTCAATCTTGGCATCCGAATCGTATTGGCTGTCAGCATCGAAAGATGTTTGTGCGGTGTATGTCTCAACTCGTCTCCTACTCTCAGCTCGTCTCTTAAGCTTGCTAGGCCTGGGTGAGCTGGGACTTGTCGGTTGACTCGCAGTATCCATGACTTTATCGTTAGCGGATGTTCCGATCTGAGAGCTCACATGTACTCACTGCTTTGATCACGGTCTCAGTGCTGCAAAGGCAAAGCTTCAATGATTGATTTATCTGGTGGGGCAGTAAGAAGCTCAGATATCTCAGCCTGAAGTGCAATTTTGTGATGGCGAAGAGCAGCGCAAAGATCAGCCTCTCTCAATACACCGTTTAGACAATCACAAAGATGATCGGTGACGGTACTGTAGTTGTTGGAAATGAGTATGTCTGATGACGACTTTCGAAGAAGCAAATTTGCAGACAAAGGGGGATTTAGCGCGTTCGCTTAGCTGTGCACGTGGAGAATAAACAACAAACAGCATCATACGTCCAGCTACTCCGATGGTAATTTTCCGTCAGGAAGTTACTTTGCATTCGGTCGCATTGAGAGACACAGACTCTGGGACCCTAAGGATTCAAAGATTAGCATGGTTAACTCTGCACAACAGCCCAGTGCACCGACAGGAAGCAAGCATTGTCGACTCTTTACAGTGCAGCCTGCCTCATCTTCTGCCAACATTTTGATACGTGGAGAGATTCCAGAGTCAGCAAAGATGACAACGAGCTACCTCCCGAACGATGGCGTTCCGACCAAGCAGGATGACATCCCACGCAAAGAGGACGAAGCAGTGTTTAGTCCTGAGGTCGAATTGCGGCGGCTTCATGCAGAAAACACTGATGGCAACAGCCAGCTTCAGATACCCGTGCAGGCGCTTACCCTTGTCCTTGCATCAGTCGAACATTCTCGTTGCAGGGTCCAGCTTCTTCAAGAGCTGCTTTCAGAAGACGATCAGTCGACCATTGCTCAAGCAAATCCTGTCAACAAGCCGACCTTCGCATGCTTTCCTGATCTACCTGTCGAGATAAGGAAATTGATATGGACTGAGTACCTTAAGACTCCTCAAGTGGTGGGCTTGACGGCAGGTCGACATCATCATGGCCAGCATAGTTTATCAATGAAACCAAACGACAAGGGTATTGGTCTTCGATCTTCGGGACCATTGTGTTCCTTGCTACGTACCAACAGAGAATCCCGTGAGGCTGCACTCGAAGTGCAGAAGCCTTTCTATACGGAATCTGGCCAAGTAACCCCTCGTTTGATTATCAACAACAAGATTGATATCCTCTGGTTGTTGGATCTGGAGGTTATGGGCTTGTTCCAAAGTGAACTCAAATGGGCTGGCGGACACCAAGCGCATCAATTTGGAAATACAAGACGACAAATGCCACGCATTGCAATAGACTTCAATTGCTGGGGAAATGATGTGCTACGATCGGCCGGGAAATGGCATATCGCTAAGTTCATGCACAACATCAAGATCCATGGTATCAAGGAAGTAAACGTCGTGGTTGGAGGTTTTGAAGCAAAGCATCTTGCAAACATCACGCTCATCGACCCTCGAGGGTGTACCTGTGACTATCAACATCTTTTTCACTTTCGAGGGACGAGTTTGAACCTAACTGCCGGGTGCACGACGTGGGAAGATCTTGCGGGCAGTGATAGCAGACTCCTACATAAGCGGCACCGTATAATCATCGAGGCCCGTCAAAGGCATCTTGCAACCTGTAAGATGACTTAAAGAGCGGAATGAGCATGACTGACTTGATGCTAGTTGGACTCACCGAGCATCAATTCACCCAAGATCCAGCACATAACTACTTTCTCAAGGGTGTATTGGACTGGGTACACCCCAAAATTCGATATGTAGAGGCTAGCACATTTGATCGCCGACAGGAAGACCAGAAGATTCGCGAATGCAACCAAGCGCGATATCAACGTGAAGAAGAACGGCTCTACATCCATCACAGTTGAATCGATCTAACCGTCTTTATGCATTTTGCAGCATCGCACACTGAGGGCTCTCAAGGGGGCTTCTGACTTTACTCTAACCTTATACTAAGGGTAGACTTGCCATGGAACATAGTAGCTAGTGAGGCTTCGATGGGATGAAGGAGGCTTGTTTACCTGAATGCGATGGTATAGGACGGTCTATGGCGAAGGTCATAGAATGACCACCCTCACGCCGAAGTACATTATCTTCGCTGAGCGCTGATCCCAAAGTCGAAGTTATCTTTTCCTCCTATCATCTTGTGATACACGGGCTCGGCCCGCCAATGGCAAATGACTCAGTAGTATGCTTTACATAGTGCCCAAGATCTCACCATATTTGAGTCCTTGAATCCTAACACTTCAAGATACCTACCATGAATAGGGAACAGAATCGGATAAAAGACACCGTAGACGTGGCCAACCTCGAGCTTGAGGAACTTATAAGCTCAGTCATCAATGGAAGCTAAGCTGTAGCTCGAACCATCTTCCTCCCTATCAGTGACGCGTTGACCACCGCGCGAACCCCCAGCCGAAGCCCAGACGGAATGAAAGAACGCGTCACTTGACCCTCGAACGGCCGAAAGTCTCAAGCTTCTAGTCTTTGTCGAAAACAAAACTTCCAAGCTCTTCTCAATTTGGAGATCTCGGGACAATGACGAGCACGACAATGCCATTGTTCGCCATGTACATAGCTTCATCAAGTTGGTTACAGATGCTACTATACACCTCCAGAAAACACAGCGATCTTTAAAAACCCTCTGACGAGTTAATGTACGAATTAGGTATCAATATGAAGATAGAAACAATTTCATATGCTAGATTTTCGGATATCTCTGAGGCGGCAATCCTGAGATTTGGACATCGGTATTTCTACAGACTGATCGAAGTACACCTTTGAACGCGTAACGGGCTAGTTGAAAGTGCGAGGCGGGTCTGTCCGAGGAGTGGAAGGGACAAGCGGAGAGCTCTTCAGAAATAGACCCAGGCGAGCAGGACGAGTGGATGATAGTGCCAATAGCTGGGACTGTATGGATAGTATTTGACAAGAGGTAATCGCTCATGCTGGGCAGCTGCTCAGTCCTTATCCAGGGACACATTCATCAGCAGAAAGAAGATGAGGAGGGTCAAACATCTAGACAATCATCCGATAGTAGGCTATAACACCTTAATGGTACTGGACCTTCTAGGTGATATCACACGACGAGGCATACTCTACAAAAGTTGCAGATAACATCAGGCAAGTATTTTGGCTGCAACCAGTATCAAAGCAGAACTCCAGAAACCTTTAGGGCAGTGGATATCATGCAACTTTCTACACCTTGAAATGTATTGAAAACTTTAACACTACTTCATCCGATGGTAGTCTAGACCTCAGGCCTCAAACTTGTCATCATACTTGTACCATCCTTGCCATAATCCCCAAAAGTCTCGAGTATCGCACATTGATCGAGCTCTCATCCAATCGAGGCATTTCGATCGAGGAAGATGACATGACTCTACTTGATAACCATAATATTATACCTTATATATAAACAACCCGAAAGCTATGTTATATCCCGTCATAACCACACCTGTCACCTCTATTCAAGCCTTCAAACCCACATCTCATAACAGCATTCTAATAAACAGGTAAACCAACCCCCGCAGTATCGGATAAACAAAGTCATCCTTCCGAGCCGCTGTTTCTTCCCCCCCCACCGGCTTTCGGCATAATATATATACCCAAATAAGAATACCCTCTCTAACAACACAACAGGCGCTCAGGTGCAGCGGTGTAATAGAGCGATCAAATTGTGTTTGTAAGAGGTGGAATGATATGGGGCGTGGAGCAGGTGCAAACTATACCGAGGAGGAGTGCGACACGTTAAATTGGCAAAAGAGAGATGTAGGCATTGTAGTCGGGCTGAACTCTTTTTTAGCTTGTCTTATATCTTTTTTGATATCATATATTTAGTTAGGGGAATTCTCGACTTTCTCAATCTCTTTTGTGAAGTGTGGTTGATTTTCACACTGTCATGGATTGGGTTATTGTAGGCATGCTTTCGATATCTCATCGTGTCAAATCATTAATCGCAGTTTCACTTCACTCGTAAGCTCCATATCATTTTGATAGGTGCACAAGAAACATGAATATCGATATCTCACAGGACCTATAGATCAAGCTATCCATAAACAAAAAAGCCACCTTTATCATCCAGGCTCTACGTAACAGTGATCCCGCACCTTTCACTCAAGATGATCGATATGAAAGCCCAGATCACTTGAAGGAGGCCTTGATGTTTGAGACGATCCTGACAAGTGTCACTTGATATAAATTCAACCAGCTTCATTCGTGTTACTGTCTTGCCTTGAACCAAACAGGTCAATTCGAACCTCTATCCACTTTGTACAATGGATCTTGACCCATCGCACATGGCCAAGGAGACTGGTAGTCAAAGATCGGCTACTACGAGGTATATTATACACCAAAGGAGTCTGAGGGTAGGGTTTTGCTCAATATGATCTTCTGTAACATTATCCAAGTTTGGTTATCGATGATTCAAAGATTGTGGAGCTCGATGTGGGCATAATCCCTAAGTCAAGAACACCTGGCACATGCACAGCAATGATCACGACATTGGTCATCTTCTAAGATGAAAATAAGATCAAAGCCCGATCTCGATCTGGCTGGAAGCAAGCTCTCTATTTTAATACTTGCACCTCAACTATGGGTATTCAACATAAAGCACATTCCATACTTTCAAAAAGTACTAATATGATATCATCAGGCCGTAAAAAACTATTCTAAGAGCGATGGGAATGATGGATAAAGAGGAGAAAAGCGATATCGTACCATTTTTCCCTTTCTCGGAGCGCTGAATGAGGTCTAGATGTGTCTAGAAGCTGATTGGTCAACAATGCCAATGGGTAAACAAAAAATCTCTCGCTTACGAATTTCCCAGATGCTGGACGCTCTTTCCCTACTTGCTCAACTTTATCTCAACTTCAATCGAGATTCAACGGCCTTTTCCATCTTCCAAAACTTCACGAAGTTTCTCATCCTCGATCATCTCACCTCCTCAACTCTGCGCACTTTTCGGGTCAATAATCGCACAGCTATTTCCATCACTGCGTCACACTAGTACCGAAGCACAATGGATCAGTCGCAAAGTCACACAGTTGGTAAGTAATTACTAAGCCCACTATTGGTATGAACTTCCAGCTAACAGATTACTCAAGAAGCAGTGACAACCTGATGCCAGCTCATATTTCGCAGTCCCAGCACAAGATCCAACCTCATACAAACTAAACTCATGCGGTAGCAAGGATAGCAAGGCTGCCTGGTCGATCAAGGAGGCCGAGCTACTGGCTGCAATCCAAGGCAATCGAGATCGGCGACAAAGAAATATGCTACCACGCCGTAAGCCCTCTCATTCCACTCTAGTGGTTCCATATTGACAGCTTACGTGCTAGTATACCCCGAGAGGAATGCGGAATCCATCGAGGACATGATAAACGAGCGCGAAGTCTTATTCGACCTACGAGGAGTCAAATTCAAAGAGCTGCATACGCGAGCCAAGTCATCGTTCGGGTTGTAGTCTTGCAACCGTCGGTCTCTTCGTTCAACCATTGCTGATCCATCACAAAAGTTGCAATTGAGCTGGTTGGTATACATCACTATGCATTTGAAGAAAACCTTCAAATGCCACATTGGCTCGTCGTGTCAGATATAGCCATGGGTCGAAGCTATTGTTTCCATGTTGAGATGCTGCTATGCTGACTCCATGTACATCCCAGCCCACCAAGCTAGAGACACGGCTGATAGCGCGGAAAGTCCTATAGCTCTTTTGCTCCAGGAATGCTCATCGCTCTCGACTTTCGCAGCTCTCAACTTGCGTGATGTAGAATGCTCCACTAGTGGCTTCGTTGTAGCATTCTGTTCTGCTGCTTCTGCCCTCTCTCTTAACTCCGCGATTTTCCTTCCCAGAGCTAACAAGTCTTCCTGCAGCTCTGTATCCCCTGCCTTTGTACCATTTTCTACCTCCACGTTTTGCACGTTGCCGAAGAAATCCATGATCAACCTCTCCTTCCCGACCTGCTCTCCACCCTGAACGAGATCCCACCTGATACCAGGATGCGAATGGATCTGTGCCTCGTCATAGCTATCAAACAAGTCTCCCAATGTCTTCTTGCTGCTCGGGTCTCGTACTTGTGTTTCCAGAAAGTCGAGGTTGTAGTATGTATATCGATCGATGACGGCAACTCCCACATCGTTATCTGCATGATGCGAATATGAAGATTGATCGATCTCGGAAGATCCTGTTGCGATGATGTTGGGCGAGTAGAACTTGCCATACATGGTATTCGCCTGGCAAGTATCAATCATGAACAATAATTCATGATATCTAGCACCGTATTTGATCAGCCTTCTGCAACTATGAGTTCTGAGAAATATGCAGCCCACCTCTTCTTCTCCCACATCTGCTCAAACGCATCGGCCAAATCAAAGGCACTGATCTCCTCAGCATCTTGAAACTTCAGAAACTCATTACCCCCATGGCCCGTCATATACACGAGAATATTACTCCCATCATCGGTCAACAACCTCTTACTCCTCGGCATCTCCTCCCCGACCCTGTCCGTCAGGAGCCTTATAAAATTCTCCACCGTAACCTCATAGCCGCGATAATCGACCTCGATATTATCACCGTACAGATCGACGGCACGATCGGCGTTCGAGTAGACGGTTCCGGGAAAGGCGTTGCGCGGGTTGCAGGCCATGTCGTCGGGGAGCATGAGGATGATCTGTGAGTCGGGGATCCCTAAGCGTTTGACGGTTCGGTAGAGGGAGAGGACGTTGGCGAGGTGGCGGTAGTTGAACCAGAAGCGGGAGGTGGATACTAGGACAGCCCAGTTGGAGGTGTGTTCTGTGGAGGTGAGGGGGATGAGGAGGGGGACAAGCAGGAGGGGAAGACGGAGGAGGGAGGGGAACTTCATTGTGAAGGGAGGGTAGAGAGGATCGAGGGACTCTTGGGGGTATCAAAGGAGTGTATAGCAGTTAGATGGAAATGAGAGAAATGTTGCTGTTTGAGTAGTAGTGTGTTGAGGTGAGTTGTGGTTGATAATGAAGTTATTGTGGCCTAGGATTGAAGGCCAAGAGCAAAGCAGCTGTGTGAATGACTGAGGCACAAAAGACGGAATCACATGCTTTTCGAGAGATTCGGTGTCGGCTCGGCTTCTGCCGCCAACGGAATGACATACATGACGGTTCCTCCCGCCTGAAGAAAGTCTGGATGTGTAGATGTTTGGATGTTGATATCGACAACTAATTACCTTGAACCTTATGAAACAGTTCTTGAGTCTATCTTACGTCCTCAAACTTCTGCTTCTGTCAACACTATAAACCATAACCAATGTCATGGGCGGCCCACCGTCAGTGGTCATCGTCGTCAGGTAAGCCTTGAACTCCTGCAGATCGCAAAGTCAAATCATTACAAAGCTTAGCTCTCGGCGAGGAGCTGGAGACTGTCCATACAACTGGAAAACAGTTATTAATTCTTGTTCAGGCACGGCGCTCGGCTAGATGCTGCTGATAAGCAATGGCATCTGACTTCCCCTACTCCTTACGACCCACCTCTCACATATGGCGGCTGGACCCAGTCAAGAGCTTTGGGAGCTAGAATCGCAAACATCTTGACGAGCCGAGAAACGGGGGATACTACAACATCTTCAAATGGACTTGCACAGAACGGAGAGAAGCTTAAGAAGCGCAGACATAAGGTCATCATACATACCTCACCCTTCTTACGCTGCGTCCACACATCCTTGGCTATCAGCGCGGGGCTCGCCCAGAACGCCGGTCCTACACACCTATCTCGAAACCCAAGTCTACACAGAAAACATCCGCGAGACCGATCAACTCCGGTCCTACCTTCTCATCCCTCTACCAACCCATCCAGACTAGCTCTGAACACAGACGTACCTCCCTCGAACCCACCCAAGCCAAGAATCCGAAAATCAATCTTGCGAGTCGATGCCTTTCTCGGAGAATGGCTCACACCGGACTATTACGAACACATCACTCCACCACCTGGGTCGACGATGATGGTAGCTGGTGCAAAAGCAGATTTGCTGAGAAGGGAAGACTATTCAAACCTTAGTGTCAACCCTGAAATCATCTCCAAGAAGCATAATCTCGGATTTCCGGGTGGTTGGCAAAGTCCCACAATACCAGTCGCTTCAAAGTGCGAGGACGGTCTGACGAATTTGTCGAACTTGAACCAGGCTCTACCAAAACGTGATAGGGGTAGTAGCTTAAGTGCTGCAAATGGTAGATCGTTAGGAAGACATGTGCATGAAGTACCCCAAGATCCTGAACGTGGTATATATCAACCACCTATACCGACCTACGCTATCTCAAGCTCGGAAGCAATACCACCAGGTTATGTAGCACATGCCCGAGATGCTTGCGTGGATGTGGACTATCAATGGGATAGTATGAGGGAGCCACACCTATGGGGAACGGGCGGAGAATATGGAGAGGAGTGGAGCTCGATGCATAAGCGGTTCAGAACTGGTTTACAGGACATGATCCAGTGGTATACGAATAATGACGATACGGACAAGATGGTACCCACGAACAAACCAAAAACACCGGGATGCTTCTCCTCTTCAGACGAAGATACTGATCTAGTTCTCATAATTGTGAGCCATGGAGCAGGGTGTAATGCTCTAATCGGTGCTTTGACGAATCAACCCGTACTTCTCGATGTCGGTATGGCTTCTCTCACCATGGCAGTTCGCAAGCCAGACCTACCTCCATCACCAGTATCTACACCACCAGATCCCCACTCTCCTCGTCCTTCCATCTCTACACAATACGACATATTACTCTTAGCATCCACCGAACATCTTCGATCCTCAACAACGTCTACCCCAGCCTCTTCACGCACGCCTTCTGTATCATCCATGTCAGCCTTCCGTGAGCGCAATTACGCCAATGAACCCATTCGATCATCCAACATATCCGCAACCGCCACATCACTCCCACAAAAGAGCTCTCACCACAGCAGCTTAAACGGAAGTTCAGGCAACATCCGACGAACAACAAGCTCTGCATCTACAGGACCAAGACCCTACACATCCTCCAGCGGCGGCGCGAGACAGACCAGCATCGGTCTCTGGAGCGCAACCAGCAAATCCCTCGATCGCGAAAAGCGACAGGATGATGATGACGAGCATGAAATTGATCCTGGTAGCCTGATAATGCTCAACCTCGGCGGCAGCAGCGATATAGCTCACGACTCCTCCAGATCAATATCTATGCATCGGGACCTTCCCACACTCAGACCTCCGATGCAAAGTTGCTCGGGTTGTGTTCTATTAGGCAGGGGTGGCTTGAAACTTGCTCACTCTTACCTTCTCAATTGCCCCAGAGTTAGCACAGATCAGTGGAAACTTGCTCACAGCCACGAGGAGACTTATGAAATTGTTGCACTCTATTGGTTAGAGCTCAGCGGAGACCCATATGTCTCTCTCACGGTGCTCTTATCCTAGAGCAAGGTAAAGGAATCCGTATACCTGTTATAAAGGATATATACCTCGAGCCGCTTGGTCTTCCAACCTCCTCGCATCGACCATCTCAACCCTCATTGTCAATAACCACGACAAGAGGAGCCGAGCCAATTGGCAAGAATCCAATAATCAAAAGCTTTCTAACCAAACTGCATACAGAATGTCTGGGTGGTTATCTCAACCAGTTCAATTGCACTCGAGTCGTATGTTTATGTGCGACGACTTGACGGCCGAACAATGCGAATATTACCAACAACGTTGGCACTTTTGGTCAGTAAAATGAGCTCGCTCACCTACGGAAGAGACCGCTC
>Ga0181467_100326_pt1 | contig 25218 bp, 19 predicted proteins | sample InSIn5gowninarea_2_FD_119079 | JGI IMG/M metagenome (GOLD analysis project Ga0181467, IMG submission 119079) | Clean room microbial communities from NASA Spacecraft Assembly Facility at Jet Propulsion Laboratory, Pasadena, California, USA -... ... | reverse complement strand
ACCATTGACAGTGCTAATGTGTCATCCACAGAGAAAGGAGCAGATCCACACGTAATGGTGGCCATATGAATAAACCACCCAGAAAGAGTTTACCCTCTCCAAGTACTCCCACCGTCGTCTCTCCGCGTCAGCCACCTAAACCAAGCGAGAGAATTGTATCAATCTCTAGGAACTCACCCTCTTCAGCGATTGGCCTACTTTCTATCGTGCCATATTCACATCCTACACCGTCCAACGTGTTTGGCATAGGGTCTAAACACCCATTTGCAAATTACTGGACACACCATGGAGGCTTGCCAGAGACAATTGGAGTTCTACCGGAGAAAGACTCCGCGAACATGATCCTAGACCGGTACTTCGAGTGCGTGGATCCCATTTACCCCATGATTCATCGTCAAACCTTCTATGCGGATTATGAGCATTTTTGGTCCCTCCCACCAGAAGGTAAAGCAATGCAAGATCCAGCATTCGTTGCTCTGATATTTGCGATGCTTGCGCTTGGGTGTCAATTCGTTACATCGACTACTCCAATCGAACGACAACAAACCTCGGAGTTCTATGCATCCGCATCCAATCAGTCGCTTCGACTGAGCTCCTATCTCAACAAGACCTCTGTCCGCTCCATTCAATCTATGGTCCTAATCACATACTTCCTCATCAATGACAATCACACTTCTGACGGCTATGCCTTCGCCGGCATGATCATGCGACAAGCGTACGCCATGGGTCTCCACCGGGATCCCAACATTGTCGCCCCTAACGCCAGCATCTTCGAAAAACAAGTCCGCCGCAAATTATGGCAAGCCGTCCTCCTTCAAGATACCTTTCTCACCGTACTGCTCTCTCTTCCCCCAAGCGCAACCCACACAGACGTCAACGTCGACGATCTAATCGACGACTCCTCCAGTATTGCTGTCTCCGCACCTCAAGACACAGCCTACATCCGGGGCTGTTGGAGTCTCGCCAATCTTGTCCAGGAAGCTATCTGCTCTCCCCGCTCCCTCGACCTTCCCATCGCCTCCACCCCGCGTCATAAGAACAAACTCCTCTCCGATTTTCGCTCCGTGTATCGCTCATTCCCTGACATTTTCCGAAGCTGGGACGACTCTTCCATCGCTCAACTAGCCCTTTCTAATAAACGCATCGCGCGGCAGATCCTGTTCCTCACTTCCAATTACTTCCATAATGTAATGCTTCTTCATTCTAGCGCCAGTCCTGAAGTGCCGGTAGATGTGAAAGGGGCTCTGCAGGCGGCTAGAGATGCGATCAGAGCATTCTTCTTGCTGTGGGAGCTGTTTGAGGCGGAGGCGAGGATATGGTGGGTTATTGTTCATAGGGCCTTTCTGGAGGCGCTTTGTATGGGGCAGATATTGAGGGAGCAATCTGCGAGGGAGGAGGTGGTAGGGAAGGGGGAGATGGGGCTTTTTGAAGGGGCAGGAAGGGATATTGGTGAGTCGTTATCTACCTTCCACGTGCCATTCGTCAGGGTTTGGAAGTGGATGTTGTTGGCTGACAGTTGGTCGTACAGTACATATGATTGAAATCATGGAGAGCATGGCAGCAGAAGAGCACGGATCAGAGGTAGCCAAGACCCGCGTCTCTGTCCTGAAAGCTTATTTGTAAAATCAACGACATTGATTATCAAGTCCATGAGTGGCCTGGTATCTTCGTGTGAATACGTACATACGTCTTCGCAATGCGGTCTAGTGGTTAGATAGAGTACGCCGGTATCGCTTCCCAGGAAAGCCATTCATTCTTCGTTGCCACCCGTTTCCATGCCCTGTCTATAATTATCCCAGACTTCATTGACTTTCCGGTCCTTGTAGCTTGATTGAACCTCGCTGGCAATGCCATTCCATACCCGGGTATAGTCGCTCCATAAACAACGAGTTTACAGCCTTCGACCTGCATGGTCCTTTACAAATTCCACCAATACCAAGATCTTAATGCCGGCCATTTCCACTACCCCAATGATCTCTCAGCCATGATGCAACACCACTACCTGCTCCACCTCCACCTCCACCTGCACCCCCACTTCTACTTCCCTCGGCCCTCGAACTCCTTCGATACTCGGCGCTGCTGCCACTACTATCTCCATAGCCTCTTCTATCCCTATCTCTCTCCCGGTCTCTGTCTCTTCGTCTCTCCCCATCAGCTTCTGGTTCCCGCCTTCGCCGACGGCTACTCGACACCTCATCGCCATCATCATCATGATTATACCGTCTCGACCGAGGCGACGACGCAAGTGGAGCATCGTAAACATTGCTTCCACCTCGTGAACGGCGTGAGTCTACATTGGGCATGGTACTTCGTCGTGAGGAGGGCTCACCGTATTCCGACGCTGATCCCCTACGTTCGGGTGGTGTGACTCTTCCCGCGTTCCTGATAGCATCGAGACGATCTTCGTTCCTGCTTGAACTGCCATGAGGCCTAGTTATCGATGGCGAATGCCGGGATGTACTCGTTCTGCGACCAGGGGATGGTGTTGCCCATGGGTCCTGGAAAGAAGGACCTGGTTGACCTGGTTGTGTATTCGGGCTTGCTTCTTGCTTCTTGGCATCTTTTGCTTCACCGTCGATACCTTTTCGGCAGATGGGACATGTATTGTGCTCGCTAAGCCAAGCTGTTGCACACGCCTCGTGAAACCAGTGGTTGCAGGGTAAGAAGACGACTTCATCTCCCAGTTGCACATCATCCATACAGACGCTGCATTCTCCCTTGCCTTCTGGCCCCAATAATTTCTCGGTCAATTTCCCCTTCGGTAATGCATCGATATCGCCTTTCGATGCTGGACCTGGGGCGTTAGACGTGGGATGCTGTTCCATGAGCTGCGACATGATCCGGTCGAGAGCTTCTTGTGAGTAGACGGCATCACCGCTTACTGCGTGAGCAGGATTGAAGAGACCGAAGAGCCCAGGCATGTGAGGAGGCATGGGATGTCCTGGCATGTTTGCAAAAGGGCCATGATTGTGCCCGCCGGGTGGATGCATCTGGCTAAACATACTGTCAAGCATACTAGAAGCATCTCAGTTCAATCCGAAACTTGTCATTTTGGAGTGTCAAAGTAGGCATACCTGAATGGATCCTCCATCTGCGGACCGCCTCCTGGTGCGCGATTAGCACCTCCACCTGCATTTCTGCTGGAAAACGTAAATGCTCCACCAGTAAATTGTGGACCTCCTTCACGACCACCGACACGAATGCTACCACTCCATCCAGGACCAGAGAACAACGTTTCGGGACCGGATCTACCAGGTTGGCCAATTCGTGCTCCGGGTCCTAAAAGATTGCCTAACATGCTCTGGAAGTTGCGCAGTATTTCCTCTTGACCGGGATCAGCGCCGACTGGTCCACCTCGGGCACGACTTCCCCCTGCTCTATTGCGAGGGGTAGACGACCTACTGGTGCGGACGAACATTGACCCGTTGGGACCGTGGCTAACATGTTCCTCAATATCTGCTTCTTCAGGGTCTGAGTTCGCATGGCGCCAAGGGTCTGGAGATAAGCCATGTGAGTGAGCTCGTTCTAGTGGTGAGTGGGCTTGAAGGCGAGGGTCGGTGTCTGGAGATACCTGTGGCAAATTAGCATAGTCTCTCTGCAGAATTCAGAGCTTCTCCAACTTACGATCTCCGTGATCTCGCCATCACACCTTGGGCAAGTCAAGCCATGGTCATCTCGATACCAGTCCAACTCGCACTGATGGCAGTAGACAACCTCTCGCGAGCCCCGGGCGTTCAGTCGGCGGCTTTCTCTGGAACTTGACTCTCGCCGATCGGCCATGTTGTCTCTGATGCCTTGGTAAGCAGCAAGAGCAGTTAGCCCCAGAGATAAGGCTAAGCCCGTGTTACGAATCGCTCGAAACGCCAGATTGTCTGTTTGTCAAACTCAGCTTTGGGGTTGTACGTGCAGCCTCGGACTGAGGTGAAAGTTAACGTCGGCTGAACAAAGACACCCACCCAATGATGGTTGAACTGTGGCGTCAGGTGCTGACGCTTCGTCCGTCATAGGCCGAGGCGTTGGGACTGATTGTTTGCGGTATAATCGACTACGTAGATATGCGATGAATATCCTCGAATTTACCATGTAGTGAAGGTACTCTAGAATGTGTTGGATTGAAGATTTTAAGAAAGTTGGTGTTGGTGAACAAGTCAACAAGGCCAGATGATCGGTACAAACAGAAAGACTCGGCTCTTGTCTTTCGGAAGTGACGCAAACCTCGGCCCAGCAAAAGCAGTGACTGACTGACTGACTTGGCACATAGAATCCTTGCAGTCACGGTTCACTTACAGTTGTGAAGTGAAGTAAATTGAAGTGAAGTGAAGTTCACTGCTGTTAATTTAAGTCCTTGCTGTACGCCTTGATTCAGAGTCAATATAGAGCAAAACAAGATGCTGTGCTGCCCAACTGGAACAGGATAATGCTGCATTGCCCTACCATGTACTACGCCAAACCCTTGAACTTGCAGATTTGCTTGCCAAACCTATCCACCATGCTAGCTGGTAATATACAGCTTTGGCAGCAATTTGACGGCTTCAACCCCTAGAGCGAAGGACCATGCTCTCCTCAATACCAGCCTACCTCCCCTTCTTCGACACACCCTTGAATATCATACCACCCACTACACCAGCCGCGATAGCAACTCCGCTTAAAATAGCCACACCTATCAGACCCTCCTTTGCCACTTTGTCGTCGATCAGGCCCCTTAAGCTGCTTGCTTGCAGGTTTGCTGGCTCTTTCTCCAGCAGCAAATCATTATACCTCCGCGCCTCAGAGTAGTTTCCAAGTTTGTAATTGCCCAATGCTAGATAGTACAGGCATTCCCGCCTTCGTTCTGGGGATGTGCGAAAGATGTCTGAGAGGAGGTGGACGCCTTCTTGTTGTTCTTGGCGGACGTTCGATTTGATCAGGCCCTGGACGTATTAGATTGCTAGGCACAGAATGTGTGATATGACCTACCCAAGCATAGTTGAATTTGGTTTGTATGCCTGCATATTCGCCCTCTTTCTCATACTGGGCTCGGAGAACCTGGAGTTCGGCTGGGTTGAGTGCACTGGAAGTAATCAGCATCTCCCGAGATGCTCGCTATCTGGCGTAAGAGTTGCTCGGAAGTAGAGTAGCGTATCATGGAATACGTCAACTGACCTTTCGGCATCAGCAGCATCTAAATGAACATATCTTGTCAGTAAAGCTGTTTCGAGTCGGAAAGCAAGAATAAAGATAGCCAAGCGGGTATACAGCTTGGTGTCCAAAGTACTCTCCATAGAAACATGCGATATAATGTGGTGAACACCTTACTTACATGGTAAATTCGAAGTCATAATGAACGTTAAGGGAAAATCTAGGTATGTTGCTTCTCAAATCGCGACGAGTGGGAAGGTGCGATCACAAGCTGTCCAAAATGTCTCTCAAGCGGCAATCGTCATTGTGGCGTTTATATGAGGCTGAGTCACAGAGTTGCCTCGGTTACGCTCCATAAGGACGGAGGTAAACATCCAAACAAATTCCCGAACCGGACAATCACAACTTTGAAAGCGTACAACCTTTTCTGATTTCCAGATCCAACCCGATTGCCATCATGTTGCTCGACGAAGATCCAGCTACGCTCATTCATCACACCATTGGAAATTTCAACATAACTCCAGACAAGCTTGCTGTCGGAAGAATCAATGAGTCGCTTTCCACATTACAACAAGCTCGAGACCTCCGAATCCGGGAATCCGAAAGTGCATTGAAAAGTAAAACTCACCTATGCCAGCAGCATTCAATAAAGCTACATCATACTGATACGTGATAGAGCTCTCCAGAACCCTCACAACCCTGAACAACCACCACATCGAAACGCTTTCCGCCCACTCCTCAACTGCGCACGCCTCCGAAATTGCGACTCTCGATACTCAGAAGTTCCGTATTGCAAAGACTGCCAACGATCTTGAAATAGAATCAGAGCGCTTGTCATCACAGCTTGCAGATTTACAGTCGCGATTGCAGGAACTGGAACTACAAGGTGCTGATGGTGGTGAGAATGCGAGGAGAGGACTGGTGGACGATGAGATCAGTCTAAAGTTGAAAGTGTATAGAGGGTTGGGGATAGAGATTGAGAGAGATGGAGGAGAGTATTCGAAGGCTGTGGTGAGGAATGGGAAGAAGGGCGATGTGCACGTTGTGAATATGGATAGCAAGTTCTCGAGGTTCTTTTATGCGAATTACTTTTGGCAAACTCTGTAATTGGTTGGACTAATCGAGAATGCGAAGTTGGGCGTTGAAAGAAGCTATTGTTTTCGATGATATGACGTTGGAGCTTGGGTACCTATGCAGGAGTATCTTGGCTTGGAAGGTGGAATGAGATACCACTGTGGGAAGACAATTATGTACAAGAAGCAACCATGTCCAAATCATAACGCCCTGAATTACTTATTCGCAGATATTGTAATACGTCCATTCAGTGAATGGGCAAGGTAATAATGCTGCCACACCGTATCACCGGGTGCTGAATATCACTTTTGCTTCATGTTTATCCCGGATTTCGCCTTCGACTAACCCAAGGATATCGACGCCGATGTCATTACGGGAGACGCTCTCTTCGGCTTCCTGGGCATACTCATCTCTAACGGAAAAGATCCCTCTCCAGGCCCAGATGCCGCATCTCTCGAAGGTGTCCTAACCCTTGAAGTATTCATAGTCATCTCTTCACTATGGCTTCTATTCAGCCTGCCAGTCAATGGCAGGCTCCCAGAGGTCAGTGATCGATGATGTTTCTTTGATCGATCTGCAGGCAGTTTCAATCGAGAATTGAAGCTTGTCCATAGCCCCTCATCATCCGATGGTTCATCCAGACGCCATCCACCCAGACCTTCGTAGTCTCGCGCAGGACCAATACTATGATTGAATCCAAGCCCAGAGGCTGACTTCGGCAGCTTCGTCGTTTCCGTGGGGGAGAGACTGCTTGTACTGCTTTGTCGTTTCTTGCGTCGAATTGGACTAGATTGTCCGATGCCCGAAGAAGACGAGATTGAAGGTCGTGAGACTGGCGCAATTGCTTTCGAGCCCAGGAAGTAATGTGGTATGACAATGACTGCTAGCTCGATGTAGATGATTGTAACTCGGAAGAGAAGCACAGCAATGGCAAAGGCGGTGGTAATACAGGCGAATATGGCGAGAGGCAGTGATACAAGTAGAACGGATGGTAGAATCAGCAATCGAGCTGGGTTGGAGAAAAATGCCATAACCTAACATCTATGAATTACATAGCTAAAATGAGCAAGTTATTGCCTTGTCTAGATTCAAGGAAAATCCAAGTCGAAGAAATGGATTCAGGTCATCGAGAGGCAACCTCGGGATGGGAACGTGGGGTAATCTCGCTAGCGGGGCAGCGGGAAGGACTGGCGCACTCTTCTTTCAACGTCAGTGACTAAGTTGCATTGAACAACGCTCTGTTACTCCCAGGAATCAGATAACGGCTCTAAATGCCCTCAAAACATGGATCATGCCACCGCCGATGATTTTCCTTGGCATCTGGGCGTGTACGATGCCCACTGCCATCCTACAGACACCATGGCACGCATCCCATTGATACCTAAGATGAAAGCCAAGGCTCTAACCATTATGGCGACCAGAGGCCAGGATCAGCATCTTGTAGCTCAAGTCGCCAATAAATATGGCATGGACAGCAAGCCAAGTAAGGAAAAGAGCTCCAGATGTATAGTCTCTTGCTTTGGCTGGCATCCTTGGTTCTCTCATCTGATGTATGACGACACGAAGCAGGCTGGCGATGATTCACAGGATTTCAAGCTACGCCATTATCAAGCTGTTTTGACTCCGGAGCCTGATAATAATGCATTTCTTCAGTCATTACCTGACCCGCGACCTTTGTCGGAATTTTTGAAGCAGATGCGAGTCTACCTGGAGAAGTATCCTGTAGCACTCGTAGGTGAGATAGGCTTGGACAAGTCGTTTCGCCTTCCCTTACACTGGTCTGAGGACTTTGAAGAGACTCGAGACAAGTCTTTGACTCCGGGTGGAAGAGAAGGTCGGAAACTCACTCCATATCGGGTTCATATGGATCATCAGAGAGCTATCTTCAAGGCGCAGTTGAACCTTGCTGGCGAGATGAGTCGTGCAGTATCTGTACATGGTGTGCAAGCACATGGTATTGTTTTTGACACTTTGCAAGAGACATGGAAAGGCTATGAGAAACAGGTTTTGAGCAAGAGGGAGAAGAAGAGGACCGCCAATGTATCACAGCCCGAAGATGACGTTGAAGAGGCATCTGAGCAGGGAGAACCAAAGCCATTTCCACCTCGAATCTGTCTTCATTCATACTCAGGTCCACCCAACCCTCTCAAGCAGTATCTTCACCCTTCTGTCCCTGCTAAGCTATTTTTCTCCTTCTCTGCAGTCATCAACATGACGACATCAGCTAGTGCTAAAGCAATCGAAGTCATCAAAGCACTCCCTGATGATCGTGTCCTTGTTGAAAGTGATCTTCATATTGCTGGTGATGAGATGGATGCGAAGCTGGAAGAGATGTGCAGAAAGATCTGTGAGGTCAAGGACTGGGATCTGGACTTCGGGGTTTCACAGCTAGCTCAGAATTACCTGCAATTCGCATTCGGGTAATCCTAAGGATGCTGTATTACGTCAGACTTCGGTCATTCAATCCGACATGTGGTGCGGACACGAATATTGCGTGGGTGCTATATCGTCCTCCTCTCACTGGTAGAGTGCTATCAAACACTCATATATGTACGTGCGTACCGTGCCTGCTCAAGCCCAGCGCTATCGCATGTTGTAATTGTAATTGACTTGTCCAGCAGTGCGGCAAGTTATCCCATGAAACGGAGGATGGCGAACCACGTGTCAATCCAACGACTAATGACATACCCTGTACCTGTGCAGTTTGAGATTAGACCACCCATATCATCCAGCTTAACGAAAAGAGAATAACCTTGAAGACTAGTCACTCCTTCAAATTCTAGCAGGCCTGGATCTGAAAACCACCAGCTGGCATTGCTGAGACAATCGCTGCTTCTCTGCTCGTCCCTTGTGGTCCTTGAATTTACATTCCTGCTCCTAGTACTATCGGTTGCGGTTGTTATCAGCGATTTTTCTATGCAACTTTATCATTTCTACATATCTCCATCTACACATATACATACGTACACATCAGCCGTCACACATACCAGGCAGCTTGTGACTGTCATCTGTCCTATCCAACTTGTTCACTTCACGACCTGATCGAAGATTGGGGGGCGCAACTTAGTTTCTCTGATGACCTCGACTCGTAGTCATCGCAGATTATCTGTTATGCATGGCAAGGCGTCATCCTAGTTGAGACTCCAATGATCGTTGTTGAGACTCCATGATTTTCGGAGCGCCTTTGGACCTCGTTGCATGGCCGATAACACAAAATGATGTGTTGTAGGGCTAGCTCTTGCACATGGTCTTACTTCCTTCTTGCACATAAATATCTTGGACAAACTCTAATCATCGGCTGTTCAAAACAGCTTGAACAGCTTGGATTTCCAAAGAAGAAACAAACGGCTTACATAAGGTAGCCGCGTTGCTCAGCACACGCGATTGTTTTAGAGGTGCGCAGTTCTCCTACCGTGTGGTTAGACATAAGGACTCGGCCAAAGTCTCAGTACGCCTTGATACACTCTGTTACCATCAAAAGTCAGAGAGCGCGATACGCTTTGCGTAAGCAAACGTTTGGACTTGCAATTTACTTTGAGGTAGTCTCGCTGATTGCAATGATGAAGTGGTAGTACACGATTACTTCTCGAATTGCCTTTTCGACCTTTTATGCCTTGTTGGAACGTACAATAATAGTATCGCCACGTGAGTTTCTCCAAACACACTGAAGCGTTCCGACTGCTGCATATCCCGCAGGGTCCTTAGTCAGGCTACGACATTCATCTAAACTTTCCACTACAATCAACACTGTTGAGTTTCTACCTAGCTCAGTCCCTTATACAGTCTTCAGGATTCAAAATTCTTCGTTCAGCTGCATTCAATTCACGTAGCGTTGTCATTCATCTCCTCGTCTGGATTTCTAGCACTCGAACCATCTCAACATACCGTTCAAAAAGCAATTTCTCCATACCAATATGCATTCTCCCGTCAGCTGGTCCCCTGGTGCTCTGTTCGGATTATGAAGCCCTTGTTCTAGAATGCTCTACACTCAGATATCATTGGTGTGAGACCATCATATTCTCAGGATTCACCCATCTCCCACGTCTACGAAACCACCAGGTCCCAACTCGCCAAGCCGCTAGCGCCCCTCATAAGTTATAGCACCCCCGGTCCACCATCAGCCTATTCTGCACGACAACACACTATTTCCCATTGCCTGTTCCCCCATACAACCATTGGGAGGATATCACCCTCAGTGATACCTTTGTTTCGCTCCTTGATCGGCTAGCGCCTCATCTTACGGCCATTCTTTTTCTACACGACAACATACTTCACTGGTGCTCCCTTTCATCCTTTGAGACATCCATACTGAAAGCGTTCTCTTTCCATTATTTGATCGGCTAGCGCCTCACCCAGGTATGAAGCATCTCCCTCGATCAATCTACTTCTAAACGAACAGAATACTTCTCCAGTAACCTGTCGACATCCCCTTAATCAAGGACTACTACTTACCATCTAGTCTGCTCCCTAAGCGGAACCGCTAGCTCCACCTGTTGACTATAAGACTGTGATTCACCCCCTGTAACCTTCTACACAACAACATAAGCTTTTCACTTACGCCTGATTCAACACAACATCTCACACACGTCAACCCTACAACTATGCGTCTTACGATTCATTGATGAACAGGACACAACTCAGAACAGGTAAATCAATCCAGACGCACATTAAAAAGGATACCTCTCCTTGACCATAACCCTCTTGCCTGCTCTTGTCAATTGACAGTCGATGGCGACGACTTCCACCATCTGGCACTATTCTTTCTTCAATCTGAACAATCAGATCGAGCCCAACACCCAAACAAAAGTGAAAGCGGTTCAGACAACAAGAACTACTTTATGAGCGTGCGTCTGCTTTCATTTGAGCTGCGAGAACCCTACACTAACACCCGTTCAGTATCCAATATGGCTGATCAAATTGACGAATCCCACACTGGCCAGCAAAGAGCTATGGACGATCAGCGCGAGACTTCGGTCACTGCCAGTCCAATTGTGCAGCAGCACGGGGAAACACACACTATACAAATCACAGCTCCGCCTGATAACGACCCCCACGGCTATTATCGCGAAGGTATGTCAGCAGCTTGGTTTCCTGATTAGTCGCGTCTGTCGCGGGTAGCTTCGTTCCCTTTGATTCTTTCATCCTTCCGCAGAACTTGGTCTTTGGATTTCGAAATGAACGAGGCGGATGCAAACTACTTCAATTCTGCTACGTAGCTCCCGCCTCGAAATCTATCATTTAGTTTTCTCATTCTCCTGCGGTACTCTGTCTGGTTCTCGAATTGAACGAGGCGGGTGCAAAGTGCATCATTTGGGGAGCTATACCTGGAGAACCTCTTTACTTTATGGCCATCTCTTTTCGGGCGGGCATCATCTGAGATTTGTCTAATCACTTGCTGACTCAAACCGAAGTCAGAGAGAGATACTTCAGTCCTCCTGAAAACCATTATCAAGAAGAAGCTGTGGAAGGACATTACGACTATCAGCCCCAGTATCAACCTGAGCAGCCTTTGCCTGGACCATCTGAGGCTCGTCAATATCATTATCAACACCAATACCAACCTGAGTCAGCTTTGCCTGGACCACCTGGGACCTATCACGGCTACGCACCGGGACCTAGATTTCAACAAGCCATGCCTGGACCAAATGTCAGCGATGAGGCCAGACAAATGCCGCATCTAAATCGCCCCACTCGCATCAACAATGCTTCGAGCATTTTCACGAATAAAGGCAAAGGCCCAGCCCGTCAGTATGAACTCGATTCTGATGAGGACGTTGACCCTATTCCAAGGGGCGCACACCAACCATATAATGAAAACCTTGCGCACGATCGATTTGGGGATGAGAGCTACGGCCTACCGACTAGGAAGCGTCTAAAGCTTGTCAATCATGAGGGCAAGGAAATCTTTGGCCTTCAAGCAAGTTACGGACATGGTCAAAATGTCGACCATAACATCGGCCCCAATGCTGCAAGTGGTCCACGAAGGCCGCCCACAATGATGAGTCCAGACGTGGAAGAAAATATTGCGATGTATGAAAGTGGTTACATTGGCAATAGGACGCCCCATCGAGCTCGACCGATGTTTTTTCCAAGTTCGCCCATTACTGCTGTGCCCCGAATACCACGAGCGCCCCATCCAAACGATTTCCACAGTGTTGGCCAACCTCGCGCATATAGTAAGGCTTCAGGCATGGAACACACTTGGGAGACACACATGCCGGACAATCCTGCTGAAAGGGTTCCTGCCAAGAAGAGAGGAAGGGCAGCTGTGATGAAGCGTCGACTCCCAATAGACAAGGATGGGAATGTACCGAAGCGAGCGTATGGCATCAATGATCCTGAGAATATCAAGATTGTGAACATGTACGAGAATGATCAAATAGGCTTCAGTGAGATTTCGAGGATATTGAATAATCAACGAATTCGTGAGGGTAGAAAGCCTACCTTGTCAATCTGCAGTGTTCATGCCCGCTACAATCGCACTGCACCACTGTTGTTCGCCTCTGAACGCAGGACCTTTGTTCCAATCAGAGAACGCAGGAAGCAGATGAAGAGGGGTGAGCAGAACGCAACCCTCGAGGAAGAGCCGTTGGATGGCAAGTTCTGGGACCCTGAGCGCGATACCAAATTAGTGGAATTTGTTCAGCAGTATGATGCTCAGAAGTGGAAGACTGTCGCCGACTTGATGAGTGAGTACACCGACAGTAACATCTCAGTCAATCAGATCGTCAACCGCTGGAAGATCATATAGGTCCTTTCAGATTCTACCACCGTCGATTGAGACTTCCAGTAACCCATACAGTGTGCACACATCTCTCACAGCGATGGCGGTACACACAGCGATGACGGTACATACAGCGATGAGAGGACAATTGTCACAGCGATGCCGATGAATACAGCGACAAGACTCATATACACCTCTCCCTTTACACACATACATACATAGACCTCAGGCCTTCAAAGGCTGATCATTGAGTTTGCTTTTTTACGATGATATTAGAAACATAGACATAGATATCACATACAGCGATGTTATTGGAGGAATGGACACAGCGATGACATTACACTATATAGAATAGAACAAATACAGCGATGGTATTAACACAGCGATGATATTAACACAGCGATGATATTAACACAGCGATGATATTAACACAGCGATAATATTGAAACAGCGATGAAATTAACACAGCGATAATATTGAAACAGCGATAGATATTAACACAACAATAGTCTACATTGATATGAGAGTTATATTTTAATGCTGAATGTGATGCCTCGTTGGCGAAGTTCATCAATTGATGTCAGCTTCGTCTATCAATGTCGACGCATAGTTGACATCGAATAGGGTGGCGAGCAGAAAATCAGGACAGCGACTCATCCTTACAACGATGGCGGAGCTTTATAAACGAAATACTGTCGATGATACTGACTTCCTTAGTGAGCAGCTTACAGCGTGGCGAGCGAATTGACCTAATAACAACAATGCTGAAGAGTCGATGGCGGAATGTGAATGACGAGTCTGTCTGACGATGTCGATTTTCCTTATGGCGATGGCGGAAAGTAGCCGACATTCATTGAATTGTCAACATCCTTTTGTTAACACTCATTGCGCTGTCGTCAAACCAGATGATACTAGTGCTCCTTCCTTGCTTGGAACTATCGGAAGTTGATCATTGTTCAAGTAATATCTGAAACTTTTCATACCTCATCCTTCTATGAGTGGAAAGAACCATAAATTCCAAATATTGAATTCACCTTTCTTACTGAGACTTTCAAAAGCATTTTGCTCCGACATGGAAAGATCCTATGCTTGGAATCTTAAATCCGTCCGTTTCTTTGAAAGTTCCACATGCCTCTGAGACTTCTATTCTCTCTTTGTACGAGGTTGAGAAGCACTTGCACTTGCCACATCTATACTTCTAAAAGTCCAATTGGATAATAGGACTAACAATCCCTTTACCACTACATTGGCAAATACCTGCCATTGCTAGATCCAATTTTACATCTCGGAGAGACTCACACGGATTCCAGACATCTTGCACCTTATCCCACCATCATGGACGGATTGTAATTGCCTTGAATCCACCATTTAGGGCAGTCAAATTTTAACCTTCACATCGTGATCAGACCTATGGCTGTTGTGGGAGGAAAGCATTCTCGGCATTGTGGAGTCAGGGGTTCTAGCGAGCTCAGTTCTGCCACCGCTTTTCTCGCGATATTTACAAACGTCATAGACTTTTGCGCGTCGCGGTCTAGAAGCACTAAACGCGTACTTGACACGAGCTCACTGCTCATAATTGCTAGAGGAATCCGTTAACTTTCTCCTTATTGATGCATTGGAAGCTTTGTTCCCTTGACCTTGGAAAGTAATTGCGATAAGTCATCTAATTGCATCAGTCTCTCCTCCAACTCATCGTATGCTTTGTTGTGAATATTGTAAAGGCCATCATTTGATTAGATCGTAAGTACTGGCGCCCTTGCAGAGGATGTCAATTGATTCTATGGCAGTCTTTACATGACTATCGCGAGGTAGTGCCGGGCAGCGGTCATGGCTTCATCTTCAAGCTCCGTCCGGTCTCGATCCAACAGTCCTGATACTCGACTACCCACCAGCGCCCCTTCCTCGCCACCAGACATGGAAGGTGACAAAGAGGCAGAGCTTAATCCAGAGTATGCTACTGTGGAGGAGAAGGCGTGGTTAGAAGAAGAGCGTAAGGCTCAAGCCGAGAATGACCAGGCAGAAGAACGTAGGAGGAAGCAGACAAAAAGGAAGAAGAAACCGAAAGCAGAAGACAAGAATGCTAAGGAGAGCTTGCTTGACGATCTACTTAACAAGAGTGCCGCGTTCTCCAGCATCCTCACAAAGAAGACAGAGGCCTTGGGTAGGGTCGGTAGTGGGTTCGATGGCAAGACACTTGGAGAGCATGATTTAGTTATGGCGAAGCAGCCAAATATCATGAACGGTGGAACAATGCGTGACTATCAGCTCGAAGGTCTCACGTGGATGTATGAGATCTGCTCTCAAGGCCTGTCAGGCATATTGGCCGATGAAATGGGCTTGGGGAAGACCATTCAGACCATTTCCCTGATCGCATTACTTCGGGAGCAAGAAAATTATTTAGGGCCACACTTGATAATTGCACCGCTCAGTACACTGTCAAATTGGATTGAAGAGTTCACCAAGTGGACGCCAAGCATACCGGTGCTACTTTATCATGGCACACCACAACAACGAAGGGACCTGCTGCAAAAGAAGATACTCGCGAATCTTAAAGGCGGCCGACCGAGCGACAAGTTTCCAGTCGTTTGCACGAGTCCTGAAATCATCCTGAGAGACTACAATGGCCTGTCAAAGATCAACTGGGAGCTTCTCATTATTGTGAGCATGTTCCCATCTTTCCAAGTAGTCTTACTGATCAATGGCAGGACGAAGGGCACCGGATGAAGAACTCTGAATCGAAGCTTTTTCAAGCTTTGAAGACGACCACTAGTGCTACGCGTATTCTTATCACCGGTACACCACTCCAGAACAATTTGAAGGAGCTCTGGTCTCTGCTGAATTTCCTGCTTCCGCAGATCTTTACTGACTGGGAGAAATTTGAGGCGTGGTTCGATTTCAGTGGAGTGCAGGATGAGGAGGGAGCTGAAGACTTCTTAGCAGACGAGAAGAAGCAGGAGCTGGTCAAGAAAATGCATTTGATATTGCAGCCTCTATTGCTCCGCCGAGTCAAGGCAGATGTGGAACATATGCTACCGAAGAAGCGAGAGTACGTCCTCTATGCACCTATGACTAAAGCACAAACCGACTTGTATAACGTCATCAACGATAAGAAGGTGGACACTCGAGGGTACCTGGAGCAGCAAGTCGTTGATCGACTGACAAGCTCAGCCAAAGCAACCATAAAGCCAGCTACGAAGTCAAAATCCACTCCAAAGAAGACCGCAAAGGCAAAACCTAAGGTCAAGCCTATGATGGTGGAGTCAGATAGCGAAGAAGATGTGCCGTTAGTGATCAGACAACGCGATCAAAAGACGAAACCTGCCACATCCAAAAGTGCATTTGATCAAATCATGGGCAAAAAGAAGGCCAAGCCAGGACCAGCCAAACGAAAAGCACAAGGGGATTTCGAGTCTGATTCGAAGTCTGCGAAGACAAGCAAAGAGTCAACTCCAGCCAGCAGCATCCGTGGACGGACTCGTAATAAGCAACGCAGTTACAAAGAGGACGATGCCTCTGATGAAGACGCTTTAAGTGACGATGAATTCGAGCAAAAGCTTGCCCAAGAGCTAGAGGACAACGAAGTCCGAGAATTACATAGCGAGTTGACGGAGGAAGAAGCAGAGAAGGCAAAAATAATTGAGCTGGCTAGTAAGTTCACCGAGTTTGCCTCTTGATGCAGCATCTAAGCTAGATCTAGGGCGAGAAATATCGACAAAGAAGCTTGGAAACCCCATCATGCAGCTTCGTCTGACTTGCAATTCACCTCACAACTTCTACAACCCCTGGTCCGCAGACTCTGGTCTTCCAGTCGACGAGTCAATCGTTACATCATCTGGCAAGATGCTGTTGTTAGATCGCCTCCTGCCATACCTGTTCTCCAAAGGCCATAAAGTCCTCATATTCTCACAATTCAAGACTCAATTGGACATATTAGAAGACTATGCCCGTGATCTACGAGCCTGGAATGTCTGCCGAATCGACGGATCTGTGTTTCAAGATGATCGAAGACAGCAGATCAAAGATTTCAACGAGAATCCAGACTACAAGCTCTTCTTACTTTCGACTCGGGCTGGTGGTCAAGGCATCAATCTTGCAACTGCTGACACAGTCATCCTTTTCGACAGTGATTGGAACCCTCAACAAGATCTACAAGCTCAGGATCGTGCCCACAGGATCGGTCAGGTAAGGCCTGTCGTTGTCTTCCGTCTTGCGACCAAGGGCACAGTTGAAGAAGATCTGCTATCAAGTGCAGATGGCAAACGAAGGTTAGAAAAGCTGGTCATCAAGAAAGGCGGCTACCGCACTATGGGGCAGAAGATGGAAAAGGAGGAAGACATGACTCATGAAGAAATGAAGACTTTATTGCTCAAAGACGGACAGGTGTACAAGTATAGCGGCGATGACAGGATATTGAGTGAGGAGGATCTAAAAATCCTCTCTGATCGGAGTGATGCTGCATACGATCGGGCAGAACAGGGCCTGGGCAACGCTGAAGGTTTCAAGGTGGTCAAGACGGAGGCGAATGGTTTTATGGCGTAGAACATATTGTGTTTAATCCTTGCGAATGGCGTTTTCGAAGGGAGCATTGAAACATTAGAAGGAAGTTTTCGAAAGGGGCGGAGGACTTCAGATTCGTCGGCGTCCGTTCGAGCCTGGAGTGGCGTTTATTGTTGTATAAACTACAGTCTGCTTTTCTCCCAATAGATTAGAATTGGTAATATAAACATGAGGCCAAACGTAGAGTGGCAGTACTTGAAGTGAGAGCGTGAGATAGTGAAGCGCTTGGTTTGACCTCCAGTTTCCGAACCGAGGTTCGGCCGGGTCTCCTCGAAAAACATCTATCCCATCTTGACATCTCCCGATCACACATATCAATAAATCTGCCCAGAATGCCATTACACTCCATTCCTGTCCTCCCTTCTCACCAGCCCAGTTCTACGCGCTCAAAGTTCACCCTTCCCATTCACACGCGCAAACGCAAACGCTCACCTTCGTCGTCTCCCTCCGCTTCCTCTGAAGATGATGCAGCAGTATCTCCAGGGCTTTCAGCTGCATCGACCAATCCACGTAGCCTGGGACCAGATAAGATTAGGCAGTATAGACTAGCTGGGCTTGAACTAGATCAGCCCTTTCCGGATGTCAAGGGGTTTCCTCATCGTGGGTTACCTCGTGATTTTGAGAGTGAGGAAAGAATAAAAAGAAAGTCGAAAGCCCACGACAAGGGCAAGCAAAAGACAGGAGGATTTCCGGAAAGGCGAGGAGAGGAGTGGGAAAAGATCATAGTAAGAAGAGAGGCGCAGAAGAAGTCGAAGAAATCGAAACAGCCGCTCAAGGTACAGCATCTTTCTGCTCTGATTGCTGTCCTGCACAAATGTCTGAGGGAAGGCGATATACGACGCGCGAAGAGAGCGTATGGACTACTGCTACGGACTCAAGTGACGCATCATCTCATTGATTTTCGAGGAAGTGGGTACTGGGCTCTCGGAGCAGAGCTACTGTTGAGGGGTGGTACTGGTCATCCCGAGCGGGATAGCGAGGGATCGGAAAACGCTTCCGAGCATAGCGTTGAGGGTGATACTCAGAGAGTTGACACGGGTGCAAGCGTAAGGTGGGGCACAGCGGAGGGATTAGCGAAGATGAAGGATTATCTGGAGAAATTGATTTTGGAGTACCCTGCCAATGTGAAAGGAGATCGTCCGAGTAATATCACGGCGCTAGATATCTGGCCTATTTTGATTGCTTGGGAAATATATGGTGTTCAATACGAACAGAAGGAGGCCCTGAGGAAGGTAGCTCTTGTTGAAGATGGGGTAGAGGAGGATGAGAGGGTCGAAAGTGAGAGTCCGGATGCATATGATGATGGTACTGCGCCGAGGGTTCCACAACGACGACAGGAAAACGCAGAGAGACTATGGCAGAAGCGAGAAGACATTCGAACGAGAACGCTGGCAGATGCAGGCAAGATTGCGAGCAGATTGGATGAATTGCTTGCAACACCTTCATACATGTCAGACCGAAACCTACTGAGACTCGGAGGTATGATGGCCCTCTACATCGGAGATCTGAGCGTACCTGAACTACCTTTGGAAGCTATTGAAGAAGAGGAGAATGAACCTGAGGAGATGGAAAGGCGACGGAAACGCTCACGTCGATTAAGAGAAGCTGATCATTACCGTGGAAAGCAGAAGCGAGCCAAGGAGCACCAGAAAGCGGAGAAGTATTTTGACCAGATGCAAAGGGCCGATGAGCAGACGAAGAATCCAGGCAGGGGCAAGACCAAGCCTGTGGGGGAATCTGAGGTGGATGAAGATGGACATGGGGCGAGCGAGAGCTATTCAGAGGAAGAAGACATATCTGAAGATCGAGATGGTGATGACGAGGAGCAAGTCGAGCGCGATCCATCGTTAGCTTCTGAAGAGCCGTACGAGCCCAGTGAAGTTGAAGATAACTTTGATGCTGATGCACAGTATCGCCAAGAGATTGAAGGGGCTGATTGATACTTGACTAACGTCTGTACATCAAGCACGACCTGTAGACCAATTTACAATTTCAACAAATACGAGATCCAGCGTGTATAATCTACGCTGGTTCTCTGTACTACTTCGGATTTGCCGCCATCTTTATATGGGGATCGAACATGGTCATCCAACAAAGACTGAACGACTACTGTGGAGACTGGCAAGTCTAAGCTGCGCAGTTACACTGTTTGCTGCATAGTCTTGACGGAAATCGCTTGAAACTTGAACCGTACATGACGAGGAGATGGCAGCAAATATAGAGAGGAAAGCCACGTCATGGCGATGCTGACATAAGACGCCGTGAAGAGTTCACCTCTATCAACACGGAAGGATGACCGCCTAGTACAGTATGGAAGTGGTTAAGGAACCCTTCGGTTGAAAAGGACCGTCGACTTGGCTTGCCGCTCTGGGTGGTACTGTCCATGTTTGCCTACTCTCGCCTATTTTCTGGCACGGGGATGTATCATCGTGGAAGATACTTTGGAATTACGCTCTCTTCCTTTGAGCTGCTTCGAAACTCCTGCCTGGCAGCGATTCTTATCGCACTTGAGCTCAAAGCTGTTCAGCAACCCCCTTGGATTCTTCGTAACACTTCCAAGCTTCAACTCCAAATGCCTTTTGGATGGTCCTGGAGAATAACGATTTGGTCAATGAATTTCGGGAAAGAGGCACAGACGAATGACCCAACGAAAGAGCCAGAATCTGAGCTGTTAGAAGATGCTAGATACTCTAAACTCGCAGCACAAGGGTCAGAATCAGCGGGATGAATGGAGCTTTTATTGGTAAGTCGCGTTCGTTTATTGATATCGTCTGATTTCTAGCTGGGTAGCTTGTTTCAAGAGTAATACTCGACAAGCAAGTGCTATATTAAGAGCCCACATCTCTGCAATCAGGAGGAAATGGCCCTCTTCATCTAAAGCCGAACAATGATCAAAACCATCACAGAAATATATATTGAATCTTACTCCACCGCTTCCCTTTGCTCCGAGACCTTTCTTTCCTTTCCCGCTTCAAACTCTCATTTCAGCGCTGCCTCTCATGCTAGGGATTGGAAGAAGCAGTTTGATTGGGGAATCATCCATCATAACTAAGTTTCAGTCCATGCACCCAGATTCCTCGAACAACTTCGTGTTTTTGTGCTATATTTCCTTTGCCCCCATGAGCAACGCAAGTCACCTACAACGAGTCTTACTGTTCCTCTCTTCACTCGTACTCACATCCTTCGCCTTCAACCTCCTCAGTCCATACCTCTCATTCGAACGCTTTTTGAAGACATCATCATCGTCAGGGTTTGTCCTCAGCCGAAGCTCCATTCTCTCAAACGCAGCATTGTTGAACCATTTCTTCCAAAGCTTATATCCAAAGGCACCATTCCTCGATCTATGCGTCCAGAGATTGCCGCCTCGCTGTCTATTTCTTGGCTTGGGCCTGCCGTGATAGCCTTACTCAACATCAGCCAGTGCCTCTCGGTGTAAATGAGAATACCTTGGCTGCATAAGAAGCATACTCACATCTCCCTCCATGTCCCCTCTTCCTCCTTGTCCACATCCTACAAGTCCCACAATAATTCAGTCCCTTGGGAACCCAAGTCCTCAATCTTTGATACAACATTTCCTTCCCTTTGAAACATTCACACACTCTCCACATTCTCCTCATCTTGCAAGTCTTTGTGGATTCAATTTCTCTCATGCATTGCTTTCTACGTTCTACATTCGCCGCTTCGAGATGTGTCTCATGGCAACGAGAGCGGTAGATGTAGCAGGGCTGCTCTAGAGCATCAGGGCATGTCCGACACGGTGGAGAATTGAGAGGAGAAGGGTCTTCGTTGGAAAGTGGGAGAGGATGTTTGGGTGGTGAGAGGTTGTAGAGGTAGGAGCACGTGAGACGGAGACAGGTGCGGTCATTTGGTGGGCATGAGTTGAGGATCATATGGTGAATCTCTGGTGGGAAAGAGTTGAAGAGTTCGAATGTCTGCATTGTTGTGATACTTCAAACTAACCCTTTATATGTTGAGTAGTATTAGAAAATGGTTCAATTGTAGAAGAATTTGGGTAGACTCTCGCTGCTTCTTTATACTTTTCCATCTGTTCGGCGTAACGAATACATCATTGGACGATTCGTTGATAACGATCAACTCTTCAGGCAACTTCGCCCGATTGCCATAAAGTGTGCTTCGTGACTTAGGCAGCCATCAGGTGATACTCCTGTGACTCACGGGTTTAAAGTTAAGCGAGGTCATGTGTCGGCTTCGACAATACATTATCCTACTTGAAGTTGTGGAATAAGCGGATACAGCGGCAACAGCCTGGACGCCGTCATTACTACACATGGATTGCGACGTGTGTAGTGCGCATGCTCAAAGGAAGTGCAATTCATTGCTGCCATGTCGTTTCACGGAATTGCTCCAAGTCCTCTTCAGTGTAGTGCCTGATTAAGGAGATGAGGGACCCTGCTGTTTCATTCAAAACCCATGAGATCTCAGAGTATATGTTCAACGAGGATCTGCCATGAGGATACCAAGTACGACTATGGACTCCAATAGATCTCACCTTAGCTTTCTCCATAGGGGATCAGACTTGCCCAACTCCGACCTAATAGGCTTTGTGGAAATTTCCCACTAGCTTCCAACATTTGTTAGTAAAACATTCTTTGCTGGTTGCATGTATATGTTCTCCTTGAGATGCTGGTGTGCATGACCGTAAAAAATTGATAGGGAGGTGTGAATGGGAGCCTCCCTGCCTTGAATCGAGGTTTCCAGTTTATAGGACGTTGCATTCTCCAAAATATTCGACAGTGGCTCAAGACCGACAGTCCTTCAGGGGCCATCCTCTTTTTATCATTCGTGAAGTCCCAAGATTAGAGCCATATCTTCGTGTGCATTTTCATTCTGAGGACGTAGAGCTGAGCTGTTGGAATCCATCTCTTTATCTCCTACTCAGCTGAGGCAGTCTAGACTCGCTCGATACGAGGTATTGCAATCTTACCGATTTATCGAGATATTCATTTCGTGTTGCATAGCAATATGAAAGAAAAGGGTAATGCACAGGTCCGCCACCCAAAAGTTACAACCGCTGCGCATTCTACAATATTCCTGTAGTTTTATCATAAAACGGTAAATCATTTAGTACCTTAATTCAGAAGCGATTGGCTGCATCAAATATACTCTTTAAGCAACAACGGCGTTGACACAAGCGTCGAAAGTGGTCTCCTATACAATTGCGGTCATACAAAGAAGAAGCGAGATTCTGCCACCGCCTTGCGACATCCTAAAGCTTAGCGACATCGTAAGCGAGATTCTGCCACCGCCTTGCGACATCCTAAAGCTTAGCGAGATCATAAGCGAGATCTGCCACCGCCTTGCGACATACTAGTACAATAAGCGAGATCTGCGTCCAGCAATTTGCGGCACACTAGTATAATAAACGAGATCTGCGACATCTTAAATCAAGCGAGTATAATAAGCGAGATTGTACCTTGCGGCCCTAACAAAAGAATCACCATTCGAAAGATCCAACTTCGATTAGAAAGATGCATCTTCAATTTCGTTGCACCAAATACTCCGACCTTGGGTATGACCCTTCTGTTACAGTAAGATGAACCCTGGGTGCACTTACACACCACTGAAATTGTATCATGTAGCCACTCCTTCTTGCCTGACGATCTACTTCGACTCTTCGACGTCCAGACTTGAAGTGAAGCATTGAAGGTGTATTGTCATAATCGGCAGGTGCTTACCTCGGTTTGTCATGCCTTTTCTAGATTATCGTCATGAGTTGTGTCATCATAGGCTATCATAGGCTTGAACTTCAGATGTTTTACTCTCTACGAACTTACAGTAGCTCCCTTTTCTTACATACCACAGGCAAGAGTCTCGTACATCAGTTGCCCCATCAAGCGACACCGCTGTCTATCTACTCCTCTTCGCAAGTTACATCCTTCTTTTCACTCTTTAAGCGTTGACACAAGTTTCTCAACATATCATCATTCTTTCTTAACTCTCCTTTACCATTCTCAGAGCTCGCTGCTCCTCCACAAGCAGTAGATACGGATCGTTTGCAAGTCGCAAGCTGTTCAACTTGTCAACTTTGACTTCCCTTTTTTCCCTTCTACATCATTAGACGGACTCAATCCTCACAGCGATCTTTCTGAATCTGCATCACCCCATTGACGTGCCTCGAAACACCTTTTCACACCCATTAAAGCTGAAGTCATGGCGCCAGTTATGTCCTTCGAGAAGTAAGCTTTCCTATCGTTCTGTTATGTCAAGCTGACTCAAAGCTTCGAAGGCTACTAGGTGCAGAGCTGATCACCATACATGTTGGCAAAGGCGTTGACCAGAGGCACTTCACGATCCACAAGGAACTGCTCCTTTCCACCAGCAGTTTCCTCAAAAAGGCCCATGGCAAGGATTCGACATTCATGCTAGAGCATGAGGATGCTGAAGTCTTCGCAATGATGGTCGATTGGCTGTATCGAGGATCCTTACCGGACCAGATTCAACATGAGACAAAGATCTCGTTGACTACTTTCATGCCAACAGCAAAGACTCCAGAACTGATCAAGCTCACTGCACTAGCAGAGCGTTATCAATGTGCAAGACTGGCTGATCAAGGTCTGGAGATCTTAATCAAACGCCATGTAGACGAGGCATGGTCGTCCAAGGTACTCTCCTACGTGACTGACGCGTACAAACTTACAACGAAATACTCCAAACTTCGCCTGTTCATGTCGAAAGTTTTAGCTCGCAGAATCCTCTCTGCGGCTAACATCGCGAGACCCCACAGCCTTGAGATGGGCAAGGCCTTGGCACAATCCGAAGACCTGGCTACAGACTTTGTGAAGCTTATCAGAGGCAAGGGTGGGAACATGATAGAGATTCCCATAGTGGGAGGGTGTGCTTACCATCAACACAGCGGAATTGAGCGATGTCCGTACGCCAAGTCGTAGACTGCTTCAATCAGCTGTGCATAATTCTAGAATTTGGACACGAGAGGCAATGAACGAAAACGAGGATGACCTGTGACTTCCACTGGCAATCTGGCATAGGGATCTGGGAGAGTGGAGAATGAGAACTGGGATCTTGAACTTTGAAGGATATTGGAACAAATGACTTGACATTGCGCACGCATATATGGGGACATATCTCGTTCCTATGCGACCATGGGGGATTGGCAGCATAGGTGCGCGCATAAGCATCTGGGCATATTGAGAGCATAGAGCACCTCAGTGGATTCATCTACAAGCGTTGATTAGACACTTACACTGCAATGGATTCATGGATCTCCTGGCCGTGTCTCATATCTGAACAACTCACAACTCTAACAATACTCCCTGCTGGTTTCAAGGAACTTCAATGATGAAGTGCACAAGATGAACAAACTTTGCGGGTGAGGTCGACTCTATGTTCTCCAAAACAACAGCTCAACGCTTATAAGGAATTGACTTGTAAAGCAGGATGCGACCAGTGCCACCGTTCCGAAATAGTCTGCTCTTGCGACCAAATACCAGATCACTAACAAGTCCAACAATTGCAATTGCTTCTACATATACATACTTCCAAAACCAAGTCCTCAGATATCAATGCTCTCAACTCAAAGTCAACTTCCCCTTTCGAGCGCTTGCAAAGTCAAGATCCGCTAACTTCAACCCAAAAGCACCGATCTTCTTCTCACCTTTAGAGAAAACTCGAGACGACAATTTGCAGATTCGCCCGATCAACGACAAGACCCTTCCTGCGAACAATTTTCAGCAACACCTACAGCATCAAGTATTGCAATTTCAACT
>Ga0181467_100325_pt1 | contig 25220 bp, 28 predicted proteins | sample InSIn5gowninarea_2_FD_119079 | JGI IMG/M metagenome (GOLD analysis project Ga0181467, IMG submission 119079) | Clean room microbial communities from NASA Spacecraft Assembly Facility at Jet Propulsion Laboratory, Pasadena, California, USA -... ... | reverse complement strand
CGTCATCCTCCTCCTCGTTCTCGCCAACGACGTTGTAGAAGCAGATCTCGCAGAACAGCTTCAAAAGCCGCTGGACCAGATTGGTCCTCTCTACGATCAGGTGTTGGGTACGGGTCTTCTCACGGCCTATCAAAATGGCATCAGGACCCTAGATAACGGCGGTAGCCAACAATCCGCGATTTTTGAAAAGGGCCAGCTTTTATTCTATGCTCGAAGGCTGACTTGTTTGGAAATGGATCACTACATTGCAGCTGGTTTCAGGTTTGCTCCATTCAATCGCGTTGAGAGTGTGATTGCAAACACGATGCAAATCCCTGTCGGTCTCCTTGCGATACAGATGCAGCGTGTGCAGGATTATGCATACAGAGTCAGTGTACCTTCTCCACCAAAACAAGGTACCTACTTCGTCTGCTTTGCTGCTCTTGCTCGGATTCGCGATAGTTTCCGAGTTCTCGTACCACTCGATCGCCAGGATGATTTACCAGACGTCCAGGTGTCGCCACATAATTTGAACACGGGTCAGTTGGATTATCTCAAGCGCTATACTGGTTGGACGGCTGAAAGGGTTATCCGCGACCTCAGGCTGAAAGAACAGAATTGGGATGTGCTTGAAGACGGCGAAGAACAGGCGTTCATCATCATGCTTCGAACCGCACTCGCATCATTAACGACCAAACTTGGGGAACGATGGCTCATGGACCTCGTTTTTTGTGCAGAGCCAATCATGCTTCGCTATGGAGCTACCAAGGCACAAAGAGATGGCATGACGATGGTATTTGGCTTCACCAGACTGGTGGACATTCACCAGCCAGCTCGCAAACTCCCCGCTGGTCTTACGCTCGCCAACTGGGATCTTGTGAGAATGCGACAACACTACTATCCAGGGTGTAACGATCACGGCCGGATCCGAAGAGAGATCCACGCTGAGTTTGGACCTCTACTCACCAAACACGAAGCGGTTGCTCGTTCGGAAGACCGGCGTGTCAAATCTCGTAAGATTAGTAGAACACGATCAGCACTTTCAGAGGACAGTGATGTACTGAAACCGGACTCATGGCTGGAAGGCGGACACTTGGAGGCAAGACGAGGCTCCATTGACTCAATCATCGAGCATTCTCAGCCGTGGGGCGGAATCCTTGCGACTACGAACACAGTGATCGAAGGAAGGTCCAAGTCAGGCATCGAGTTGCGCAACTTGACACCTCAGGTTACGGCAGGAGCTTCGGCAACTTTGAAGACGAAGGAGCCCGAGACCTATGTGGATTGTCTCTATGAGCAGGCGAAGAGTCACGCATGCCGTTCCATGTGTTGATGGAGATTCATGCTCGGTGTGCCTTTTGGATCTGACTCCTGAGTTGATTATGTATTCTTATGTCTGTAGCTTGTACCTCCTGCGACTCCAATCTGCTCCTGCTCAAGCATGTGCAGCTATCTGGCCTCCCTCAATATATATTTGTGGAAGTAGTGGCTACCTATCTGGACAGGGTGACCCCACATGCTAGCATTTCCGAGTCAACACATGAGCAGTGTTTGGGGGAGCATCAATTTCTGGGATAGCTAGCCACTCGATGGGTATCTCTGAGATGTAAAAGGCGCTAGGATATTAGTATATCGCTGGCAACCATGTTGTTGCGGATCAATCTCCCACATGTTTCGTCCTCAAGCCAAAAAAAAAAACATGACCCGAGGCTGAGATTGCACATTGGGAGTGGAAGCTACCTGAAGTCGAGCAACCATTCGTACTTGCCTTCTTATTGTCCTCATTACACTTGACGTGTGTATTTCTAGCAAATACCACATCAGAGTAGGGTTTCCTCACTGGCCCTTTCCTTCACAAGGCAAAAGGGGCATGGTGACCATCTCCAATCTGGTTGGAACATATTCACAAGTGACGCCAGTGCTCTGCAGTTCCCTAGACAATCAATTGGCCAGTTCTAGTATGGCTTGAACGCGAGACAGAATGGACTGAATGCGAGACAGAATGGACTGAATGCGAGACAGAATGCACTGTGCTATCGCTGTATGTGTGGAAGGGATGGCACGAGTGACTGGATAGACGAAAGTGCGTTCGAACGACTACGCTTGGTCGCGATAGGTATTTGATATGTGGGTACTCCTTTGCTTGCTATCGATATATCCTGGCTCTTGTACTATCTCTTGCATTGTCTTTCTGACTGGTATGGTGAGTCGGGGCGACACATGAGCGATCTACTTGACGAGACGGTTTGATGTCCGTGATATTTGCGCCGGCGTGTGTATGCGCGTAATGGCTTCTCGATAGGCGACTCTCGTGAGCGTATATAGTTGCGGAGATGCAGATTGATGAGCAGGTTGCGGATCGGCGTGCCGTGGTCGTTGGAAAGACCCGTCGACCGGAGATGAGTGGGCTGGCAGCGGGGCCAGCAGGCGGAGGGAAAGTGTTATCCAGGACCGATGCGAGGCATGTCGTGGTGCTCGCTGAGAGTCGACAGGTACTTGTTCAGCTCTTCTACACGTTCCTTGTGAGTCTTGACACCTTCGCGCATCAAGCGCTCCTCAAGCTGTACTCTCGTCAGCATCTCTATCGCGACCAGCAGTAGCAGTCGGGCACTTACGCGCTTCCGCCTTGTCTCTTCATGTCGTCGTTCATACTCCGTCTTTCCATCATCGGGGATCAGACTCTCCTCCTTGTTCTTCTCCCTCTGCTCGAGGTCGGTGGTGTTCTCTGGGTCGGTTGCCGTGTCTTTGGCGGGAGTTGCTTCTTTGGAAGCTGATGAAGCTGCGGCGACGGCGGTGGATTTGGACGACGACTTCTTCTTGCGCTTCTTGTCTATACCGGCGTTTTTGGCGCCCTTGAGTTTCAGTCCGCCGCCTGCGGATGTGTATTCCGATGAGGGCATGACTGGCGTACAGGAAGGAAGGTTTGGAGATGATGGCGGAGATGCTTTGGCTGCCGGACAGCTTGCGACAACCGCTTTGCCAGGCACTATCACAAGAGGAACAGAGGCAGACAGTAATGGACTGAGCATCTATGAATAGACAGTATTATTAGCTATATACAGAGAAGGCGCAGATGGAAAGATCATGGTTGCGCGCAAGATAGCCACGCGTGTATTTGCTGCCTGGGCAGCTGTAGAGCAGTCGTCGACAAAACGAATCATCACAGCTCTAGCTAGACAGAGCAGCACACCAGCAGCTGCACAGAGTTGGAACAGCACTGCTCTGATGAACCAGCCATGATCGTAGCAACGGGCAGAGATACATACACGTAACAGCAATATCAACAAACACCATCACAACAGACCACAAGAGGCCATCAGAGCTCCGCCATACCATCCAAGTCACAACAAACAAGAGCTCTTCTTCAAAGACCAGCAGTAAAGCCAGATCATTCAATGAAAAGATGGGTACAATGTGATGAACACAAAGTGAGAGAAAAAATTGCAGAAGTGGAGGCCCCGAAGGACATCCATGAGAAGTCTTGTACGCGCTGTGCAATGCATCAAGTCTTCTCAGAAGTATCGCCTTCATGATCGCGAACTTCCCTCCAAGGTAAGTATGAAAGAAAGAAAATCAGGTTTGAGTGTGGGTGAAAAGTGGTTTTAACAATCTTGCCGGGCCTGTGCTCAGCTTCGTGCTTACTAAGTGTGCTTACTAAGCAAATGAATGGAAGGTTCCGTCGACGACGAGCCAGAGTGAAGGGAGCACTCATTGAAGGAAGCAGTGAAGCCGGGGGAAGGGACTTGAAGTAAGGCAGGATTTCAAGCCTTGTTGGGAGCAGTGAAGCAGAAAAAGCAGACTGAACCACCGTCCACACTTGCTCTTTCATGCTCTTCTCAAAGTAGTCACAGCATGTTCTGATAGTTTCTGACTTCTCTCAAGATTTGTTGTCCACACAGCTTTCTACATATGGAAGACCCAAAAAGGGGATCAAGACCATCCCTGTCATGAGCAGTCATCGGTCTTATATCCTGTACCAATGCACGATGATGTTCGAATTGGTCTAGCTGCCCATTGAGATCTGCTGCTTGAGAAGCTCTCGCTGGACAGTGCATTGATATCGAAAATGATTGTGCCTTTCGATAGCTTGCTTGCTAATAGTAGCAGGTGATGGGAGTGACCGAGAAGACAGGTGATGGTACAGAGTCAAGCCATTGGGGAGAGCTGGAACCTATAGCTCTTGGAGAGAAGCAGTGCATTGCCTTCATCATTGCAATTGAAGTGAAAGGCACTCGTGAGATAGACAGTGTTCACACCATCTTCGTGTTCTCACTGTGCAATGGTCGTCTCAGAGAAGGCTCGAGAGGTCGAGTTCATCAAAGCATCCAAACCCCGGGATCAACCGCTAAGCGAACCTCTGCCGCGCACAGACCGCAATTCCTCGGTCGACGCGAAAAGCCATCCACGAGCGACGGGTCCTTTTTTCTCCTCTCTTCAAGCGTAGGATATTCATCTCTTTGCGCCCACTACAACTCCTCGTCCCTCCAACCCCCCAACGACAAATCAACACCGTCAAAATGGTTGCTGCCACCGTATGTGATTGAAATCCAAAACCGCTTTGCTGTTCTTGTAAAGACAGTAGGCTGAGATTGTTCGAAATGTAGAAGCCCACCGCCACCAAGGGTGCTAAGAAGACCCAGAAGGTCACCAAGAAGGTACGTCCATCACTGCTGATACTCCCGCGCAACAATTATTCGGTGATGGGAAACTGACATGGCTCAAACAAACAGTTCATCATCAACGCTTCCCAGCCCACCAACGACAAGATCTTCGACCCTTCTGCCTTCACCACCTTCCTCCAGTCCCGCATCAAGGTCGACGGCCTCACCGGCAACCTCGGCGAGCGCATCACCGTCACCAACCTCAACGACGGCAAGATCGAGGTCGTCGCCCACCAGGAGTTCTCCGGTCGCTACCTCAAGTACCTGACAAAGAAGTTCCTCAAGAAGCAGCAGCTCCGTGACTGGCTCCGCGTCGTCTCCACCTCCAAGGGTGTCTACGAGCTCCGCTTCTACAACGTCGTTGGCGAGAACGAGGAGGAGGATGACGAGTAAACTTTTCGCTCAATGTTGAAAAATTTGAGATGACCAAAAAAGTTCTTTCGTCCTTTTGAGGGAAATCATGATGGATGGATTCATATCGTATTAGATACCCCAGCAATTCATCTCTTCCCGCAAACCTTTGTTCTAGCAAGTTCTTCTTCACTGATTCGATAATGCCCCGTGTCTTGTGTTTTGTAAAGCCTCCAATCCGACTTCCATGTCAGAGCATGTGATCACGAAAGGAACGAGAATGGAGGCACTTGAACATAGGAAATATCGTCGTGAGCATATATGTCTTCGGTATACTATTCACAGAAATTGCACCATATCCCACCCGTCCTTCCTTCCCATAAATCTCCACCGTGATATCACTAAACGAAAACCAGCCCTCCCATATAAACACCATATTGACAACCGAGATCTTCCCTGAAATCATGAACAAAAAAAACAAGAAAAGCAACATCTAGTATCCTTGCATCTGCAGATACCTCTTCTCGTCACCTCTATCGTCACCAGAATCCCAGCTCTGGCGCCTTGTGTCGGGCTCCAGTTCATGCAATTGTGTCGCTGTCGCGTCCATCTCGAAGATTGGTTCGTTGTTTCCCTCCATCTCGAAAGTGTTTTGCGGAAGCTTGCCGTAGAATTCGTGGTGCCCTCCAGCAGCGTCCAGCTCTCCACGCCATGGCGCATCCATCTCGGCTGCGTTAGGCTTGCTTGCTCCAGCAATTTCGTGGATTTGTCTTGAGCTGTCTAATTCGCCACCAGTAGGTGTGCTGATACCAGCGTGAGGATCTTCCTTGACCGGTGATGAAGGACCAGAGGGTGTTTGTGCTGCTGCCAATGACTTGGCTTCAAGTTCGACAGCTGCATGCTTCTTCTGTTGCTTCTTGCGACGCATGAACCAGAGAGCTCCGGCAAGGATTGCGATGATGGCAAGAACACCAATCACAATACCGGCGATGGCGCCACCACTGATACCACCGCTGCCACTGTTGGGGTTTTTGAAGTCCGTAGACAGGATGGTGCGAATGTCTGATGCGGAGTTCTGCTCCCAAACACAAGGAGCAACGGTGAAGTTGCGGCGTTCGTAATCAGCTGCAACATATGCTTCTTGCAGGAAGGCACGACCCAAGGTATATTGAGTGTCGTTCGCAGCACGTCTGAGAGGGAAGTAACGAGTTGAGTTGGCGACGTAAGGAAAGGCGATCTCCAGATCCATTGCTGCATAAGGCAGGGTGATGTCGACTGTTTGACCTCCTGTGGTAGATTGGCCTAGCGTTAGTGTGATTGACTTGTTCAGCGCCAGAAGACTTTGATGCATAGTGTCGTTAACAACATAACGCGTATAATACTCGTCATATACAAGGCCAAATGCATTTTCGAATGCCGTGCAGACAGCTTCCGGCAACCAAAGTTCCGGAACGGTAGAATCAATCATAGCGTAGAATGCATCAGACGAGTTAGATAATCCAGCACTACCAGTGGTAATGGACTGCACTCCAACAAGAAGATCCCTGGATATGTCGGAACCAAACGGAATCGTCAAATTAGTTGGCTCAAATTTGGACTGATCATAACCGCCCAGGACAAGACTGCCAAATACTCCCGAGAAACCTGCCGAACATCATCAGCACTTGGTCTAGCATTCCTATTGATCACTCGGATAGCTTACGGTACCGGTTTCCGGCAGTGTACCCCCAACTCAAGCTTGGAATTGTGTTGTTCCGCTTGAGCTGGGTCATGAAACTCGGTTGAGGGTCCGTATAGGTCGTAAAGTTGGCTGGCAATGGATTAATTCCGAACATTCCGAACCAGAATTCGTAGGTAGCCATGTTTGCAATGGTGCTGTGTTGTACTGTGGGTAATCCTGAGCCCTGCCAACCCAACGTGACGGTGTCAAATCCATAGTTTGCGTTGTCGTCCAAGCCGAGAGCCATTTCGTTCGGGAGTCCTAGTTGGAACATCGAGTTGGGGACCCATGTAAGGGATTGGTTGGTCAGGAATAGTTCACCACGTGAGTCTATACAATCGGTCATTGAACCATCCTGACATGCCAGCGGCTTGTTGGTCCAAGTCGTGTATCCATTTGTTGAGATGAAGGCTCGAATGTTTTGCGCTGGCGTGCCAACCTGTAGGGGAAATGATGACCTGATTCACTATCAGCCTCTGCTTGTTCTTCTGACCTCTCCCACTCGTCACTTCTGATCGTACCATGGCCCATCAACTCCATCCCAGTATTGCGATGCCTCCACATTGATGGGGAGGGGGATTTCCGTTGTGTTTGCTCTCTTTTCCAATCGTTGTGCCGGGAGTATGCTTCTTGCCATGCTAGAGAAGTCGTATGAGGCGGCGGACTCGAGAAAAAGAGCGCTCAGCGCGGCGGTTTGGAAGCGCATGACCGGCGGTGCGCGTGACGGACGATCGGATGCGGATTATGTGTGTTGCGTGATTATGATATGTATTACCACTGTCGACAAAAGAGAGAAGAACCACGAGGAAAGAATATTAAAATTTGCTTATGAGATAACGAGAGATGGGTCCATGAACAAGGGTGTAATGGAAGATGTGAAACAAGAAGAAGGAAAGAAGAGCTGCCCTCTGTCGCCCCTAATACGAGCGAGCGAGCGAGCCACACGACTTGACTCTGAGCTTCTACGTCGCTGGGCGAAAAGACGACGAAACTCTGATCTTGAAGAACGGCGGCCCCGGATTCTTTGGCGCTCTGGCCCTAGAAACGGATGCCTTTGGAGCCGAATGCTGTCGGTATTGCTCGGTCGGTGTGAGAAGAGGACTTGACGAGTCTGTCGCTTGTCGCATGGAGAGAAGGTCGCGCACACATCGCACCTGTCACAGGCATCATTGACTCGATTTCCAGGGCACGATCTTCTGTTCGTCTCGTGCGTTCGCAGAGCCACGAGCATGCACGAACAACGGACGAGCAAAGATCGCTGCTTGGCTTCGTCATAACATCTCCTTTTGAACCTTTCGCTTCATCCGGATACGAGAGGGTCTCATAAATAGCAAAGCTTGGCTCGAGAAAAGGCAGAAATGAGCCAATCACAGCAATCGTGGAAGGCCTCACACATTTGACCGAGTGCTGCTGAAACATACCATGTCCATCGTGATCAGCAACCAACAACTGATTGTTTTGAGAGATTGCCTGATTGATTTGGGTCAAAAAACATGATGAATTTTTGATAAGAGACCGGTACTGTTCGGCGGGACAACGAGAACGCCACAAGCATATTGTGCCATACTCCCTCGCACGGGAATAAGCTTGGAAGCATATACTGCGGCTTTAGCAACTGCATAGCTAGCTTTTCTATCCTCGTATGCTTAACACTATATAGAAGCCGCACGCGGCCTTTGGTTCATTTGCCGGTGGTAAAAGGTATCTACTCCTTAGGAGTAAGACCCCTGAGACTGAGGTCATAGACTACATCCTCAACTTCCTTGACGCGGTATTTGATACCATCAGATCTCTTGCGAAGAGAGTCGTTCTTGAGGTTCAAGATCTGGAAGCCGGCATGGAGGTGCTTGATGAACTTTGCAATGTGGACAGGACGTGAGTAATCACCTTGAGTGACACTGTTGCGAGCAAGGCGTGCCTGTCGAGAGTGTTAGCTTGTCAACCCTCCACCGAAAACGACTTCGTGGCAGCTTACCAGCTCATCGATCAGCGAGATTAGCGATTGGAGATATTCCTCGATAGTCAGGTGGAAAACATCTCTGTCCTTGACGTTGACAGGAACTGCTTCATGTTAGCTTTTGTTCTTGTCGAGGGGGCGACCCTATCTTCTTACTGTTCATGATCTTGCCAACTTCTTCGATGGTCAAAAGACGGCCATCCTGAGATCCTGAACCAACATCCGAGAATCCACCAAGGTATCCACACAGCAGAATCGAGAAAGACTGTGATTCGTAAGCTTTGATGGAACAGAAAGCGATATAAGGCATTGATAGAAGAAAGCCTCTAACTTACAGCGTCTTGCACATGTCTTGTCCACATGCCATTGTACTTGTAGTAGGGGTACTTTGATGCAGCATCAGAGAGCTTGGCAATTGACTCAACCTCCTTGTTGACGGATTCCTGGGCGGAAGAAACGACAGCGGGGACTGGTAGAAAGTCAGAAAAAGCTACTAATGGCGGTGATGCTGCTACTGACGCTCGCTATTGCTCGACGAATGTGCACGAGAAAGAATTGCTTGAGTTGATCGGTCTGAAGCCAAGTCAGCATAATTTTTAAGACCTTTGGAAAATACCGACCTTGTTTTTCAAGAGTTTGCACGATTTCACGGATTGACTTGATGCGCCTGTTAGTCCAGCGCCTGCAAATGATAGGAAAATCGTCCAGGTATACTTACATCTCTGACTTCAGTCTCTTCATCAATTTTCTTTTGCAGGCTCTCAAAGATCTGAGGCTGCAGCAGTCCTTGTGCGCCTCCTGACATGATGGCGATGGGGTTTGGTGTGATGGTAGTCGAGGTGCCTGGTCTCTGTTTCTCGTAGGCAAAATGTGTGGAGAGCAAAGCTTCGACTACATCATCACGGTGACACGCGCAACAAAAATTGAAGAATACTTCTGAAAGAAGATGAAGCTCTCATTAACGCACGCAAAGCACTTGGGGAAACTCTGTTCAACATTGATGCAGTTTGTATGTTTCGTCGAATGTCAAAGAATCACATAGAGGCAATATTTCAGGCACGATCGTTCAAAGATTGAGATGTGCACACACTGCTCAGGTATGAGTGGAAATTGGAGTTTGTTTTCATTGTTCAGTATGCCCGTCTTGTTCAAACAGAACATTGTTGTGGTGGTATACGCCAGGAAGCATGCACTGCATGCCGTCCAGTCCCATCCTTACGGGACCTCAGCACAGCGGACTTCTACGGTCATCCGAGGCTGCATCGCGACTCAAAGTTCATGTTCTTCATTCTCTTTTGTACAGGCTGCTTATATGCAGCAGTGGAGTGGCCGGTTGTTGGGTGGTATTGAGATGGTAGGAAATTTCGAGTGAGCGGAGGAAGCGATTTATCGCATGAGACCACCGGACTGAGCCATGGCAGCATTTTGCTCCTGGAATCTTTGACCAAGGCGCTCAGAGCCCTTGATGAACTTGTCGACGCAGCGCATGGTGCAGCCCTCCTCCTTGGATGAGAGCTTGGCCGAGGTGAAGTCATCGACACAGTGCTCGAAGCAGCGCTGAACAAGGTTGCTGTACATCTAAGGTGATATTCAGCGGGTGATCGCATCAAGGAATAGTCGAGGAAGATCGTACGTTCATGAACTGCGACATCTGCTTCTTCTCCATGCGCATGGCGAGTTCGCGCTGCTCGTTGGCGTTGAGACTGCAGTAGGGTCAGAGGCGAATTTCAGCAAAGCGCAGGTGGATGTGATATACCCGTCCATTTTGGCAGTGTGTGTGTAATTGGTGTGTTGAAGGGGGAAAAAGGTCGCGGTATTGATACAATGCTCGAATGAATCTTTCTGATGCGCTCGAGAAGCTGCAAGCAGCAAGACCGCCGACGAAGCTCAATCCACACGTGCGGGCCTTTCCGAACGTCACAAGTTTTACTTGCGAAGATCCCCGAACCTGCCTCCTTGACCGCCCTCGTCTTCTTCATTTAGATGGGAGAATATAAAAGATCTACAGGATAGATTGGAATTCTTTACAAGCCTCAACTCTCATCCTATGTGTGCTTGGTGTGATGCAGCCTGTTCTTTCGAAGAGCAGCAATTTGAACCGTCCACGGCCGCGTCACAGCACCGATGGCATGGCATGGCATGGCCGTTGACCGACGCTTGAAAGCAGGCGGCTATAAATAAACAAATTGCTCTCGTGCAATGAACACAGCCCGTCGTCAGCAGACTGATTGACTGTATATAGTGTAGATGACCCCGACCGAGTGTGTCTATCTGCTCTCGTGTCTCTCTCCGCATCTACTCCACATTCTTGGATGGCACTATTCGCTAGCACGTCCGTCGTCCAAGGCTCGCAGCGTGACTGCCATGTTGTGTTGCGGTATAAGTGGCTGGCGCGCCAAGCATGTCAATATAAAGGCAGCAGCAGCATCGAGCTCATTCAGCCGGTGCAAACCTGCTTTTGCGACCGCGCGTCATTGTGTAGGGTGTAGGCAGCTGGTGGGTGATTTATGTTGTTAGCGGTCGTCGGCTGTTTTGCGAATGTAGCAGAGTCAAAGCAAGAAAGACAGCCCTCTCTCCCTTCTCAACGCCCGTCTCGACGCTTGTGCAGGCTCAAACAAGTGCCAAGTCCTCGTGGACTTCGTCGCTCTAGTCGCCTTGAATCACCCTCACTTTCCTGCCTACTTGACCTCCGCGAACATCCACGTCTTTTGTTATTGATTTTGGCCCAGCCAAAGCTTCCCTCGCAGCAAGACGGCGGGCCTGCATATTTAACACCAGCGCCGAGCGAGCATGCCGACCGGCGGCCATCCAGGCGCGACCCTGGCACCGCCAGCGCCGACGAGTGCCTCCTCCGCCGAGGCCGTCCAGTCGAAGCGCGATCTGACGTCGTGGTGGAAGAACTTCAAGCGCGCCACGCCGCAGAGAGTCCAAGAGGAGAAGGGTACATATCTCCACTGTTATTGCGTGCTCCCTAGTTTGCGCAGTGCCATCTCGTCGTCTTCACATGCTAATCCGTTGCTTTGTCGCGCAGCTCCCCAAGGCATCTTCGGCGTCCCTCTCCAGACCAGTATCCGCTACGCCAATGTCGCCATCTCACTGTTCAACGAACAAGGCCAGAGCTATATCTATGGCTACGTCCCTATCGTCGTCGCCAAGTGCGGCGTCTATCTAAAAGAGAAGGGTACGTCCAGTGTACGGCAAGACTGATAGATACAAAGCGCTAACTCCCGCCGTAGCTACCGATGTAGAGGGCATCTTCCGCCTCAGTGGATCCGAGAAGCGCATCAAGGAACTGCGTATTGCATTCGACTCTCCCGACCGCTATGGAAAGGGTCTCGACTGGAGTGGCTACACGGTCCACGACGCTGCCAACATTCTGCGCAGGTACTTCAACCAGTTGCCCGAACCCATCATTCCTCTTGAGTTCTACGAACGCTTCCGTGACCCGCTTAAGAATCACCAAGCCCAAGCTGTCGGTTCCATGGATATGCAAGCCCCCAATATCGGCCACTTCGACCCCGTCAAGGCCATCCGTGTCTACCAGAACCTCATCACCGAGCTGCCTCCTCTCAACCGTCAACTGCTTCTGTACATTCTCGATCTCCTTGCCGTCTTTGCGTCCAAATCCGATCTGAACAAAATGACCACTCCCAATCTTGCTGCCATCTTCCAACCCGGTCTCCTCTCGCATCCCCAGCACGACATGGCTCCTCCAGAATATAGACTCAGCCAGGATGTCTTGATCTTCCTTATCGAGAACCAAGACTCCTTCTTGATTGGTATGCATGGTACTGCCGCCGACGAGAAGACGGTCAAGGAAGTCCAGTCCGGTGCTCCCACCCCGAAGACTCCGGGCTCACCTCTGACTCCTGCGCGATCCAAGACACTCCTTGGCCGCTCATCCTCCAACGCTAGTGCCGGTGCGGATAGTGTTCGTTTGTTTGGTAACCTTCGTAGGAATGTCTCGGTGTCTTCCAGAGCTTCCAAACGCTCTGGCCATCTTCAAGGCCATGTTACACCTACTCTCGGAAGTCCTGCCAACTCGGGAGGTGTCCACCGTAGCAACACTGTCCCATCCAAGTCAGGCGCATCGCCGCACTTTCGCCGGGAGAAGAGCTCAGAGCCACCGACCCCTAGCCCCGGCTCCGGTTCTAGCCCTCTTCCCACCGTTCTTGACACCACTTCCGCCGCTGAGAACAGCATCTCCGAGGAACGCACACCTATCGCCTCAAAACCTGCCGTGGATTTTCCTGCACTCGCACCCGCGTCTATCGTGGCCCCTCCTACAGTTCTCCAATCATCGCATCCGGGCGTGCCATCGGGACCTGAGATTATCTCGGCATCGTCCAGCGAGGCAACCACTCCTCTTGCTACTCACGGAACCGAGACTATGGGTTTGTTGCAGAGAGAGCATACTCAAAACAGCACCGCGCCTTTGAACGTGAATTCATCAGCTGGTGACCGAAGAACCAATCCCGCTGAGCGTTCCCCTTCAGGCACTCCCTCTCGCGCCATTATGGACTTCCTCAAGCCCTCGCCTGGCGGAAGTGACAGTGAGAGGAGAGATGGCCGCAAGCCTAACAAGCTACAGAAGAAACGTATTCCCGGAAGTGCCCTCTCCAGCGCTCACAGTTCTGCCCACTCGCTTCAACAAGACTCGGAATTGCCGAGTGACTATTTCGCTTCAACAACCACTCCCGCCTTCGATCCGCGTACTCAGGACTATGTCAACGAATACGGCAATGACCGCTCTGCATATGCTACAGCTCAACCTTCACCTAGATATATGACTCCTCAGCGCACAGAGACGGATGCCACTCTCAGACCGACTGTGTCGCCCGCACATTCTTTCCATTCGCATACAGACACTACAGATGTGACTGATGCTTCTGATGTGGACCATGGAGATCAGTTCCAATCATCCGCTGAAAGACCCGAAAAGAAGCGCCGTTGGCGATTCTCGAGACCAGTCGAAAATAGAGAGGGAAACGAACATGGTCGCACGAACTCAAATCTCGGCAACATGAACAGCGCAGATCAGAGCAAGTCGACCATCAGCAGTTCGAGCGGCGGAAACCCTCGACGTAGCTTCCAGGACAGCCATGTAATGTCTGATCCTGAGTCAGTCTTGTCTGATAGTGACAACAAGAAGGGGCCGATGTCATGGATAAGAAGCAAATTGAACGAACGCAAGGAACGTGAAGCAGAAAGGAGAGCCCGATCACCGATCAAGCAAGTACTGAGGGAGGAGCACAATGGTTCCCGGCAAAGTCTCAATGCACCTACAGGACGAGGAGAGAGCATGGAGTTGTCGAGACAGCGATCTCCTACCACACAACGAGCGCTGCCAGAGACGAGCACCGCCAACGTTCATGGCGCCTCTCCTTTAGCAGCCCTGGATCCACAGCTTCCTGGACAACCTGACTCGTTCACCCCATTCGCGCCTGTCGCAGTCAGTGAGGCCCAAACGCACGCCGCACAAGCATCAGGAAACACTCCGATCGGATCTGCAGAGGGAACGCCAAAGCAGGCACAGCTTTTCGACAATACTCAGACCTAGGTTGTCGTGTACACGAAGGAGGGAGATTTGCTTGGTGAGAGCGCTTGGGCATAAGGCATGGGTTGATGATATAGACTTTTGATTTGGACAAGAGGGGGAGGGACGCAGAAGCCAGGCTGTTTTCTTTCTGCGGCCGCTAAATTGTTACACTCAGCAGCTACTTTTACTTCTTAATTCAGCTTCGTTAAGATCCCCCTCATGGGAGAAAGCATTTTGTTGTCATCAGATTTACATCTGGGTACAGACTTCTTTCCAAAAGTGTTGAGCACCGTGTCCGGGATTGAACGCCGACAGGGGACGGTTTGCTTTGTGGGTTTGTAGGCATACAATGCAAGGTGCACTATTCATAGAGGTACACCGAGTACATTGAGAGCAAGTCGCCGCGGGCCTCGGAGGGTTTGTCAAGGATTTGAGAACACACGGAGGACGGTCTTTCAGGAACAGGAAGGATGTACGAATCACAAGCAAAGAGCAAAGGATCGACGACGTTGTACTCGAGTAGCTTGTCCGAAGACGTCTCTTACGGGCTTTACGAGGCAACCGTGCTGGCACCGCGTCTCAACTCACAGACGGAGCAGCAGACCTAGGCAAATGCAGGGGAAACCCCACTCGGGACAGCGAAACTATCGCGTCAAAGTGGAGTGTCTGAGGAGTCGATGATCAAGGCCAAGGAGATGCAACCCCAAATGATGTACGTGATCAAAAGCTTGAGGCCTGCCTTGAGCCAGTTGTTTCGTGTGGTGCGTGTGGAGGATCAGAGCACTCGCTTCTAAGCAGGTGCTTACGGAGTCAGTCGACGTGGATCAAGTCTTGCTGCACGAACGGTAGAAAGACGAAGCGGCTAACGTCATCTTCCAGCCAATGCGTTGAGCGCGGATGCGCGGGAAGCCGTGCATCAAGCCAGTCGTTGTGTGGCGTGCACGATGGTGGAAATCCTGGATGTTCACGATCACTCCCAGACTCATTGTTTTATACAAAGTAGCAGTCAGAGAGTGGTATAGGTGGGTGGCGAACAAAGGGAGCAAGAAGGCTTCGGGTGGGACATGTTTATTTTTGGGTTGCACTGCCCAATTGACTGGCTGGCGCGGTCTCGTTCAGTTCGCGTGGTGCGGTCGATCGTGGCCGTCATCGTGCCAAGTTCTTCGAGGCTTCGTCGGCCGCGATCCGAGTTGCTTTCAAGGTTCGACGGTTGCCATCGTGTGCCGTCCCAAGAGCTTTTGTCCATCCGTGTCCTTCATATCCTTCCGTCTCTGCAGCACAAGTCTTTCTTGCCATCTCTTCTCACATTCGCTTCTCAAGGCACCATTATCAAGTATCTTTATCGCCGTTTCAACGAGAGTCGCTGGAAAGCACCTTCTGACACCTGAACGCGTCGTTTCAATTGGACAGACCTTATTTATATTGAGGGCTAGCTATAATCAGCCACACCTTCGCTTATACACAATAGCTGATCCTGTACGTATCCGTCTTTTTTGTCTCACTCCTCCGACTCCTCTTCTAACGCGTCTCCCCTAAAGGTTGTGAACCTTTTCTCTTCTTCGACACTGGCATTCGACAAGATGCCTTCAATCCGATCACTCTTGTTCGCTGGACTCCAGGTCGCTGGATTTGCGCTGGCCGAGATCACTGAGAGCCATGAGGATGTGCCTGACGTTGGCGTTTTCAGACAGCTGTTGGGTCGTCTGCCCGAAGAGTCTATTCACGCTGCATTGTCCGGACATCTAGGAGGGAAGTATCAGGCTGGCGTATTCGAAAAGGACCACAGGGCCATGGAGCACATTCACAAGGATAACCCGTCGCTGGCTTCGCGTCTCATTGAGATTGCAAAGCATGATGTCGCTGTGCGAGCAGAGTTGCGCAAGAGACAGGACAACAGCGCCGACAACACGACTGTCATCGCCGTCCCTTCGACCTCGACTTCGGACGACGCGTCGACCAGCACCGAAGCTGTCATTGTTACCGACTCCAGCACGACCTCTGTTTCCTTGACCACTGAAACCTCGTCCCCTTCGACAACAGATGCCCCTACTTCGACTGAATCGTCCGTAGCTCCTTCGAGCACTACAGGAGGTGAGAGCAGTGCTGATCCCTCGTCCGCTTCTTCTGCTTCTACTTCTGCTTCACCCGCGTCGCGCTCGGATACTGTTGTCACTACTTCTTCCGGCTCGACTGTTTCATCTTCTGCTCCGGCCTCATCTTCCGAGGTCTCCTCTGCCGCCCAGAGCTCTGTCTCCTCCCAACAGAGCTCTGCTTCTTCTGATGCTGCGTCCTCCTCCGCAGCTCAGTCTTCTGCTTCGTCTTCTGCCCGTCAGACTCCACAATCCTCCGATGCTTCATCTGTTTCATCCCAATCTCCCTCCTCCAGTGCGGTTTCTTCTGCTGGACGTAGCTCATCTGTTGTAGCATCCTCATCGGCAGCTCCTTCGACCGACGCTTCCTCCGTCGCTTCTTCCGAAAGCTCAGCAGCTGCCTCTTCCGCCGCCGAAAGCTCTGCTGAAGCCTCCTCTGCCGAAAGCTCGACTGCAGCTTCATCTGAGAGCTCCATCAGACCCACTGTTGTTGCCATCACTACTACTAATTCTGCCGGAAGTACCATCGAAACTTCGGCTACCGCCACTCGCCAGGTCGCCGCGTCAAGCACTAACGCAGAGAGCTCTGCTGCCGCTTCTTCATCCGTCGCTGCTTCGACTGCCTCTGGTATCCTCGTCCCTGTTGTCCTGTCGAGCACCAACAGCGAGGGCAGCACCGTCTACCAGACCACTTCTGCTTTCCAGCAGTCCGCATCTGTCAGCGTTGAGCAGACCTACACCACCACAAACGCTCAAGGCAGTGCTGTCACTACTTCTGCTCGCTTCCCCGGTGTCGTCGTTGTTACTACAAACTCCCGTGGCTCGACTGTTTCAACCACCTCAGCTGTCGCTAGTGTCGCTGTTGACCAGGATGGTGACGTTATCACCTCGGTTGACGCACCTGTTCCAAGCGGCAGCACTCGTCGTACAAGCGCCTCGGACGTGGTGACTACCACTGATCAGTATGGCAACAGCGTTATCCTTTCTGGCGCCACTCGCGGAGCTGTGATTACTACTACTGATGCTAGAGGATCTACCTTCATCACCACCTACACTCCCGGTGGCGGCAAGGTCAGCTCCCTTGTGCTCATGACCACGACCTTGGCCGATGGTGCTCCCAGCACTGTCACTTCGCTTGCTGTTGTCGGTGGTGCACAGGCCGCAACTGCTTCTTCCGACCGCCCCAGCTCTACCAACACCAGCCCTCCCGGTCTGCAGTCGGGTGCCGCCAGCGCATCTCGCGCTCACATGAAGGGTGCACTTGCCGTTGTTGGTGGTGCTTTGGGCTTTGCTTACATGCTTTGAGAGTGTGTTCAGCCTCGACTCACGAGACAAGAAATATACGACAAAAGGGATACACAGGCACTTTAATGCCTTGTAAATATGTTGCTGCGGATTTGTTCTTTTCATCATTGTTTTATTCGACACCACGATCACGACTCTCCTTAAAACGTTTGTACTTTACCATTTAGCATAGCGGGAAATGGGTTTCAGGAGCAAGGCATCTAAACGCTCAAGGCGTAATATTTTTGTTCATCATCAGATAGGAGCAATCCATCTTCTTTCTTTGCACGAGACCATTCCAAGAATCAATTGTGCCATGTGCTGAGTCGGCTTGTTGCAGTAATACATTCCGATGTGTCACAACTTGAGATACAATAGCAGTCGCAACCAAAGCATGACTGCCTATCCTGAAGTTTCCAGGCTTCACATTGCTTCACTTTAGCGTCGATCATTGTCTCTCAAACATTCTCTACACTCCATCGCCTTTTCGACGGTCTAGTTCGACAAGCTCAGGAAACTCGTCACCTCAATGCCTGAGAAGCCCCTACACTTACACCTACGTACCTGAACTTGTTGCTATGGTCATCGCAACCTTCAAGCGCATCATCTACATACGACTATTCCGCGCCGTCCGAAACACCCGTATCTCACCTATCGGCATGTATCTGGCGTACAAGGGCACCGGGCTCGGAGATGTCAAGATGTTTGAGAACATGAGCATATCGGACTTTGTAGCGGTCTAGGAGCCTTACAATGGAAACGCTCAGCCAACAGACATTATCGGCAATCTGAAGAACGTCAGGTGTGCAAATGTGGAAGCATGGTACCATTGAGACAAAGCTGATGTTGATGCAGAAGGAAGCACAATTGCATGCATCCCAACTGTCAGAGATGGCACGTGTGAACTCTCAAGTCATGATCCAGCAGACTGATGGCAGCATGGATTGGAAGCAGATCATAATATGGGATACAAGAAGCATCACAGATCAATCGGTGGAGGATTCACTATTATCGTTGTCATTGCTGTGCCAAGAGGAGGGGAGGATGAGAAGAGTTGTGTTGAGTATTTTAAGTTTTGAGCCTCACAAGCGCGCCGTGTTGGCTGACGGCGGATGACCACCAGACCGAGCCACATCTCGTCAACTCTCAAGCAGGGTTCTATTTGCTGAAGCAGATGTCTCTATCACGCAAAAGTTCTCGAATCAATTGCATCCAGTACCCAAAGAACGGTTGAAAGGCTCGAAAGTGATCGTAGCGGAGACGTCCGACTTCAGCCGAAGCTTGCTCTTGAAGCCTTTGGTCATTTATATCGAGTAACGCAAATACAAGCGCATGCAGAGTCGATAGTAGACACTTTTGCAAGAACTTCTCGCAGGTTCGCGTTGATCTCACCTTCAGATTCGGCACCATAGAGCAAACGACAAAATGGTTCCCGCACTCAGAAAGATCCTCATCATCAACCCAAACTCGACGAGAGCCATGACGAATGCGCTCAAGCCGCTGGTTGATTCTCTGGGCTACTCCTCGGTATTTATCACTAGCCCACTGAGAAACAAGAAGCATGTCTGAGTTTGGGTGTTTTGTACAGACACAACATACATATTTCACAGCACCTTCAGGACCAGCATCAATCAACAACGAAGACGACGCGGCGGAGTCAGCCAGACACTGTCTAGAGCCTCTGCTCCCACTACTCGAAACACACGACGCTTTCCTCGTTTGCTGTTACTCGGCGCATCCACTTGTTGGGCAGCTCAAGGCGAGACCAGAAATTGCTAGTCGCCGCAAGCCTGTGACGGGTATCTTTGAAGCATCTGTTAGCAGCAGTCTCCAGGCCATCGGGCCCGGTGAACGATTCGGCATAGTTAGCACGGGTAAGGTATGGGAAGCTACATTGCGTGAGGCAGTCGACAACTATCTCGGTGTCGAAGACAATACCGAAGGTAGTGCAGCATTCGCAGGAGTGCAGACGACAGGCCTCAACGCTACAGAGTTGCATGAGATTTCACCAATCGAAGTTCGCAGCCGTATGAAGAAGGCAGTCGCAAGACTTTTGATCGATGATGCGGGTGGTCCGGTCGGAGCAGTGTGTCTTGGATGTGCAGGTATGGCAGGGTTCGATGACATGGTCAGAGAGGCAGCTGTTGAAACGCTTGGTCATGGTCAGGGATCGAAGGTTCGCATTGTCGACGGTGTTGTTGCTGGAGTGGCATGGCTAGAAGGAGCTCTACGATCGGGCATGTAGATAGAACCATGTTCCCTCCCCATGAAATGACTCTCAATTCTTAAGCTATGATGAATGTTTCGAAGAAGATTGATATTCGGGCTTTGTTCGGAGAGAGGTCGAAGCTCTCCCTGTAGCAGCCGCGGCTCCTCGAAGGGCCAAACAAATCCTCGAATCACCAACTCTCTCTTTTCAAGGTGGTCAGCACATACGCACAATGGCAGCGACAGAGACAAAAGCAAAAGCGACCAAGTCGCATCCGATCGAGAGCTGGGACGACGGTATCTCGCCCATCTACACACACCTACACCCGCTGCTATTACTCGGCCTGTTTTATTACCAGTTCCCCTCGCTGGTCGAGAATCCCGTCGAAACATTGCCTCAGACAGCATTGGGTGTCGCCGCCCTCCAACTACTATACCTCTGCATCTGTATCCCCGGTAGCAACCAGGCCCAGCTGCCTCAGCGTGGAAAGAAGAAGGGCAAGGTCACTCAAAACCACCAAGGAGACACTGGCTTCGGTGCCAAGTTGGTCGTAAGTGCTGCCCTTGTCTAAACCAAGCACTTCTTGACTTCGTACTAACTCTCTGTATAGCCTGGAATTCTCTCGCTCATCCTCGCCGTCACTCTCGGAGCTCCCCTCATCGCCATCGTCCTCATCCTCTTCGGTGCCCCGCTCACCTCCCACCAAGCCCACACCATTTACTGCGGTCTCCACATCTCCCTCCTCGCCGCCTACCCTCTCTTCTACGTCCACGGTGTCGATGGTGCCAAATGGATCGAGGTTGGCGCATTGGCTGCACCCATTGACGAGGTCTTTGGTGCCACGGTCGGAACTCTGATTGGTGCTTGGGTCGGTGCTGTGCCCATCCCTCTCGACTGGGACCGCGAATGGCAGAAGTGGCCAGTCACCATCTTGGCTGGAGCCTACATGGGATATGCGGTTGGCAAGATTGTGGGTGGACTGCTGCTCAAGGGCTCCAAGATTAAGATTGCATGAAGTGGTTGAGCACATACTCCGAATTCACACAACCTGCTACGATAGCAAAGCTTTGATCACGAGCAAGCTTCTCTCAAGCAACCAGGTCCATGGCTACAGACTAGCGATTGGCACAAGCAGACTCGCATGCCGTTTTCAGAACAAAGACTCGGGTCAAAGAAGTACAATGCCATAGCTCGACTGCATTGAGCAAAAACTCGGCAATGCTTGGCTGTGTTTCAACAGCATCATGGGCAGAAGAGCAGAAGGAAACCAAAAGACCACAAGGTCCACATATCGCATATCAATCTATATCTCGCATGAACCATCGACTTGGCGTTTTAATCAAACAATTCTCCAGAATCTCCAGATTTGCACTCCAGACCGCAAACCGCTTCTTTCATTTCGCTTCTTGGCAAAAAACGCACTTCGATGGTATTCCACAATCGTTGACGTCGAGCGTCATGCGGTAAAGCGGCGGATCTTGGTTGAAACACATTGATCGGCACTTCTAGAGATCTTGTGGAAGGTAGACAAATCGTGGGGGAGCGAATTACAGGCAACGGTTCCTCAAAGACCGCTGCGGAAAAAGAACGCATGCACCTGTCTTGATGCATGAGGAAAGGCTTATTGTACAAGTAGATCTGCAGACTACGGTCCCTGACATATTAAAAAGAAGATGTCATGGACTTCTGGCTGGTAGATTCGTGGACGGTGGTTGGTCATCTGAAGGATATTGACCGTCATCTTGAGGGACGTCTCTCCTGATGTCGGCCTGTTTGATGGTTTCAAATCACAGTTCCGGGTCTGGAAGAGCCGAACAGACCGCGACCGCAGTCGCCGGGACCGGAGCAACTGGATTGCGCGTGTACCAACACTTTTCTATGAGCAAGCCGCTGCACCCGCTTGCTGCTTGCTCATCATGACAATCTCCGTTGCCTCCGTCTCCGACATTCCCCTACAAACCTCGCTCTCTTAAAGACAAAAGAAGTCTGTCGTTCGCGCGTCGCGAAAAGTCCCAAGACCCTATGAGTGTTTGAACGGTGCCCTGTCAAATCTACAGAAGCCGCTCAGTTTGCCCCACCACCGCTTTGGCAACTCTTAAACTCTCAACCACTTTTCTTCCAAGAACAAATAAACCCCCCTTTGCGCCACTCCTCATCTGGACTTGAATCTCTTCCTTCCTCTCACAACATACAACGCAATTGACCTCGACCTGCAGCCTTCGACGCCTCCCATCTGTCCGTTGTCGCTGTACCTTGAGATTCCTGTGCCCCGCGACCCCGCCATCCGATCGACCTTTTATTTTCTGGACGCTCTGGGCACGCGACAAAGCCCGAAGCAACGCATTATAAAGCAAGCCATCTTGCTTGACGAGTCGCACAAAGAAAGGATCTCCCTGCTGTACGGCCCTCTGAGCCGCTACGCTTGTTCCAAAAACAACCATGATTCCATCCATTCCTCGTCTCGAAGACTACGAGGTCTCTGAGAATTACGGCTTCCTTCCTTCAGAGTACCCACTCGAGGTATTGCCGGACACTTACTATAGACCTTGGGAAGCCATTGTCAGAAATCTTCAAGGTTTGATCCTCGGCAAAAGACTGCGAGGCGTCGTCGAAAGCCTTCCTGTCTTGTCTACCGAATACCTCCGCTCAGATGCCGAATGGCGTCGCGCCTACATGATGCTTGGCTTCATCTCACACGCCTACATCTGGAACGGAGAGCGACCAAAGGATCGTGTTCCTCCTAGCATCTCGATCCCCTTCACAGCAGCTTGCAAGCATCTGGAGTTGCCCACCGTTGCCACATACGCCGGAGTGGTTCTATGGAACTACCGACCACTCTTCGGATGATGAAGGTATCGATTCTCTGGACAACCTGTCTACTCTCATGACTTTCACTGGCTCGCTGGACGAGTCGTGGTTCTACCTCGTATCAGTAGCCATCGAAGCCCGCGGCGCCCCCATAATTCCCTTAATGCTTCACGCCATCGAGGCCGCCCGTCGTGGTGACAAGGCCGTCGTGACTGAATGTCTACGCTCATTCGCCGAGCGCCTAGACGAACTCTCCTCAATGCTCGTCCGTATGTACGAGAACTGCGACCCCCACGTTTTCTACCACCGCATTCGCCCTTTCCTTGCCGGCAGCAAGAACATGCACGAAGCCGGCCTCCCCAACGGCGTCATATTCGACACCAACAGCAAGGAGGACGCCTACGTCCAATACAGTGGTGGCAGCAACGCTCAATCTTCCATCATCCAGTTCTTCGACCTGATCCTTGGAGTCGAGCATCGTCCCACTGGCAGCAAACCTCATGACACGCCCGCAGCAACAGTCCAGCAAGGGCCTTCTGCAAACTTCATCCACGACATGCGCACGTATATGCCTGGTCCCCACGCTCGTTTCCTCGAGCACGTAGGCACCGTAGCAAACATCCGCTCTTTCGTCACCACAAACCGCCACGATCGCGCTCTAGCAGGTGCCTTTGACGCCTGCTTAGCCATGCTGCGCAACTTCCGCGACAAGCATATCCAAATGGTATCACGCTACATCATCGTCCCCTCCCGCGAATCACGCAATAGCAACGCACGCTCCCTCTCCCCCACGGCAAGAAAGGACTCTGTATCTCCTCAACAGATGAACATCGCAGCCGCCAGCTCGGAAAGCAAGGATAAGAAGAACCTTAGAGGAACCGGAGGAACAGCATTGATCCCTTTCCTCAAGCAATGCAGAGACGAGACTGGCGAGCCCGCTATCGATGCTTGGGCTAGACGTCTCCTGAACAATGGCCCTGGAGCTGCTGAGTTGGGAGGAGCGAGGATGGGAAAGCTCGGTGAGCATGCTTCTGGTGAGACTGCTGTTGTGGGTCTTGCTGGTGTGTGGAGTGTGGATGATTCCGACGGTGGTATCTGCCACTGGTAAATCCAGCTTGTCTGTGATTCTTGCTCTTCTTTGCTGTTTTCTTGTTCTCGTCAAAAAGCGATGGAGTTTTGGTGGTGGGATATCAGATTTTATCGTGGCTCACGCTCTCATGCACAAAAGGTGGAAATGGAATGCAATGAAATGGGACATGCGGGACATGTATACAAATGGTTCTTTTCCTCAATGTATCAACTATAGAGAATAATAATATCTCTTCTCTACTACTTTTGACCAGCTTTCAAAACGGCCCTCTGCTTTCGTGTCTCCCAGTTCCAACAAAAGCATGGAAAATGTTGCGGAGAAGTTGCTTCCGATGTCATCCGGTCCTCGGTCAGATTACTGCTTTTGGTCCAGCATGCGGACTTCAATGTATTTCAATGCTAGACCTTGATCCGAGGCAATGTCGTCCCACTACCACATGACACCGCGGTCGTTCCGCTTTCGAGTCCGCTACCGGAGAGCATCGCAGCGCACTTGTTGGATAACTCCAACTGATCGCCTTTCGTGGCCGTGACCAAGAAGCGAGCCTGGCGCTGTCCTGCGGAAGCCAGACTGACAGTCTGACTTGGCTTGAGTTGTTGTGTTGCTCAAAGATAGTCCTTCTTGCGAGCAGTGCGGGTGTATTGGTTCATGTGCCATTCAACATCGCCATCCTTGTTCTCGAGAGTACCGGCTCTGATCTCGAACAAACGCATAGTCATACGAGGGCCAACCTCTGCCAATTCAACACTTTGGTATCCAGTCTTGACGAAAACGTGGTGGCGGACCTCGATGCTGTCGTCGATGTTCTTGAATGTAACGACACGAGAACCGAGTTTTGCTGAGGGCTCGCGCGGAGGGAACAGATGTTGCAGGATCTTGACGATACGACGACCGAGGACGGTTGTGAAGCCTTCGAAGATAAGGTGAGGGTAGCTCTCGCTGACAGTGCCGCGCTCGGCATTGGGAATATCGGCGCGCAGGACAACGTTGTGCAGGGAGAAGCTGGCGGTAGGACCGTGAGGGAAATGGCTGATGGTCATGGCAGTGGGAGTACCACGGTGTTCGTGAACCAGGATCATGTCGGTGAGACCAGAGCCCTTGGCTGAGCCGACCAAGTTGTTCAGAATCAAGTTACCACGGTTCAGACGGACGGCTGTGGGCAGGAGCAGACGAATCTCCTTTGCGAAAGTACCGAGACGACTGCTGGGATCGCGGGATGTGGTGACCAGAATGCGCGGGTCGACGACACCTGACAGGTGCGAGTATTCATCGTCCAGTTCAAGCTCTTCCTGAGTTGTGCGATCCGGGCGGGATTCATCGTAGCGGTAGTCGGCGCGAAGAGACTTGTCGTTGGCAATCGAGGGATCCAGAGGCTTTCCAGAAGCCAGAGAAGACTTCAGCTTTGCTCTCTTCTCGGCGATCTCTGCATCGCGCAGTGTCAGGGCTCTGCGGTATAGGTAGTCGCGGCGTTCGCGGGCTTGACGGCGCTGAAGGATGTTAGTTGGTGAAGGAGAGGCGCAAAGGGGGGTTTA
>Ga0181467_100324_pt1 | contig 25244 bp, 18 predicted proteins | sample InSIn5gowninarea_2_FD_119079 | JGI IMG/M metagenome (GOLD analysis project Ga0181467, IMG submission 119079) | Clean room microbial communities from NASA Spacecraft Assembly Facility at Jet Propulsion Laboratory, Pasadena, California, USA -... ... | reverse complement strand
TGGCTTTATTCATCCCTATGCCTTTATCTGTCACCGCAATGACAAGTCCACCTGCCCTATTATAGGTACTTAGAATGATTTCCGGAGGCTGTGGAGAATATTTATCGGCATTATCTAACAGGTTATAGAGTACATTACTAAGATGATGCGTATCTGCCTGGATAATGGCCTTTTCTGCCTTCAATTGCAGGTCAATGCTCCCATTGCGCTTACTCACTTTTACTTGGGCTGTCTGGGCAATACTATTGATCAGCTCGTTGATATCTATCCTTTGCATCTTTAATCCTAGTTGACCTCTTTCCAACGCGGCGACCTGTAAGACATGATCGACCTGTACTTGCAAGCGCTGCGTCTCCTGAAACACAATAGAAGCGTAGCGTATAAGTTTCTGCTCATCTAACAGGTGGTGTTTTTTGTGCAGTACTTCACTGGCAATAGATAAATTCGTGAGAGGCGTTTTTAGCTCGTGGGTCATGCTGTTGATAAAATCTGTTTTCATTTCCGATAGCTTTTTTTCTTTTAGCATCCGGACAGCCATATAAGAAAACACTGTCAGCACGAGTAGAAAAGTAAAAACGGTAAAAATCCATATGCCCATGCCCCCGGCCAGATAAGCTTCTTTGGCAGGAAAGCTTATACTAAAGTTTATAGGGGTTATTGCTTGATTGCGGCCTATGCAAGCCACATTCTTTTCTACAGGCCCTGGCTGGGGGGTGGAGGGTGTCATTAACTGTATAGTTACCTAATAAAACCTTATTATTCTTTGCCTGATAAAGAGTGAGCTGATAACCTGTTTTTATCTGATAAATGGCCAGTTGCACCCTCACCAGGGAATCTACCGAGTGGTAGCTGGCAGAGCTATTGAAGGGAACATAAAAATCATTCGTGGCTCTTTGTATGATAGGTCTAATGGCAGTAGTTGAATCTTTGCTCTGCAAAAGAAGCCCATGGGCAACCGCTCTCAGCGCTATGTTCACCTTTTCATTAAATTGCCTTTCTTGCTCGTTGAAAGCAACCTTGAACCAAAATAGTTGAATCGCTAACAGGCCAAAGAGCGAGATAGCAGCCAGTACGACCATCACTTGTACATATTTTTGTTTCATATCTATGGCGAATTCCTTATAAACCTCTAGTGGGAACTCCTTTGGTCTAAGGTAATCATTTACGAGCGGAAACCAGGGACTTTTACATTTCATTAACATTCTTTTACATACTCTTAACTAACCCGTAAGGCAATCTTTGGTATGTTTGCTTGGGTAATAGTCTTTCTGCATGCTTAAAGGCTCATTTTGCTTTTCAAGCGAAAGAGCAAGCGCCAACTATTACACTCAATAAAGGAAGTATAGTAGCTCATGGGAGAAAGGTATGTATACACTCTTGTTGCCTATGGGGACATGCAGACTTTTGAGGGTTACAGGGAAGCATACTTTTGGCAAGTACGATCAAACATGAATTGATCAGGTGAAGGAAAGAAGGTAGTAATTATAAGGAAAATATACGCAATTGCATACAAGAGTTGCCTTTACACAACTGTTAGCACCAATTCTAAAAACAATACAATGATACAGCAACTATTCAAGGGGACTGTTTTTCTCGCCTTGACATTTGTGGTTACTTCCTGCAACGGACAAGTCAAAAAAGACTTACCGAAAGAAAAGGCAGTTGAATCAAAAAGAATACAGGATGGGCAACTAAAACTTATAAAAACACAAAGCAAAAATCCAGGAGATAATGTTAATAGTAGTTTGCAAGACAAAGCAGGTAACCTTTGGTTTGGCACCACACGTGATGGTGTTTTTAAATATAACGGTAAATCGTTTGTTCAATATACAACTATAAATGGGCTGAACAGTAATACTGTTTTGAGTATTCTGGAAGATAAAAGCGGTAAGATTTGGATAGGTACTGAAGCTGGTGTTAACCTTTACGATGGTAAAACATTTACCAGAGTCCAGATCCCTTTACGAATAAATATGCCTCCCAACAAGCAACGCAACACGCATGATGTATTTAGTATCATGCAGGACAAAAGCGGAAAACTATGGTTTGCCACCATTGATGGTGTTTACATCTATGATGGCAAAACCTTTACTCCGTTTGTAGTTAAAGAAGCCGGAGGTGGTTTTATGAGCAGTAACCATAACGTAGAACGTATTCTAGAAGATAAATCAGGTAACATATGGTTTGGTGGGCGGAGTAACGAAGGTGTGTTTCGTTACGATGGTAAATCTTTAACTAACCTTAAAGTAAACGGGACCGATTGGGCCTGGCCTACTTTACAAGACAAAAACGGAAATATTTGGTTCAGCAATTGGAAAGGTGCCTACCGTTATGATGGCAAATCATTCATAAAAATGGATGGACTATCTACCGGTTCTACTAGTCCTATTACCCGGATTATCGAAGACAAAAAAGGGAATCTTTGGTTTGGAGGTGGTGATCGTGGAATTTGCCGGTACGACGGAAAATCATTCACTTGTTTTACTACAAAAGATGGATTAATCAATAATGATGTGTGGTCAATTTTGGAAGACAAAGCTGGAAATCTGTGGATAGGTACCAGGAACACTGGTTTATCTCGGTACGATGGAAAATACTTTACCAGTTTCTCGGAAAACAGCGCGTTTTTCTCAATTGGCCAGTATAAAAAATGGTAACATACGCCCATACGATCAATGGGCCGCTCCACCTCAGAGCTGACGCATGGAGCCTCGTTACCAATTAGCTGTGCTTGGTTCTCGAAAATAAAAAGAAAAATGATGAAACACATTCACCTATATACTTTGTTCTTACTGTTTGTTTTTTGTACTTCCTCTAAAGGTCAAAACAAAACAGACCTACCACCAGATACTAACACGCCCGAATCCAAAGAGGTAATCTCCTCCAAAGGACCTAACAATATCACTCGTAACATTATACAAGATAGAAAGGGTAACATTTGGATTGCCACATTTGGGGGTATTTTTCGCTACGATGGAAAATCGTTTATCCATGTGACCAGTAAAGTAAGTTCGGCCCGCTTTTTTTCTATTTTAGAGGATAGTAAAGGTAATTTCTGGTTCGGCTCTATTGGTTCAGGCGTGTATTACTATGATGGGAAATCGTTTCAAAATTTCACCACCAAGCAGGGGCTTGTTAATGATGAGATTACGTGTATTTATGAAGATAAAGCCGGCAATATTTGGCTGGGTGCCAATGGAGGAGCAAGCCGTTATGATGGAAAATCCTTTCAAAATTATATGATGAACGGAGATTTGATGATGGAAGAGAAAACAGGTAAAACTTTTCCAACTTTTACCCGTCCCCCTAATGAAGTTACTTCTATTGTGGAAGACAAAAATGGCAAGTTTTGGTTTGGTACCAGGGGCAATACGTTCGTTTATGATGGAGAAACATTTACCAAAGTCACCATTAATTTTGGTAAACCTTTTACTAATGTTCGTACGATAATCCAAGATAAAAATGGCAATATCTGGCTCTCTGGCACGGATGGTCTTTGGCACTATAACGGCATTACATTTACCAATGTCACAGAAAATTTTGTTGGATATATCCACGAAGATAAGAAAGGAAACATTTGGACTACTTCAGAAGCTGCACAAGGTTGGGTACTTTCCCGGTATGACGAAAAGTCGTTGTCCACCGAAAAGCCTACTGTAACCGAAATAAATCCAAATGAGGGGAGGATGCTTTTTGGAATTTTAGAAGCGAGTGATGGTAGTATTTGGTTCGGGGCAGATGGCGTGTATCGGTATGATGGGAATACCATAATCGACTTTAAAAGGTAAAGAGGATCAGAAATAATGTGTATAGCCAATCAGTTAAAGCTGTACCCTTGTTCATAATGGAAATAGAGAAATTATATCTGCTACCGAGAATCAAAGTGCTGTCTTAGAAAGCCCAAGAAGTAGAGAGCAATTTAGCCAAGCTTTATAGGTACTGGTTTGAGTAACCAGGTAAGAAGTTGGCAGACATACGCTATGTGTTTACCATCCCTTTTGGGTAACTAAAAAATTAAATTTCCCGTCTGCTATCTTTCGGATATCTATTCTTAATCTTAAGCGGGAACATCAGTTTAGTTATCGGCAGGTAGCAGCAGATCCCTAACAGTGCTTTTTCAAGGGCAGAAGCAGGAATCAAGAGAGGACATAGGGATGGGGTCACTTAACTTACAAAGTATGTTAGCCTGTCGGGCTATTAGCGTCCAACTTCCTTCTTTTTTCAGCCATACCTTAGTATAGCCTCTTCTCAGGGTTTGGCCTGTTTTAGCTTGATCATTCGTAGGAATAACTGTTTCATTTCCCATGGAAAGCACAACATTTCCTTGTATGAGTATGCTTTCTACCTAGCGAATCAAGGAACTTCGTGTTCTTTTTAGAACAGGTCGATCAGTCACAGAATTGTCAGGTGAGTTTACTACATACTTTTTATCCCACAATTTAATAAAGCGTAAGTGTGTCGCTTTCTACAACTGCCCGAGCTTCAGCTTTCTCAAGGTTTCGAATAGTAGCCGCCACATTATCATCTTGTGCATTCACTGGAGAGGCAAACAAGAAAAAAGACAGTATCAGAATTAATTTTTCCATTAGTAAGCAGTTAGGGTGATAATGTCTTAGGAAGCCGTTGCCTAAAAACAATATGTCGGGGCTGTATAGCGGAAATATTCTACTATAGAACTATGAAATAAGCTGAGTATTAAGTACTTATAAAGAGAATGTTTGATTAGATATAAATTACCGAGGTAGTTAAAATAATTCCTACTTTTTTGAAAAATTATTCAGTCAAGAACATAAAAAGATGGAGTTTTACCCAATTTTTCCATTTTAATAGTAGAATATTTCCTGCTATTGAATAAGTAACAACTATTTGAATAGCAGTTGAGCAAACGCCAATAGATCATGTCTCCAGACTGGCCAGGTATGTCCACCCGCATATTCGCTATATTGGTATTGAATGCCCAGTTTATCAAACTTTTTCATCATGACCCGGCAATTTTCATGGGCAATGTCTTCCTTACCGCCCATTGAAATCCAGAAATGTTTCAAGTTAGAATTAATGGTTGCCGCATTACTTTTCATAAAAGCATATTGCGGATCAGAAAGCGTGGGATTGTTGGCAAACCAGCCTGAACTAAACACCCCAAGAGATGAGAACAAGTCCGTGTTTTTAATTCCCGCATACAAAGTCTGTAATCCACCCATCGACAAACCAGCTAAGGCCCGGTTCTGGGCATTAGTAGCTACCCGGTAGTTGCTTTCAACAAAAGGAATTACCGCCTGCTTTAATTCGTTTTCGAATGCTCTCAATACATTTTCGTTAAAGCCAGCAATACCTCCAGTATTGCCCATGTTGCCATCGAGCATGACAATGAGCATGGGTTTGGCTTTATTCCCGGCAATCAAGTTATCCAGAATTAAATCTGTTTTACCCTGGGTAGCCCAACCGTGTTCGTCTTCGCCACCGCCATGCAGCAGGTACAATACCGGGTATTTTTCAGTAGTACTGGCATCGTATCCTGGAGGGGTATAAATGTTAAACTTACGCCATGAATTAGTAACGGTAGAGTAGTAGCGTTTTGTCCGGATATCGCCATGTGGTACATCTTTGAGGGCATAATACCCGCCTTCGGCAAAAGGAATTTCAATACCACTGGCCATGCGACCCATGCCGTAAAAAGTTTCACTGGCCGGATCGGCAACTGCTACGCCATCAATCAATAAGGAGTAATAATGAAAACCCCGGCTAATGGAATCTGTCGTAACTGTCCAGAATCCACTGGTATCTTTGACCATGTCATATTTTTTGCCCAGATCAATCTGTAATTTTTGTGCCTCTGGTGCTTTTACACGAAACACCACGCGGTTGTCCGGTAAAATCTGCGGATAGCTGGCGGAACGGACATTGGTAGAGGCCGGTGAACCCAATATGGTATATTTGGAAAATGAGGCTACATCCACGGGTTTAAAGAGAAACTGGGAGAACATATACAGGCCGTTTTTCCATACCTTAAAATCATGTACACCCGGCTCTATATAGTAAATATGGGGCACCTTGTTTTCATAGAGATAATCGTGGGTGCGTTTGCTTACCGAGATTAGGTTGTCTTTATCTCCACACGAAATCCAGAGCAGTTTCAATTGCTTTTTAGCTTCCTCGGGGTTTGGCAGCAACTCCTCCGGTTGTCTAGTATTAGGTGCGGAAGAAAATCCACCTACCCAAGCAAACTTACCCAAATTACCTAAGCCGAAATTTAACGATTGGCCGCCTCCCATCGAAAGCCCAGCAATAGCCCGGTGTTCACGGTCGGTTAACACCCGGTAATTCTTTTCAATATATGGAATCAGATCATCGAGTAAATCTTTTTCAAAAGTTGCAAAAGCTTCTACCTTTTCTTTATCAAACACATTTCCCACTGCCCGGTCATCTTTCATAGCCCTGCCGTTGGGCATGACTACAATCATTGGCTCAAGCTTCTTCTCCGCATACAGATTATCCAGAATTATCTGAGGATTAGCGCCCTTCAGCCACTCTTTCTCATCGCCACCAATGCCGTGCAGCAGGTAAAAAACCGGATATTTCTTTTTCTTTTGATATCCCGGTGGTGTATAGATCAGCGCTTTGCGGGTAGTACCCACCGTTTTTGATTCATACTGAATGGTATCGAGCTTACCTGTGGGGATACCAGAGCGAACCTGGTCAAAGCCCTTTGGCGCTTCCTTTTCGCTGGGTTGTGAAAACGTAAGGTGACTACCTGCCACCAATGCTATCAGTATCGTGATTATTTTCTTCATAGTATCGTTAGTTTCGTTAGGTAAGTTTACCCGTCCGGCATGATTTATTAATGTGATTGAGAAGTAATAATCTAATGCTTACTACTCAAGTACATCAAACAGATCAAATACAATAGGCTGTCATAATATAAGCCTATCGCTTAATAAGACTCTTTCAAGTGTAACTCCAATGAATTTATCTCTACTTTCCCTGCACTTGATTTTTAAACAGCAAGGGGGCAAACTCATGCAGGCTACGACGCCAGGTCTGAAATTCATGGGCGGTATTCTCGGAGATATAAGAAACAGAATTATAACCCGCTGCTTTTAGGTCGGCATCCGCTTTCTTTACCCCATCGGGCTTTTCTTTGCTACCGCAGCTCAGGAATACAAGCCTCGGCTTTGCCTTGTCTTTGAGGTCTTCAGGCGTGTAAGTGCCGCCGCTGAGTAGGCCATAGTACCCAAAAACATCCGGCTTATTAAGGGTAATCATTTTGGTTTCCATACCACCCATCGACAGGCCGGCCATCGCCCGGTTATCCCGGTTGGCCAGCGTACGGAAATTGGCATCCACATAGGGAATTAATTCCTCAGTCAGCACTGTCTGGAATGGATCAATCTTAAAATCCCGTATTCCACCCCATTTTATTTCGTTGGTCATGCCGTAGGTCATCACAATAATAAAGGGTTTGATTTTGCCATCGGCGATCAGGTTATCCATAATCAGATTGGCACGCCCCTGGTTACTCCAGGCTGTTTCATCCTCTCCCCATCCATGCTGCAAGTACAACACCGGATATTTTTTCGACTTGTCCTTATCGTAGCTGGGCGGTGTGTACACAAATGCCCGACGGGCGGTACCAGTGCTTTTAGAGGGAAAAAGAATCTGCTCCACCTTACCGTGGAGTACGTCCTTTAAGGCATAAAAGTCTTGATCGTGAGCCGGAATCTCAATACCGCTCTCCCACCGGACAGAGCTGTAGAAGTTCAAGGCACCGGGGTCATTGAATTTGCCGCCGTCAATTTTTACATTATAGTAATGAAAGCCTTCATCCATGGGCCCCTCGGTAGTACCAGTCCAGAAGCCGTCTTCGCCTTTCGTAAGAATGGTTCCTCCTCGTCCGCCCAGGCCCAGACTTACCCGAACACTATCGGCCAAGGGTGCCTGGATACGGAACCGGGCGTAACCCTGAGAATTGACCTGTGGGTATTCCTGCCCCGGCTGATTCAATGAGGATGGTTTAAAGTCCTCCTTTATGGAAGGTTGGCTTGCCTGTGCAAAACTGTTTACAGTCGTCAGAGCAACTGCAAACAGGATCATTATAGTTTTACAAATCATTTCTTTGGTGTTTTGGGTAGCAAAAAATACGTGTTTAGGAAATGGGTACTCGTAAATACTGCATGGCTCATTTATTTGAATACCTCCTGCAAAGTGGTTGCTAAATATTGCTTGCAGTTCATCCAGGTATGCCCACCCGGCACAATATGAGTATCCAATTTCAGGCTCTTATCTTTAAACATGGCAATATTCTGCTTCACGGGCTCATACAAAAAATCTTCCGTGCCTACACTAATGGTGAATAACTTCAGTTGTTTGTTTAGCTGGTCCACATTAGGCGACCAATCAGTAAAGTTCTTTTTGAACTCATCCGTGGCCGTATATGGCGCATAGGAACACACATATGCAAATTTATCGGGGTTGGTAAGGCCTATATTGAGTGTCTGTCCGCCTCCCACTGAAAAGCCGGCAATCGCCCGGCCTTTACTTTCTTTAACAACTGGATAATTAGCTTCCACAAACGGGATAATGTCGCTTATCATGTCTTTGGTGAAATCAGGTATTGGGCTTGGTCGTACGTTGCCATAGGGCATCACAATAATCATAGGCTTGGCTTTGCCCTGTGCAATGAGGTTATCAGCAATGAAGTTGGCCCGGCCTACTTTTGTCCAGGTTTCTTCTGTATCCGAACCCCCATGAATCAGGTATAGAACGGGGTACTTAGTTTTGCCATTTGGATTTAATCCCGGTGGGGTGTACACCAGCAAGGGGCGGGTTGTACCCAGCGTGGCCGATTTGTAATAGTGGTGGCTGATTTTTCCGTGCGGTACGTTTTGCAGGGAATGTACAAGCGGCTGGTCACCAGGAACATCGACTATGCTGCGTTTGAACCGCTCGTTGGCAAAGATATAGGTATTGCTGGGATCGGCAATCTGCACACTGTCTACCCAGAAACTGTATGGATAAATATCTGGTGTAACTGGTGGTACGGTAACGCTCCAGATTCCAGCTGTATCTTTACTCATAGACAAAGGCGCTTTCAAAAATTCACCGCTTAGGGTTACCTTACTAGCTTTCTTCGAGAAATACCGGAAGGTAATGCTATGGTCGGGAAGTACTTCCGGCGAATTGAGCGCAGGGGGCCTTTGTGCCTTTGAAATAAAGCTCACAAACAGCAGGATAGTTAGTATAGGAAGAGACCTTTTCATTAGTATCTGATAAATGATTGAAATTAGCTGTACAGTTTTTAATGCTTGCCTGAGTTTATAAACTCTTGCTCACTTTTAAGGCTTTGTGCATCTTTTGTGGGAAAACCAGCAGGTACAGAATACGTTACTTTACCTGTTGCTAGCCATTCTGTGACCCTGATTACGGTAGTTTGATACCCGATACACTGGTACGCCGACGGATAGACTTCGCCCTTCCAAAGGTGACCCAAACTTGAATTGTATACGCGTCCCTTACCATAGTTAACTGTCCATTCGACTGGCCACATCTTGCGGGTACCAGTACTATCATAGGCGTAGGATAAAATAGTCATATTTTCGGCCGGCCCACGCGGGAAATAATAGACCTCTGTATTGGCCGTTTGCCATTGGTCAGGATAATTTTTATTGATCGGATGCCGGTTAAGAATCTGAATGACGGCATTAAATCTGTCATCATGCCCGGTGCTCACCCTCTCCTGGCGGAATCCGGACGATATTTTTGTCTGCATCAATTTCCAGTGCATAGCCTCCATTTTTTGGCCGCCAGCCCATCCCAATCATTTTATCGTATTCTTTCCAATGCGGAAATGCATTATTGGCCGAATGAAGGATATATAATCCGCCTCCTTTTTTTACATAGGCTTCCAGTTCTTGTTCTACCTGTCTCGGCCATCGTAAACGAGGATTTTGTATATTGTTGGTATTCTGGATGATTACGTTGTATTTTTTAAAATCAGGTTTCCAAGTTGTCCGCGCAATGCTATCAGAAGGAATGGTCGAAATATCCACTTTAAAACGCCCACTTTCTTCCAGTATCCACTTGGTTACAGCGGTAGTTTGTTGCCAGTCGTGATTGCTAAATCCATCAACAATTAAAACATCGATACGTTTAGCTTGTTGGGCCAAACTGAGATTTGAATAAATTCCCGAAAGAACGATAATTATACAAGCTCCAAGAATTGATTTAGTTTTCATAGGCCTGATCAGATTTTTTATTTGAAAAGCATTGGAGCGGTGTCTGCCAGGTATTTTTTAACATTCATCCATGTATGCCCACCGTCTGTGATCAGGCTTTTAAAATTCACATTCTTCGCCTTCAGGTAGTCCATAAATTCAAGTGTTCCTTTGTAGAGGAAATCTTCACTACCTACACTCACCCACAGCAGTTTGAATTGTTTATTGGTGTGTTCAGGATTTGCGCCAATCTGTGGAAAGTTGCGATCCATTTCCTGGGGCGATAGATAGGAACTGTAGCTGCATACCCAGGCAAACTTGTCCATATTTCCGAAAGCGGCCCGTAAGGTTTGCCCGCCTCCGCGAGAGAAGCCGCCGATGGCCCGGTTGTCGCGGTTGGGAATGGTGCGGTAGTTTTTCTCTACATAGGGTATTACATTCGTTAATAAATCCGTCTCAAAAGCTTTGGCCCGGCTTACAGCTTCTGCATCGTCTCTTACCACTGGGTCGGCGGGTTTAGGTTTTCCTGTTTGCTCGGCTACCCTGGCCGCCACATTGCCGTAAGGCATCACAATGATCATTGGTTTAGCTTTGCCCTCCGCAATCAGATTATCCAGAATGAAGTTGGTTTTGCCTACCTTAAAGTAGGTTTCCTCCGTATCGGTTGTACCGCTGATGAGGTAAAATACTGGGTATTTTTGTGAAGTGTTTTTAGTATATCCTGGCGGCGTGTAAATAACCAGCGAACCAGTGCTGCCGGAAACCGAGGGATAATATTCATAGGTGACTGTGCCATGCGGTACATCTTTCAGGGCGTGCACGAGCGGCGTATCACCGGGGATATCTACCAGACTGGCCTTAAACCGTTCGTTGGGAAAGAAAGCTACATTGGCAGGATCCATCACTGTAACGCCATTCACCTGAAAGCTATACGGATAAATATCGGGTTTGACTGGACCCACCGTTACACTCCAGATGCCCTGCTCATCTTTGGTCATTGGCACCGCTGATGACCCAAACTGCCCGCCATTGAGCAGAACCTCCTGTGCAGATGGAGCCAGGTAGCGGAAGGTAACGGTTTTGTCGGCATTTACCTGCGGCGATACAACCAAAGGACCTCGGGGTGGCTGGGCGAACGAAGCTTTAACCAGGAAAAGCAATAAAAAGGCTGCTAAGCGGATAAATAAAGGTAGTCGCATATATATAATTAGTTGATGCTATTCAAGTGGGCCTATTAGTTCTACAAAGTTTCCATCCGGATCTTGCACTAATACAAAATGTGCATCTTTACTTAACGGTGTGGGGGTAGTTCCCAGGAAAGCAACCTTTTGTTTTTTTAATCTTTCGATGATGGGCTTTAAAGATTTCACCTGAATAGTGATGTATTGCATACCAGTATCATCTTGAATAGTTTTTTGAGTAGGGTGCGTGGCTTTTTTTCCAAAGCTCATTAGTTTCCACTCACTGGCCTCCGGGCTGTTTTCCAGTTTTAATATAGTTACCTCAACAGCTACGCCATTGGTTAGCCCGGAACGTTTCCCAAACTCTTCATTTATGGTAAAATTGCCGGTTTTTACCATACCAATGCCATTGACATAAAAGTCTATTGAACGTTCTATGTCGGAAACTACAACGCCAACACCTATTAACTTACTGCTAAAATTAGTTTGTGCATACGCCAAACAATTCATCAATATCGCACAAATAATAAGGGGTATTCTTACCATAGATTTTATTAGGTTTTATAATGTATAAAATAGTATTTCCTCTTTTACTCGTTAAAGTTAGCTTTCATTTTCCGATACAGTTAACGTGCCACCAAGGTATAGATTTTGCCAGGTTGGGTATCTATGTCGTAAAGTAAGGTTTCTTTCAATACCAGAGCTTGTACATTGGCTTTATCAGAAATAACAGGAGCCGGAGTAGGTTCGGTGAAATAAAACGGATTCGTGTTTAGTCCGGAGGCATTCTTCAATGTACCTCTCTTACTCATTTCTAAGGCATTCGGAACCCGCAGCCGCAGGTTTCCGCCAAGCGTGGATTTGATTTCTACCTTTGTTAATTTTGCCCCATTCCATTGCATACTCACTATTTCGAAACCACCTATGGCCCGAAGTCCGCTGATACTGCCATCCGGCCAGACATCGGGTAATGCGGGAAGCAAATGAAGGGAACCATCGGCGCTCTGCATGAGCATCTCAGTAATGCCAGACGTGCAACCAAAGTTGCCATCAATCTGAAAAGGAGGATGTGCATCAAAAAGGTTGTTGTACGTTCCTCCCCCTTCCGGGTTTGTTCCTAAGGGTGTGAGTTGATTTTGAATCAATTGATAAGCATGGTTTCCATCCTGCATTCTTGCCCACCAGTTTACTTTCCAGCCCATACTCCATCCGGTAGACACATCTCCCCGGTGAATAAGGGTTGTTTTAGCAGCACTAAATAATTCAGGTATCCGGTAGGCAGAGATCTGATTAGAGGGAAACAAGCCATATAAATGCGAGATATGGCGGTGATTATCTTTTGGGTCATCAATATCTTCTAACCACTCCTGCAGTTGGCCATATTGGCCAATATGCATGGGCGGTAATTGACTGCGCATTAGCTTCAATGTATCAACAAATGCCGGGTCTTGTTTTAAAATTTCTGCCGCCCTGATCGTTGTAGTGAAGACATCAAAAGCAATCTGATTGTCCATAGTGGTACCGGCATCCAGCGAAGAGCCGCCATGGGCATTCGGGGCATTTTCAGGAGAAGTACCAGGGTTCACTACCAGCCACTTGTATTTGGGATGTTCTACCAGATAATCTACATAGAATGTAGCAGCCCCTTTTAAAATGGGGTATACCGATGCCAAAAACGTTTTATCGCCATTATACAGATAATGTTCCCAAAGATGCTGACTGGTCCAACCACCACCTGCCACCCACATTCCCCATAGGGCTCCGTCAACAGGTCCGGTAATGCGCCAGATGTCGGTATTATGGTGGGCCATCCAGCCTCTGGCACCATACATGACTCTAGCTGTTTCTTGTCCTGTTTCCGACATCTCTTTTACCATGCGCAGAAACGGCTCATGCAGTTCAGAAAGGTTTGTTTTTTCTGCAGGCCAGTAATTCATCTGGGCGTTGATGTTGATAGTATATTTACTGTCCCAGGGTGGTTTCATTCGATGGTTCCAGATGCCTTGTAGGTTAGCCGGCTGGCCACCGGGTTGCGAAGCAGAAATCAACAAATACCGCCCATACTGATAGTAAAGGGTAACTAGCTGCGGATCATTAGCATTACGGAAATTTTTCAACCGCTGGTCGGTAGGGAGTTTAGCAATCTCAGTTGAACCGAGATCTAATTTTACCCGGTTAAAATAGTTCTGATACGCCTCTACATGTGGTTTAAGCATCGCTTTATAAGACTTCCGGTAGGCTTTTTCCAGATAGGTATCCGCTCTTACCTGCTCATCGGCGCTAATGTCTTTGTAATTATTAAAATTAGAGGCTATAGAAATGTAAATAGTTGCTGTGTTGGCTTCATTTATAATAAGTGAGGTATCATTGGAAGAAAGGGAACCTCCGTGCGTTTTAATGCGGGCAATGCCTTTGAATTTTACCAGCCCTTTTACTCCTTCGTGGTCAGAGGTAATGCCGGAGATAGTCAGTTCGTTTGTTGAGGTAGCTTTAATGGCTGCGTTAGTCTGGGGTGTAGAGAAAGAAGCAGTAAAGGAAAGGTTCCCCGGTTTGCTTGCTGTTAGGTGCATGGCTATAACCTGATCAGGAAGAGAGGCCAGGATTTCCCTGGTATACGTTACTTCACCAACTGTGTAAGATGTTTTGGCTACGGCTCGTTCAATATCCAGTTCCCGGTAGTAATTGGTATAGGTATCGTGTCCAGCAAAGGTTAGGTGAAGGTTGCCAACCGGCTGAAATAGCTGACCATGCGATTTTTTGGTAATAATATTTTTATTGGCGAGCTCCCCGGCTTCTTTTTGCCTGCCATCAAATATCAACTGACGGACTAGGGGCAAGGCAGCTAAGGCATCCGGATTATCATTCCGGTTAGGGCTACCAGACCACACGGTATGTTCATTGAGTTGAATGCTTTCCTTTTCTACATTTCCATAGACCATAGCCCCCAGCCTGCCATTTCCAATGGGCAAAGCATTTTCCCAAGTAGTACCAGAAGGCGTATTATACCAAAGTTTCAAGCCCGGTGTGATCTGTGAAAAGCTTAGGGTTGCCATAGTGAGTAAAAACAAACACAATACTTGTTTCATTCTTTGTACATATCTTGGATTGAGGCAATGATTTTAGTTCTAAAGGTTACTTTGTTCTAATGAAAAAGACCTCTTTACGGGATCTCAATTATGGCTTTAATCACACCACTATCCGGATTCAACCAGGATTCAAATGCACCAGCTACCTGATTAAAAGCTACCCGGTGCGTGATATAGGTGGTAGGGTCGATCTCTCCCTTTTGTATAGAAGATATTACTTGCTCAAAATCCTGCCTGGTGGCATTGCGGCTACTCATTAAGGTTGCTTCCCGTTTATGAAATTCCGGGTGAGAAAAAGATATTTCACCTTTCTGCAACCCAATTAACACATACCTTCCTCCATGAGCCATGTATTTAAAAGACTGATTGATCGCTTTTAAACTTCCAGTTACATCAAAGACCACTGTGGGCATATCCCCATTTGTAATTTCTTTTAATTGCTGAAGCACATCTGGAGAAGATGCATTGACGATATGGTCCACCTTTAGCCTTTCCTTACAGAACCGAAGGCGCTCTTCATTCAGGTCCATAGCAATCACCTTTGCCCCAGCTATTCTAGCAAACTCCATAGTACCCAAACCGATTGGGCCTGCACCCACTACCAGCACAAATTCACCAGGCTTTATAGCAGCCCTACGAACACCATGTGCGCCAACAGCCAGCGGTTCTACCAGGGCTAGTGCGTCAACTGGCAAGCCTTCGCCGTGTACAAGCGCATAAGATGGTACGGAAAGATACTCCACCATGCCACCATCTATGTGTACACCACTTACCTGCAGGTTTACACAGCAATTGGTTTTGCCCAAGCGGCAGGCAATGCACTGGCTACAGTAAAAGTAGGGAACAAACGTTACTATTTCCCCGGTTTTAAAACCCGTTGCTCTATCTGCCTCCACTAACGATCCAGCCAGTTCATGACCCAGAATGCGTGGATAGCTAAAATAGGGCTGTGTACCTTCAAAAGCATGCAAATCCGTACCACAGACTCCTACACGGGATATCTTAATAATAGCATTCCCTGGTGTAAAAACAGGTTTTTCACTATGGTGGTATTGGAAGCTGCCTGGAGTAGTACAAATAAGCGTTTGCATAGTTGAAAAGTACATTTACAGCTAAATAACAAGATAACATCCTTTGGATTTGAGAAGGGATATTATCAATATTTAGAACTATACAAATAAATAGTATTTATTTATAAAGATGCACGTATAAATTATCTAGGTATTAAGCTATTTTGACATTTTTACCTATGAAAAGGCTAACTTTAATGTATATCTGAGAGTATCTATGAAAGCGCAGTTGTTAAAAGTCCTAACAGGACCAGTGTATTCCTTTAGTGTCCGGCAAGATAAGATGCCCAATATTAACAACCGCTGGCACTATCATCCGGAAGTAGAACTGATCCACTTTCATAAGGGAGCTGGCACCCAATTTGTAGGCGATCATATCAAGCGGTTTGGTGCAGGAGATATTGTACTGGTAGGGTCAAACCTTCCTCACTACTGGCATTACGACGACAGTTACTTTCAAGATACCCACCAGGAGCTTCCTTTCTCGACGGCAATTCATTTCACGGAAACCTTCTGGGGTGATCGATTTATTAATTTGCCTGAAAATAAGCCTTTAAAAGCATTGTTAGAGAAAGCCAAAAGAGGAATTTTCCTTTCCAGCCAAGCAAATCATCTCATAGTTGAATGCATTGAAAAAATTCACCACGCTGAAGGTCCATTCCGAATTATTTATTTAATGGAGTGCTTACTTGCCATGGCTCATTCGCCGGACGCGCAAGTGCTTTCTTCCATAGGGTTTCAAATCAACTTCTCTCTGGCGGAAAATGAGCGCATTAATGCCATTTACGACTATACATTGAAGCACTTCCAACAAAAGATAGCTTTAAAAGAAATTGCTTCAGTAGCCGGGCTTGGCCCCAGTTCCTTCTGTCGATATTTTAAATCAAGAGCAGGTAAATCGTTTTCACAGTTTTTAACGGAGATTAGAATCGGATATGCCTGCAAACTTTTATTGGACGGACAAATGAGTGTAAAGCAAATTTGTTATCAAAGTGGATTCAATAATTTTACCTGTTTTCATAAAAATTTCAAGACCATTAACGGCAAAAGTCCTCTGGATTTTCAGAAATCGTATGTCAATAAAGTTATTTAGTTATGAAAGTAGCAATCACAGAAGACTTTCTTTTTATGCAAAGCAGATAACTAAATAGAGGCAAATAGCCCAATCACTGAACCATGCTGTCAATGATGACTCCTAAAAAGATGGTCAATTTAATTCCCGTTGTTTGAAACTTCAACCATTACTATCTTTGCTAATAGAGTAAATACTTTTTTCTTTTCTATTTCTGTCCGAAAAACGGGACGCCTTACAGAACGTTTCGTATCCCAATTGTGGAAACAAAACACTTGCATTTTAACTTAGTAAATTAGGCATTGAGGCTGTAGTTTCTATCGGCTCACTATTATTGGTTACTTTGGCAGCTAGCCTATTTTCATACGAAATGCTTTTTGAGTAGAAAACTACTTCTTTATAACTAAATAAGTAAGATGATGGATAGTATCGGTGCTATAATTGGAAGAAACCCACAAGCAGTTGAGCATATACTAGGTCGGCCAGGGAAGAAAGAAGCGGTTAAAACCCCCGCTGATCATAAAAGCCGTAAGTATACGTATCAAAATGGCGACATTGAAATCATTTATATAGAAAATACCGCTGATTGGATTACTATCACAAACAGACACAATAAAACGATGGAAGAGTTTATTAATTTCTTTGGTCTCAAAGAGCTAATCCCTTATTTCGATAAGAGAGGCACAAGAATTTACAAGAATATAGCAGGCCTAAAGGAAGTTTCTTTATATCCGGATACAAAGGGCAATATTAGGATGATTTATATTAAAGCCTTTACTGAATAATTTAATTATATCCCTCTACTTATAGGTATTTCCTTACTTTTCTCCAGACAATACCTAGCTGATGCCTGCCAGCATTTTGTGGATAGCCTTATTACTTTTGGGCTATCGGATATATAAGCGTGAACATACAGGCTTACGCAACATACAGTCTCAATAATTAACTATCAAGTTTTGGGAGTACTAATGGAAGATAAGAATTCGAATTTGTGGAACGCATCGCTTTGGATGGCACAAGTGCTATTGGCAGCTAGCCTTATTTGGGCAGGAGTGATGAAACTATAATAACCCTACCGACTTACCTTGAGAGTGGATAAAAGAAAATCCAAATTTGGTAAAAATGACAGCACTTCTGGATTTGTTAGCAGATATTGGATTAGTAGTACCTGCATTCCTTGGTGTTCATTCTAAATTGACAGTTTATGCCTCTTATGGAACGATTGCCTTGATGATAGAGGCTATTATTTTTCACATCTAAAGAGGCAAAGCATCACAAATAGGCTTTAATATTTTTGTTGCGCTTACAGCTGGATATATCGCTTAGGGCCGAGGGAAGAAAGCACCTATTAGAGCGAAGAATAAATAGGAAATTAAATTCTGACAGAGATTCACCCCGCCACTACGGGCGGTTTTGCGTCAAGGCGGGTGATATACTTTGTTAATACTGTATGTGTAGAGTCTTCTCCAGCTATAGGTTGACAAAAAAATTTCTTGAATTTAGCTAAAAAAGCAGTCCAGAGGCGAATAAAATTTGTGCGTTAGAAGTTATAAACACCATTCTTTTCTTTCCTGCAAAGGTTGATGTGGATTCTATAACGGGTAGTTTTAGAAACTCCCCTTTCCTGAAACTCAAAAATAGTTCTGGTATTATAAGGATAATAAAATGTCTATCAGGTGTAAAATATATATATCTTTCCACCATCCTAATACCTAAAATATAAGTTTGTCAATATACGACCTTTTTAAGTGTCAATTTCCATTTCTAACAAGGCATAACTCAGACTTTTGCCATGCGTGTCCATCGTAAGTGAGGTAGTAACCCCACCCAGAAGTGCCTGTTTGCATACAAAATTCAATGCAGGCAGATTGGGCAATTCGTACCGGGTGACCTCACCAGCTATAATATCCTGTAAGTGCCTCTTTACAGCCTCGGCTGTTACCTTATCACATAAAAGGAGGTATTCTTCCTCTTGATAAGGAATAAGTGACAAAGTGAGCGTATTGCCTTTATCGCCTGCCCGGCTGTGAGCAAGTTCATAGAGTTTGATTTTCATGAGTTTACTAAGGTAACAAAAGGACTAACCATTTCACGTGATATAAAAGTAGAGTTTATGCCTATCACTTCCTGCACATATTTTCTGGCACCTCCACCACCTGCGGGGCCATTGGTATATAAAGCTTCTACCTCTTGGCCAATTAAAGCAGCCTGATCGGCAGTAGTTGCCTTTCCGGCTACACGTAAGCGGATTTCATAAGGTGCTGTATATACTCCAAAAGTTTTGCGGTGAACCGATGTACTGCCAATATAATCAATGCGCAAGTCAGAAAATGAACCCCTAAGCCTTTGCTCAATGATTTTACCAGCTAACTGTGCTCTTTCTAGCGCATTGGAACCTGCATAGGATATTTCCCCTTCCCCTACAAAGCCTGCCTCATAGCCTACACTTACTTTTAGTGTGGAAGGTTTGTCTTGTCCACCTGCTCCCCATGCTTTAATCTGATTAGTTCCTATCTGCTGCAAATATACCCCTGTAAAATCCGCTATCACATCAGGAGTAAGATACTGGCTTGGATCCATCACTTCATACAAGAGTTGTTCTTTCACAGTAGCTAAGTTCAAACTACCTCCGGTTCCTTCTACCTTGCTAAATACTGCCGTTCCATCTGCTGAAACATCAGCAAAGGGATGGCCCAGGTTAGCTAAGTCAGGCACGTCTTTTTTGCCCGGATCAGCAAAATAACCACCAGTTAATTGACCGGCACATTCCAGCAAATGGCCTATAAGGGTTGCTTGCCCAATTTTCTCGTATGCATGGGAAGACCATCCAAACTCATAGACCAAGGGAGCAACAAATAGGGAAGGATCTGCTACCCGGCCTGTAATGATAATATCTGCATCCGTAGCTAAAGCAGGTAGCAGCGCATCTATACCCAGATAAGCATTGGCAGAAATAAGCCGTCCAGATTCTTTGATGGGCCTGCCTGTTTCATAAACTAGTTCTTCTCCTGTTAATTGTGAAAATACATCATCCCCTGTAATAGCAGCCACACGAACAACCACATGTAACCGTTGAGCAATCTGACAGATGAGCTGGGCGGCAACGATTGGATTTGCCGCTCCCATGTTAGTGATCAGTCTGATCTTATTGCTGGCAATAATTGGTAATAAAGATTCTATTCTGCGTTCAAGGAGTGGGTCATAGCCTTTACTGGCATCCTGCATCTTTCTCTTTTGAGCTAAGGCGATCGTACGCTCAGCCAAGCATTCTAGTACCAGGTAATCTAATTCTCCTTTCTGGGCAAGGACAACGGCAGGCTCTACTCTATCTCCTGAAAAACCTGCACCACAACCAATCCTGATTTTACTTTTCATATATTGTGTATTTAAAAACGAATAACGCCTAGTATCAAAGAGCATATTAGCATTACCATAGTGACTAGAAAAGCCAGCGGTATGGTTTTACGCTGATGCTCCCCTAGGTCTACGCCTGTTAATCCAATGAGTAAGAAAGTGGCGCCGGTTAAAGGACTTATTGGAAAACCAGTAGTCATCTGACCAAGGATAGCTGCACGGCCTACTTCTATGGCATCCCCTCCAAAATGAGCAGCTGTCGATCCTAAAAGTGGTAATACGCCAAAATAAAAAGAATCCGGATCAAACAGCAAGCTGGCAGGCATTGAAAGCAAGCCTGTAAAGAAAGCCAAGTGATTCCCTATCCAAACAGGTATCACTTCTACGGCTGATTCAGCCATAGCATCTATCATACCTGATCCTTTCAAAATTCCGGTAAAACAGCCGGCAGCAAATAAAATACTAGCCATTAGCAGCGCTGCTTTGGCATGAGCATCTACCCGTTCCCGTTGGTCTTTGAGATTGGGGTAGTTTACACTTATAGCCAGTGCAAAAGCTATCATAAAAATTATATGTGGAGGTGCTAGTGCAGAGATTAATACAACTATGGAGACAGCAATCAATAACAGGTTAAACCATAGCAGTTTGGGCCGCGCTAATGGGTCGGATTCTGTATGGCTTTGTGTAGGTGAAGTTGTCATAGGTGGTATTGTAAAATATTTTCTTTCTTGCACTCCTAAAAAGTAAGCAATCACTAAAACAGAGCTTAAACCACCCAATAGGGGAATCAGCAAAGGATTAAATAGTTGAGTAACTGGCACCTCTAGAGCACTAGCTGCCCGGATAGTAGGTCCTCCCCAAGGCAAAATATTCATAGTACCTGCTGATAAAGCGACAATAGTAGCCAGAGTAGTTCTTCTCATTCGTAGGGCATCATATAGTGGAAGCAAGGCAGGAATGGTTATTAAAAAAGTAACTGCTCCAGACCCATCCAGGTGTACAATCATAGCTAATAGAGCTGTGACCAGGGTTATACGAGGCGGGTCATTGCCTGCCACCTTCAATAATCTGGAAATAATTGGTTTAAAAGTGCCGGCATCCATTAATATGCCAAAGAAAAGGATAGCAAAGACAAACATTACGGCTGTAGTGGAAATGGTTTTTATACCTTTGGTAATGAAAGTAAGGATTTCAGCCCTGAAGCCTCCCAGTAGAGCAGTAGTGATAGGCACAATAATCAAGGCTACGACCGGTGAAGAAAACTTACCCATGACCACTATCAAAAGAACTACAATAGTTAACAACCCAAAAAAAGCAATCATAAGTGACTAGATTAGGTATAGCTAAGGTGTATAGGTTTCAATAAAGCAAAATAAAGGTTTAAGTACTAAGGAATTTCTTATTAAAATAGATACATGTGAAGTTGTCTACTTCTTTTCTTAAACCAGGAGGTAGCTAAACTTAACAAAAGTTACAATGGGTGAAGCTTACTCAAAGGAGCAGTTAATTTGGACACCCCTACTAATTAACTTCCGATTGTAAATTCAAAGCTGCTCTCCTTTATTCTCCGCTTTTAAAAGAGAAATCTACTTTGACCTTTTCAGCATACAAACTTGGACTTTTCAACAAACCATGCATAGTAAGCCCAAAGTATCTTTGTACTATAAATTTTATAGATATGAAAAAAACAGTTTTAGTTACAGGAGCTTCGGCAGGAATTGGCAAAGCAACCGCCATTTATTTAGCACAAAACGGTTACAATGTTTATGGTGCTGCACGCAGTATGGAAAAAATGCAAGAGCTCAAAGCTTACGGTATCCAACCGATTGCTTTGGACATTACTAAAGAAAAAAGTGTGGAGGAGGGTATAAACCAGATTTTGAAAGCAGCAGGAAGCATTGATATTTTAGTCAACAATGCAGGCTTTGGTTTGGAAGGTGCCATCGAAGACATACCTATGGAAGAGGCACGTTATCAACTGGAAGTAAATGTGTTTGGTGCCATGCGTTTGGCACAACTGGTATTGCCCAAAATGCGGGAAAATAAATACGGTAAGATTATAAATATTTCCTCAGTGGGTGGTAAGATTGCTTTTCCGTTAGGAGGTTGGTATCACGCCAGCAAGTTTGCCTTGGAAGCCTTAAGCGATAGTATGCGAAATGAAGTCAGGGAATTTGGCATCGACGTAATCGTTGTCCAACCTGGGGCTACTCAATCGGAATGGGGCAATGTTGCCACCGGTATTCTTATGAAAGTATCAGGGCATACCGCTTACAAAAACTTGGCCGCTAAAACACACCATGTATTTACCCGACTATCCAAGGATGTAGTGGAGCCAATCGTGATCGCTCAACTGGTCAGGAAGGGAATAGAAGCAAAACGTCCAAAAACAAGATATACGACTTCACAAATGGCCTCTTCGTTTTTGTTATTTTTGAGAAGGATTCTATCCGACAAGCAAATGGATAAATTGATCATGAGTCAAATAAACGCATAAGCGATGGAAAACAATTTCATTCTTCAACATAATTTCCTGTATTCGCGTGGGTATCAAAAAGCACAAAGTAGTGAACATTACTTTCCCGAGCACGCTTTAGGAATCATGCTATCTGGGGAATCGCATTATTTTACAAACCAAGGAACCTTTGTCATGAAAGAAGGTACCATCTGTTTAATGCGTAGAAATCAGTTATTTAAAAAGCTGAAAAAACCGGGTCCAAATGGAGAACCACCTTCGTTAATCAGCCTCTTTTTTGACCAAAAAGCTTTACACCAATACGCAGCAGAAAATAATATTCCAAAACAAAGTGCCTACAAAGATAAAGCCATGATTGACCTGACAGGAAATGTGTTTTTGAAAGGTTTTTTTGACTCACTGGTCCCCTATATAGATAACCCAAAAAAACTCTCTGCCAAAATTGCCGAACTTAAAACCAGTGAAGCCATTGAGTTATTGCTTCAAACAGGGGATGTCTTTCAACGTTTTTTGTTTGATTTTCAGGAGCCGCATAAGAAAGATTTGGAGGCCTATATGCACCACAATTATACGTATAACATTTCCTTGTCATCGTTTGCTAAACTCACCGGACGTAGCCTTTCCAGCTTTAAACGGGATTTTACAAAGCTGTTTGAAACCACACCCGAAAAGTGGTTGCAACAAAAGCGTTTGGAGCAAGCACACTATTTAATCTTAACGAAAAAACAACGTCCAACAGATGTTTATTTGGAAGTGGGATTTGAAAATCTATCGCACTTTTGCTTTGTGTTCAAAAAGCAATTTGGGCTGACACCAACCCAGTTGACAGAGCAATGGAAGAATACCATTGGCAAATAACCAATCTTGAATTTTGCACAACTGGCTGGAGGAGAAAGCCTGGTCTTCTGCTGATATAACCTGACGGTTTCAAATCCATATTTCTTTTATGAAAGAACACACTTTATCTTTACTTGGGTGCTAAAGCAAGCGTAGAAAAGTATTAGAATGCCCCTCTTTGTGGTAACTAAAAGATTCATATTCCACAAGGATGAAAGAACAGTATCTTCTTTAAGTCAGTCTGACAACGATGCCTGATACAATTTGGCTCAATCTGAGTTGACTATCGCAACAGATAATTTAATTGTTTATAAATCCAATGGTGAACAGACAAGATTTTATGGTTGAAAAGCCTCTGTCAATATCCTTGATCACATCAAACAGAAGGGTAGTGTAAGATAACCACCCTTCTGTTTCAACTTTCTTGTGCCAGATTACTTCTTTTTTATATCAAACCGGTCTAAATTCATCACCTTATCCCAGGCAGTCACAAAGTCTTTTACAAACTTTTCTTTTGCATCAGCACTACCATACACTTCGGCAACAGCTCTGAGTTCAGAGTTTGAACCAAAAACCAGGTCGGCACGGGTAGCAGTCCATTTTGGCTGACCTGTTTTCCGGTCGCTCCCAAGATACAATTCCTTGTCTTCACCCATTGCTTTCCAGGCAGTACGCATGTCCAGCAGATTCACAAAAAAGTCATTAGTCAATACACCTGGCCTATCGGTAAATATACCATGCTGTGAACCATCATAATTGGTGTTCAAGGCACGCATGCCACCAATCAAGACCGTCAATTCAGGCACAGTAAGCGTTAACAGTTGCGCCTTGTCAATCAACAGGGCTTCCATGGAGGCTGGCACATTAAACCGCCGGTAATTTCTAAAACCATCGGCCTGTGGCTCCAGGTATGTAAAGGATTTTATATCAGTTTGCTGTGCAGAAGCATCCATACGGCCTGAAGTAAATGGCACAGTAATGTTATAGCCGGCATCTTTGGCGGCTTTTTCCACGGCAGCACATCCTGCCAGCACAATCAGGTCGGCCAGGGATACTTTTTTGCCCCCGTCGGCTACTTCATTAAATTCTCTCTGAATACCTTCAAGAACAGCCAATACTTTTGCTAGTTGAATAGGGTTATTTACCTGCCAGTCTTTTTGTGGCGCCAGGCGGATACGGCCTCCATTGGCTCCGCCGCGTTTGTCGGACCCACGGAACGTAGAGGCAGAAGCCCAGGCAGTAGATACCCATTGGGAAACACTCAATCCTGAACCTAAAATTTTTCCCTTCAGTATAGCTATATCATCTTCATCCACCAACGGATGGTTAACCGCCGGGATAGGATCTTGCCATACCAATTCTTCCTGTGGTACTTCCGGGCCAAGATATCTGGTAACCGGACCCATATCGCGATGTGTAAGCTTAAACCAGGCACGGGCAAAGGCATCGGCAAACGCATCAGGATTTTCAAGAAAATATCTTGAAATTTTTTCATACTCCGGATCCATTCTGAGCGCCAAATCAGTTGTAAGCATAGTCGGGCGATGCTGCTTTAGAGGATCAAATGCATCGGGGATTATTTCTCCTGCATCTTTTGCTACCCATTGGTGGGCACCACCCGGACTTTTGATCAATTCCCATTCAAAACCAAAAAGATTTTCGAAATAGTTGTTGCTCCATTGAGTAGGTGTGGTAGTCCAGGTTACTTCCAGTCCGCTGGTAATTGTATCACCCGCTTTACCTGAGCCAAAGCTATTAGCCCAGCCAAAGCCCTGCAATTCCAGGTCAGCCGCTTCTGGTTCTTTGCCTACATGGTCAGAAGTGGCTGCTCCATGTGTTTTACCAAATGTATGTCCACCGGCAATCAGCGCAACGGTTTCTTCATCATTCATAGCCATACGGCCAAAGGTAGTGCGTATGTCTTTAGCTGATGAAATCGGGTCAGGATTACCATCCG
>Ga0181467_100323_pt1 | contig 25294 bp, 21 predicted proteins | sample InSIn5gowninarea_2_FD_119079 | JGI IMG/M metagenome (GOLD analysis project Ga0181467, IMG submission 119079) | Clean room microbial communities from NASA Spacecraft Assembly Facility at Jet Propulsion Laboratory, Pasadena, California, USA -... ... | reverse complement strand
CGACGGTGTGCTTCCCACGATCAGAAGAGTCGTAGGAAAGAGAGGCTTAGGCGTTTGGAGGGTCGAGAGGGAATGCTCTTCCGATTCGTAACATTCATCAGACGAGAGAACGGAATTTCTTATGGGTGATCAGAAAGCAAAATCGAAGGTCGACCGGCTCGAACGGCGAGGTGGAACATTTGGAGTACTATTACATTGTGAACGATGTTATCTATCAGGCACCTTCTCTACAGAATATACTCAATTACAGGATGATGAACACCATCAAGGCTGTCGACGAGATCGTCAGCACAGCGTCAGAACTTCCTCACTTCTCTGCTACACATGGTCATACTTATCTTCGTCCGGGGCAGAAGGCAACGGCTACTGTTGCCACTGTTGCCGAAGGACAACAGAGCAAAGTTGGGACTCCACTGCCAGAAACCGCGGGTCTGGTGTCTCGGGAGGCTACAGCGACTGATCAAGTTACTGAGCAACAATCTGACGAACCTACGCTTCGAGAAGCTTTGAGGAAGACCATGGCGTTTGGACAGCAATACTATGATGATGCTCCTTTGATCGGCGAGCCTGGCAACTTCAGATATAACAGAGCAAAAGATCCTGTTCAAGGCTTGAAAGTCGCCGAGGCGAGTCAAGCCACCAAGTCGGGTGTTACATCAAGAGCAGTCACTCCGATACCTCCTCAGGCAGTCAAGCTGACATCCCAGCCTGCCTCACCGAACGGGGTGACTAGGTCTTTTGAACATGAAGAGGCTAAACCAAAACCTAAACGGAAGAAATCTATGGCAGTAAACGATCCAATTGGACGGTCAACATTGGGTAGGAAAAAGTAACCCTGCTTGGCACAGAGTGTCAATCTTGCTTTCCACGGCTGAGGCGCCGGTATCTGGCGCTTTTTCAGTGGTTTAGAGCAATCCCGACCAGGACATCGACATCTACCGCTTTCGTCGAGAATTTGATAGATTCCATGGGAGCTTATGACTCCTTCGTATAAACAGCGCTGGAGGAAGAACCGTGTTTTCACTGTCTCGAGACTATGTGGCTGGAGATTTGGCCTGAACTGCTAGGCTTCCGGCGCGGATCGTTTTGAGCGAAGCAAGAGATTAAGCAGCAAGCAGCTCGAACTATCAGTCAACCTAAGTCTTCTGCATAGCGGCGAAGGAGCACCGCACGTACTCACTCAACCCAGAAGTGCGGGAAGCGCCTGAAACGAGGCGTGGCAGACCAAAGCAGTACACGAGCTCATGTTATCCATCCAGGAATGAGGCAAGTATTGCTGGGAAGGCTGCTTGCACAAGAATAACTTCGTCAGGAACTTGGATATTGAATCTGCTAAACTACAGAGGCGATGTCGGTGAAAGCGACTCTGTCTGGTCTTGGACGTGCAGATAAGAGTGTTTTGGAAAAGTCTTCTTAATGGGTGTCGGCTGGATGTACATTTGAGCTCAAGAGAAAGGACATCATCCAACTTTTAGTGAAACAGGGATGAGGGTTATTATCCACCGCAGCCGGTTCAATATGCTTTTTTCCTGCCTTACTGGCATAAATGTCGTAACTCTGGTTGTGTACTCTGCTTTCATGTTTCCACAATGGTGTTCGGGAAGGTCACCTGCCAATGGAGCTAACGTTGCACGGACGTAAATGCTGCCTTACCCAGGTGGATATCACTAGTCTTGGCATGCAGTTCTGAACTGGAGCAAGTTCGTCATTGTGGTTTGCCTGCCGCGCCTGCACTGTCAGTGGGTCAAGTATTCAACGGGAACCTTGAAAACAATCGCCTGATGCTCTACCATATTCCATTGCAATACACAACTTTGAATCATCTCAATTTCTGATCAGAAGCCACTTAATCTTCCGAAAGTATTGGTCCCAGCAAAGATATTCACCACACCCCACAAACAAGTACAGACACAGCGAGGAAGCGGGGTCAAGATGAAACTCAACTTCAAGGTATGATGGCGGCGACAAGCTGGCACTCTCGAGACAGTACTGACTCGTTGTGAAGGACCTCAAGCAGCAAAAGTTCACGGTTGATGCAGAACCCTCAGACACTGTAAGCCTACTCACGTTAGCCGACCGTGCGCCACAGTTCAATGTACTAATAACATACTTCAGATCCTCCAGGTGAAGGAGAAGATTGCTGCAGAGAAAGGATGGGAAGCCTCATCGCAAAAGCTCATTTACTCAGGTATGCCGTGAAGTCTCTACGAACCCAGTCCGCGCTTACACGTCTTCAGGCAAGATTCTAGCGGATGCCAACACGGTCGAGTCGTACAAAATTGAAGAGAAGGGCTTTGTAGTATGTATGGTGTCTAAGGTACGAAAAGCTTCTCCAGCTTTCAAGGGAAGTCACTCACTTTGCATAGCCAAAGGCAGCACCAGTTGCGAAGGCACCTCCTGCCACACCTCAAGCCGCCACCTCGACACCTGCAGCCCCAGCGGCACCACAGCAGTCAACCAACACTACAGCCTCAAATAACCCTCCTGCGACACCGTCTCCAGCTCAGCCTGCCCAAGTCCCTGTACCTGGTCAGACCGGCTTTGGTGACACATCTGCAATGCTCGTTGGGAACCGTAGCGACTCTGCGATCAGGGAGATGGAAGCCATGGGCTTCGAAAGACCAGATATTGAAGCAGCACTGAGAGCAGCTTACTATAATCCTGACCGAGCCATAGACTACTTGCTCAATGGTATCCCACCAAGCATTCAAGCAGAACAGGCACAGCAGCAGCAACAGCAGCAACAAGCTCAAGCTGGCCAGCAAGCACCCACGTCCCCAACACCTGCCACAACTGGCACGACCGGCGCGACTACAGCTCCTGCCGGTGCGACACAGCCAGCAGCTGAAGAGATCAACTTGTTCGATGCTGCGGCACAGCACGGTCAGGGCGGTGCAAGAGGTGGTGCTAGAGCTGGAGCTGGCGCAGGCGCAGGCGCCGGTGCCGGTGCAGGTGCAGGACTTGGCGGTCTTGCCGGTCTCGGTGCCGGCGCCGGCGCTGGGGCAGGCGCAGGAGCAGGAGCAGGAGCAGGTAGCCAGGTCAATATGGATTTCCTGCGACACAGCGAGCATTTCCAACACCTGCGACGTCTAGTGCAACAACAACCCGCTATGCTTGAGCCTATTCTACAACAAGTTGCGGAGGGCAACCCACAACTCGCTCAGATTATTAGTCAGAACTCGGAAGCCTTCTTGCAATTACTTTCAGAAGATCTGGCTGGAGGTGAGGGTGGTCTTCCTCCTGGACATATACAGGTTACACAAGAAGAGTCGGATGCAATTGATAGGTTGTGTGGTTTGGGCTTTCCCAGAGAGCGAGTCATTCAAGCATATTTCGCATGCGACAAAAATGAAGAACTTGCGGCGAACTTCTTGTTCGAGCAGCCAGATGACGATGAATAGAGATCGCGAGCCACTCAGACTTGACGAAGAAACACGGCTACAGGCACAGTCTCGGGAACAATGCAGCAGCGCAATGCTGTGCTGGATGTAGGGGAGCTCACCTCGCGTTTGAGCTACTGATACCCCTTTCGTCTTATAACGCTTTTTGACACAAGTTGTCCATCGCTGGGCACTATGATGTGCACGTGTGAGTACGACCGAGAGAAGATTGCCTGAAGTAGGAGAGCATGTAGAAGCAGATCTGGTCGTTCGTTGATTACGACCGTTCAAACTGCAAAACCATCAATGAGATAGTAGAAATGAATGAATGAAAGACGATGTCATCGGCTACTGACCATATGAAATTTACTACATATCAACATTGAGCTTGTAGACTCCGGTGAATCTTCATCACGTTCTGGAATGGTCGTAATCTACCCTGTATGAAACCCGCCAGTCGACACCGTAAGCCAAAGCGTAAATTTATTCACGACGGCCGGTCGAGGATTCACCCGGTTAAACACAAACAGAAGATACAGATCACGGCCTTGTTCAAGAACGTAGTGCGCTAAAGATATTCACGTAGTTGTGGACAATAAAACACCTGCAAGATCTAGATTTCAATCGTGGTATCAACAGGTTCGAAGGTTGAGACTTGATCGGCTGTTGGATGCACTCACATACGCCATCTTTCTGTGATCAATTCAGAAGACGTGGTCTAGTATGCCAGTGCCTGGAATTCGCGGTTGGATGTTCCGAATTGAGGTTCAGGTGTTGCAGTGGTTGTCGAAGAAAAGAATTAAGCATTGGGTATCTCAAAATCATCTGCCAAGCCTACTCCTGTACCCATGTCTGTGCCCTCTTAGTATATGCCTTAAGTGTCTCGTCTGATGAATGTTACGAATCGGAAGAGCATTCCCTCTCGACCCTCCAAACGCCTAAGCCTCTCTTTCCTACGACTCTTCTGATCGTGGGAAGCACACCGTCGTCTCCGAAGTCGATGTCGTCTAGATTGATGTGTTTTCTGTACGTTTCCAGATGCGTCAATCTCAATACCTCACTCGCTTCTACCCCGCGATCAGCAGCTGTCGGGAGGGTAAAGGTGAAATTCGAGATTGGCGGGACATGCGAGTGGGCGTCGAAGCGCCAGGCAGAGAACGGTGCAGAGAGGAAAACCTGTATTGGCCCTTCACTCGAAATGGCGTTTGTGAACTTGTGTAAAATGCCTTGTTGTTCTGCGCAGAGCGGCAGGCTTTTGGTTAGGCTGGAGAGCAGTGTTGTTTTGTTTGCGCCTAGGAGAGGCCTTGTGTCTATCTGAATGACTTCATTGGTTACAGGGTTTCTGATTGGCCCATCGAGCATGTAGAGTGATGGAGGATACGTTTTCCACCAGTGGACTTCAACACGTGTGGCTGTGCTGTTTGTGTTTAGAAAAGATGTACGGATCGTGTTTGGCATATGAAGCTGAGTAGGGATGATGCCACCTTGGTGGTAGATGCCCATCAGAACTGCCATTGCGCCATTGAAGATGCCCCAGGTGATCCAGAAGCGTTTGCGCCATGTCTTTGAGTCTGGAAGACGAACGCAAGTGAGGATCAGAGGAATGCAGGGCAAGAGGAAGCGTGGCTCTTGGTGAGGAATTACACTGAGGATGACGGTTCCGGTTATTGCTGCAGTGAGACGAGGGTTCTGAAGCATGTCGTCCAGATCGAATCTCGGAATCTGTCGCGTGAACGGCGTGAGTAGGAGGAGTGCAGGGCCAAGCAACTGGGGAAGGTTAACAAGGAGGTGCTGATAGTGAGGGTGTAGACCGTGTTGTTTGAGATTGGAGGCTTTCGTGTTGTACAGAAGACTATTGATGGGTGTGAAAACTGGTACAGTGTGAATATAGTTGAACAGTGCTCGAAATGAGGTCGTGGCTGCTGGTCCAGTGTAGAAGGCGGTATCTGTAGCCACTGCGACGAACAACCAGAAGACAGTAGAAACAAGAATGGCAATCAAAGCTAAAGGTCTCTCAAGAGGTCAGTTTCTTATCCAAATGACCAGGGACTCGGGACTCACCTATTCAAGAGGTGTGGCAGTAGTTGCATGCCGGGTATCAATAAGAAAGCTGGAAAGGTAATTCGGTTGAAAACTCCAAACACAAGTAGGAAGCCGAGCGCCAGGCCAGAAGTTATGAATAGTGTTCGGGGTACGGCATTCTGGCTGAGGCCAGGCTTCTCATCTGTCGGCGAAGATGGTGTTGGGGTTGACCCAGCAATCCTCTGCATCAACACCAAGCACCACAGCACTACCAGCGTTTCGACCGAGTTTGAGAAGGTATGTGTTTGGAAGGTCCATGTCACATATGAGGATGCGACCAACGTGACGGCATCTCTGCGCTTTCGAGGAGAGTGTACGAGTTCGTGGATTGCCCAATCTTCCAGCACAAAGCACAAGGTGAACATGACAATTCGGGTGGTATAGTAGATGGTCGTTGGTGACACAAGCCCATTACCATCTCTTGACCATAGTGCCTTCAGCAATGCCATTGGTAGGCCATAGGCAGGCCATAAGGGAAAGACGCTTCGAATCGGCTTCGCGACGGTCCATTCCCACGTTCGAAGATTGGAGTAGCCGAATAGTTCGCCTATACACTGATCAATGATGCACTTTTCGCACGACTGCTTGTGGAAACCAACCTGCAATAACCTCTGGTCCTTGAAAGATCTCATCTGGATGAAGGTAGCTTGGAGATAGGGCAAAATAAAGACGAATGAGTAGCAAAAGAAGGTAAGTGCGCCTCCACATCGCGCCTGGTCATGGATAGAAAGAATGTGCCAGTAAGTGCATATTAGTTTGATGGGGTGGTAATGGTATTGGTAATGGCAGTGAGCAAAGAAGCGTCCGCTACAGAAAACAGCAAAAGTTGGAAAAGGATGTGAAATCCTGCAGATGACCTTCAGGCTCAAGTTGAGGAACCAGGTTGCACTTCAGGACGCTGTGCCAACGGTCACGATCTCGTCGTGCTACCACAGCCTCTCTTAGCTCTATCTCTCACCATGTTGGGATGACCAGCGCATGAGTACGATGGGCGTTAATGGGATTGCGTAGCTGTCATTGTAGATATCTGAAGCAGCGCAGAATCCGTGGTTGGCGACGTGCTACACAGGCACTGACTGTAGAATCACTGTCACCGGTCTGCAGGTACTTGAACAAGCTCGCGAGCTCAAGCAGGGGTCTGGTGCTAGCCTCTAAGCCTAATTCACTCAGCTAAACAGATGCCTATGCCATCTGTTGAGCCAGGCTGCAACCGGGCCTACAGTAGATCCGCACGGAAAGAACCCCCACTTATTGGCTATTGGTGCCTCTGCCTGTAACTCCGAGTCGTTTGCCTGCCTTATGAGCCAGTCTGACCTCAATTAATTCGCCCTCGAACGTTCCTTCGCAAGCACTGTCATTTCCACGATCAGAATCATTGACTGTTCAAAAATACGAAGTTGCCTGGCGCTAACTTGTACCATCACTTTCACTTGACACAAACTGCAGTACATTAGCCACCACTTCCCCGCAGCATCAACTACTCGCAGTATCCGAAAGTGACAGTATCGAACTGAAGAACATCAATTCGTCCTCAACCAGGTAAGCAATTATCGGGCACGTCCCCAGACAAACACACGTAGCCACTGTGGCCAAGGAGCGAGCCCTGTGTATGCTCGTCAATTTGCAGCCTGATCTTTGGGAGCAGTGACACATTTGCGTTCACAAGGCCTGCTCCACTAGTGGCTGCTTTGTTACGGCCGCTGTTGTCACGATTGTACAAACACAATCTGCATAGGGCCTGCATCTGCGTGACTAGCGAAATATAAGCACCACTTCCTCGTGCCAATCATTCTTTCACTTTCTCATACACACCTTCCGTCTACGAACTCGACAGCTGTACCACCTACATCAACTAATCCAATCAAGAACTTTAGACACAGTACCATACAGATTATACAATATGTCCGGCGAAAAGACCGAGCAACCACAGCTCATCCTCCAGTCATCCGATGGCGAAGACATTCCAGTAGACAAAGATGTCGCCGAGAGAGCACTTCTCGTCAAGAACATGCTGGGTGATTTGGGCGAGGAAGCTATGACCGAACCCATCCCAATCATCAATGTCAACGCCGCAGTCCTTAAGAAAGTTATCGAATGGTGCACACATCACCGTGCTGATCCACCCGCCCCAGCTGATGACGATTCCGACTCTCGCAAGAAGACCACCGATATCGAGGAGTGGGATCAGAAGTTTATGCAGGTCGACCAAGAGATGTTGTTCGAGATCATTCTTGCCGCCAATTACCTTGATATCAAGCAGTTACTGGACGTTGGCTGTAAGACGGTCGCAAACATGATCAAGGGCAAGTCGCCTGAAGAAATACGCAAGACATTCAACATTCAGAACGACTTCACTCCTGAGGAGGAAGACCAGATCAGGCGAGAGAACGAGTGGGCTGAAGAGTAAGCCATACTACTATTTTCTTGATCATTGAAACGTGCTAACTCCATCGCAGCCGATAAGCAACTTTCTGACGTACAAGTCACCTCTGGGTGGCGAACATTGCTAGAGGAATGACTATATCTTAGCAGGCGTTACGGAACAATCTTACGGTACTGGCAGGGACATGAAGGACCAAGTCGTCAAACATGACATTCTTGAGCGACTCTGGCTTCAATTAGGAGCTCAGCATATGGCATATCTCTAGCCGGTCATAGTCAGCCATCGAGCTGTGGATGTTAAGACCTGAACCCCATCATCACTACTGCTACAACCATGTCCGAAAGGATTCTATGCCCTGTCCACGGTAAACATTCGCCCACGATAAGCTATGACGAGGGATGAACATTCGGGTACCATGACTGTCAAGTAAAATGAATGGGAACCAAGCATTTACGCGCAACCAAGAAATATAAGGCCTTCGTATGAGAATCTCTGTTTCATTTAGTCGCCGATATACTGAACTGTGGTATTTGAGGCCTTTCCCCGAGTGCTTGGTATGTAAGCAGCAGGTACCTTCGTCGCGAACATCGCCAGGCATTCACATTGACAGCTATGCCCACCATCTCCAGAGCCACATCTATCTCTCAACCCATGCGCATGTCACAGCTGCCTTCCATGTCTCGTTCTGCATCGTCGTAATCCACAACCAAAGCATGAACAAGCGATACTGAGCGAGTCGTCTAGATTCCGATTCTGGTCTTTCGCCAATGTCTCCTCTTTGCGTTGTATCTGTGAAGAGTTTCGGTCAGCCACTGCTCTTGCCATTCCATCTTATCGTTTTGCCATGTCCTGTGTCCACCTCGGTCTGATCTCTCGTGTATTACCCTACTGAACTGGATGCTGCATACCTGATCGTGTTACCAGTTCTCAATCTGATCCATTGAGGAATTGGTCTGTTTTGTTTCTGGGCTTTGGCAAGCTTTTGCTTGGTTCTGAAGGACTTGTGACTCTACATAACATCACGTTAGCCTGGCTCATTGCACTTTGAAGTTCTTCGATTTCGGTCGTCCATTCTGTCCTCCGAGGTGATCGCAGAAGGGAATCAAATGTAGGAATGTTCGGGCTAGCATACCGGCATCTTGACGGGTTTGTCGTCGATATCGAGAGGAAGTTGTCGTGGAAGTATCAAGTCGCAATCTCGAAAGTCGTGCAGGCTGAAGATCATGACCTGGCACAATTTTGCCCGCACAGTCTTGGCACTATGTGTTTCAGCCTGAGTCAGGCTTGAGCTTTTGCTTAAGCCTCAGGCATCAAGATACTCTGACGTGAGAGCGGCAAGGATAACAATGACGCCGACAGCTGCACGGGAATGTGGGCTAGTGTTCACCGAGGTCGAAGGATCGACTCCGACTCGTCCGATTCGAGCTTGCCAAAGTACGCCAGACATCGCTTCCTGCTTTGGAGATTTTGTTCTTGAAGGTTTGATACCACTGTCATATACTCTACAGCAAGCAGTATCTGAGATCTTGCTGTCGACATGCAGCCTACAGCAATCAGGATGTCGCAGAAGCTGCGGATATTAGTACCTGTGAAACGGGTGATAGACTATGCGGTAGGTCAGACCAACCGGCACGAGAGCAGGATGAATTGGCCAGCACAGCTCACGTGCTAGCATGCAATGCTCAAGCTGAAGAACTGTATTCAAGAACAGCAGGCTGATACGCAGGGCTAGGTCAAACCACGCGTCAAATCTGACAACAGCGGCGTCGAAACCAATGGCGTCAAACACTCTATGAACCCTTTTGACGAACTGTCTATCGAGGAAGCCACCCGTATGCGAGAAAGGAAATTGCCAGTCGAAGAGATCTTAACGGTCTCTGCTGGACCCGCTAAATGCGTAGATACGCTCCGAACAGCCATGGCCATGGGCGCGGATAGATCAATACACGTTGATGTAGCAGAGGATAAACCACTCGAACCACTCATGGTCGCAAAACTCCTAAAAGCAATCGCGGAACAAGAGAAAAGTAATCTGATATTTCTGGGAAAGCAAGCGATCGATGACGACATGGGACAGACAGGACAGATGCTTGCGGCGTTATTAGGATGGCCTCAAGCCACACAAGCGGCGAAAGTTGAGCTGGACGGGGAGGAGCTCACAGTCACGAGGGAAGTAGATGGTGGCACGGAGACGGTGAAGGCGAAACTGCCCATGATTGTAACGACGGATCTGAGATTGAACGAACCGAGATATGCGAGTCTGCCAAATATCATGAAGGCGAAGAAGAAGAAACTCGAAAAGAAGAGCCTGAAGGACTACGGGCTAGAGTCAGCCTTCAAACTGAAGACCGTCAAGGTTGAAGAGCCACCGCAGAGACAAGGTGGTGGCAAGGTCGAGGACGTCGACGGCATGATCGCCAAGTTCAAGGAGTTGGGCGTGCTATGACGGATCTATCAACAGGTATTCATTTTGTGAGCGTCTCAAATACATGGTTTGTATAGTCGTGATTTCTGTTTTCCTCTTCCAAGACTCCTTACCTTGCCGACATTGCCCGTCTCATGCATCTGGTAGGAAGTAATCGCGCGACACATGCTCACTCGATACAGCGGCGACAACGAGGAGCGCGCCAGCAAGCATACAACTCCTGGTCCGGCGCGAAACCATATCTCCGGACCGTTTATCAACAAACTCTTTCTCACCCTCCCTCTCTACGCAAACCTCTGGTACCCTTACAATTTAGCTATAGCGTCACAATGCACAACATCTTCAAGAATCTACTACACGGCTTAGCCGTCAACAATCATGCTCACCAGAATCATTGATAAGCGCCGAAATCCCAGTTTGTTATTTGCTTCCTAACCAAACAATTTTCTGTAACTGAACTACGCCCTTCCCATACTATACAACCGTTACAGCTTACGAGCGAGCGAGCGAGCAACAGCCCTTTTTCATTCTACAACAATTCCCACGAACCCATCACGATAGCACTTCCGCTCTCCTCCAGCGCATTACCACTTCAACCTAATTCAAATAAAATTGCTCAGCCATCATTCCCCAATCCCCAATGGCAGTCACCACCCGATCTCAAGCTCAACGAGGCGCCGCCACCGCAACAGCAGCAGCAGCAGTATCACGAACTCCTCAAGCCCAAGTCCAAGCTCAAGCCCAAGTCGAATCAAAAGTCCAACCCAAAGTCCCCAAAACCCGAAGTAAGTTAACCACATCACACCTCAAACCATCTCTCAATCTCGGGTGCTCAAACAAACGAACAACTAACCTCCAATCCCAGTCTGCGACCCCTCCTGCATGGCCTGCAGGATCCTCGCTTCAGAAGGACCTGTGCTTGGACGTGTGCTCGTGCATGTCCCGCCGAGACCTGTGCGGTTGAGGCTTGTGGTTCGTGTGCGAGCTGTGCGAGGTGAGAGAGCTGAAAGGGTCGAAAGGAAGGAGAGGGAAGGTGGTGTGGGGGGTAGATGTGGGGGTGTCTATGGATGTGGATGTGGAGAGTGAGATTTGAGGTGAGAGGTGGGAGGGGGTATGGAAGATCTGTGTGAGGAGGATCTGCAGTGGATGAGTGGGAAATGAAATTTTATTTGGCCAGTATTTGCGGCTGGTTGTGTTTTGGGACTTAGGGCTTGGGACTTGGGTTTAATTGCGTGTGGTTCGGGGGTTGTGCAGTGTTTGGGAAGCCATCTAACAGACAGACGGGTGGGCGAGCAGGCGAGCAAGCAAGCAAGTGTAACTCAAGTGCGTGAGATTTAGGTCGGTGAGGGACGACCTCGCTTGTTGCAGGAGAATCATGTGTTTTTGTGGATTTCGGTCCAGCAGATTTATTGGGTTCTTCATGGTACATACTGTGCTTCTTCAATGAAGATTGTTGCTTACGACGGAACTGGTTCACTCGTGCGTGGGAGATCAATGTCTTGGGTCAAGCCTACTAGTGATTTTGTGGGTTGGATTTGACTTTGGGATCTATGGTTCTCGTAGCCTGGTCATGCTGGATGGCTGGAGGGTAGGACTGAGGAACGCGCCAGTCTCTCTTGAACCTTAATGATTTTCTACTTTGTCGTTGTCAATGAGTCTTGCGTGACTATTATTTTGAGAAAAGAAAAGTAAGAAATTGATACTGCAACAGGGGTGCACCGGGATGCCTAACAGCATCCGAAATCCGGTAGTGATTCGGTCGTGACTAAAAAACCTGATGTTGTGCCACTCGCATAATCTCCTACGACAGCGCTCTTTGGTAGACAAACTCTTCTTTCGTCTTTACACTCTGGTACTCGCTAAAGCACTAACACTCACAAGCACAATGTTGCCTGTTCCGCTACCAGATGTTGGTCTCGAGCGGGTTCTTGAGCTTGGCTTCAGTCTTTACACCTTTTCCCCTTCGTGCTTCGACCTTTTTTCTACTTCTGAGCAGAGATCCAGTCTTGACTTCCTTTGCAAGTCAGCGATCATCGACGCTGATCTGGACACGAATATCGAGGGTGTTATACCCGATCCCTACACATCTGACACCACGAACCTGATGAGCAGGAACATGACCTATGCTCACCGAGTCTCAACATTCACATATACCTACGGCGACAATCCAATCTTCCGAGGTAGAAGGTATGCCTTTATCGGGAACAGAGTCGTTGTGGTACCTGAAGATAGACCTTCCGAAGTTCCATCAGAAGATCTTCAGATTGTATCGGAGACGGAAGAGATATTCGACACGAAACGGCTAAGAGGCCCGGCTGTGACTGATTATTCTGGCGACCGATACGAAGAAGATGATGATGATGACTGAAAGCGAGAAATGTACTAGGACATTGAAGGAAGCGGTCGTGGTTGGACTACAATAATGTCAGCAAGTAAGGGTATGCAACGAAATGGTCTTACCTTGTTCGTTTGACACGACTGATGGCACATTTGAGAATTTTGAGTAAGACGTTGGTTAGACAACCACTAGCAGGAAGTTGGCTGGAGCTTAGATTGGATGTGCTCTAACTGATATGATGGGGTAAAACCTGACAGACAAACCTCCAACGCCATGCCCTGCACAGGTACAATATGACAGATACTAAATGCGGATTGTCTCTTTCATGATTCGCGTACATCAACGAACTCGTCGGCTGGTGAGACCTCTTTCATTGTAATCTCTTTCTTGACACCACTTTTCCTCAAGAACTTTGACATGAAATCTTTTCCTCTTCCTTCTTCTTCTACTTGGGACGCGTCTCTCAGCCTTCCTTTACCGTCCTTGAACTTTCCTGAGGCGTCAAAGACGTGTTTCTTCCTCCTACTTCTCGTTCTTACACTGAACAGTAATCTGTAGTGGAGGGCTTGCAGGGTATCTTTGGCTTCTGTCCTTCGCATGTGGCTTGCACCAGAGTCAGCTATTGACACGAAGAGAGCTTGAATATGGTCTGCGAGTGTGTCGATTCGAGTGTTGAAGGCTTGCTCATCTACACGGTCAGCGAAAGTTTGGGGCGGGTGCCCATTGGCTATGGTTGCGTCGAGGATCGTGGTCAGATGATTTAAGATTGAAAAGGAGGCTGGTGATGAGAGGTCCGACTTCGAGCGGATCGTCGTAAAGTATGGTGAGTTGTTCAAATAATCTAAAACGTTTGCCAATGGATCGGTAATGGATGTTTGTTCTGTTGGTGATTCTGCTGCTTCGGACCCAAGAAGAAATTTCACCGCTAGCTTGCTTCGAAGCTCTGCTGCTGCTGGTGTGGTTGGTACGAAATGTTGAAGGAATTGAGATTGCAGAGCCGGCTCCCTAAGGGTTGTGCTGAGATCTGAAAGAATACGTTCGTGAATATGCTGCCGGGATTCTGAGTCCGAAAGGGTCACGAGCTTCTCAAGGAGATCCTCGACGAGCTGACAAACTTGGTTGTTAGCCATGACCTGCTGGTCTAGTGTTAGGCGGGAGATTATCGAGCATAGTTTGCTGAGGGTCGCGAAGTCCATGTCTTGGCATATCGGATACAACAGCTTAAGCGCTATCACAAGGTGCTCGTACTTCGTGCCAGAGGCTCCTGTCTTGGACCGATATTGAGACTCTATTACTGTCGCGTCTCGAAGAACGCTTGGATCAGTCCCTAGCATCTCGAAGATATCCTGTATGTCTTCAGGCGTGACGCTGTTTCTCGTCCATCTTGAGCTTGCAGCTGTGATGCAGTTGACATATGCTTGCCGTATGTCATCCCGTTGCTCATCAAGGGTAGCATAGAAGGTCCACCGCACAGCTTCGTCGTCTAGCCTAGCACTTGCAGCTAGTTCTGTGATAAAACCAGAAACATAGGCGCGGTCTCGAGGGGTAGCGTCTTTTGGCTTCCACAGGGCGCCTGGTATGGAACGAACAGGAAATGGTTTCTTCTTCCTCTTGTGCATCGACAGTTCTCCTGGACCGCTTCTGCCAAAGAATGAAAAGTGTTTCTCGTCTGACAGGGCTTCGGTCCTGTCAACTGCGCTCATCAGCCGAGCAACATCTTCCGATTCGGTGCCATCAGTGGTGTTGCCTTGTAATATAGCAGCCAACAGCTTCCTGTCCAGCTCATCTCGCCGAGACTCTTCGAATTCACGTATCGATGTTTCCAGCTCTGCATTGGCCTTAGCGATACTTGCCCTTGCCGCTTCGTCTTTCCTATCTTCCTCGTATATGTAACTCAGGTCGAAGTTGTTCGCCTGCTCCAGCCTTTGCAGTTCTCTCAGCCGATCCTTCTTAAGAATGGGGTTCGAACGACCACCTGTGAAGCTGCCCAGTAACTGAAGTCGTTCCTCTTCTTGTTTTGAAGACGTCTGCGATGACACCACATCTCGTCCGCCCTTCTTCTTGCGGTCGAATATATCCGTCAACGACTCCAGAGACTCATTGTCATCGTCGTCTGAGTCGCGCACAGCCACAAGCTTGCCATCTTCCACAACGTTTCGGCTCGAACTGGGAGCGTCGGCGAAGGAGAAAGACGATGTAGCTTTCGACAGTGACTGAGAATTGTTGGGCCTGTCGAAGAGTGGTGTCCGAGTGACTGATACTGATCTAAAGGACTCTACAGTAGTCGGGCTCCTGATTGGTATAGAAACAGTTCTGCCACTCTTCGGTGTTGCTAGCGGTCGATTGAGAGACTGTGTAGGCGTGCATCTCGCCTGTTCTGACGCGACCTGCCTGACAGTTCGAGCAGTCGAGGGTGTTTGTGGAGTAACGTCCACGAATTGTCGTTCATATGTATCTTCGTCTTGAGCAGGTATCGCTCGCTTTCGAGGTATTGTTCTAGTATGAGGTCGGAAGAAGTCAGCTATATCACGCTTTTTGGCCTGTGACATTGCATATGCCACAGCGACTGTGTTCGTGGACACGCCGACAGTGTGCAAAGACCGGCATACGAGGCAGATACGAGATGTCAGGCAAGTGCACGGCCTACAAACACTCCAATCGTATCCGGTCACTACTTCGCCTTGTGCTTAATTGCGCGTCTGGTAGCTCCACCAGTGACCTCAACTTCAGGCATCACGGCCCCACGTCCGCCCGTTGTGATGTTCGGCCTACCTGCACGAAGCAGGACGTTTTTGTGCCACATCACGTCCCTCTCTCTCTCTCTCGCGCTCTCTCGTAATGTTTTCGTGCTCGCCAGATAACTGTTTTGATTCGGTCACGACCACACCGTAGTGATGGCATTGATCGCCTCGCCAGGCTATAGGAAATCGCGGTTCTGCCTCCTAATGCAACAGCTACACGATCTCGGCAGCACTGCTCTTGAAGTGAACCACTGTCCGGAGCTTAGAAGCTTAACCCTCTATCGTACTGTGCACGAAGCCACAGCCAGTGAAGGCCATTGCTTTTCTCACTCACGTAACAGATAAGGGGTACCACCCCCAAGAAGGATAATTACACGACCGTCTACTTTCATGCTACCTGAGCCATTAACATGTGTACCACGCCCGGTGCTGAAGCAACAACGGAAGCTGCACATTCTTGACATGTCATGCCCCCAACGTTGGCTTTCTCTTCCAACCGCACGAGCCTTTCTGTAGCTTAAAGCCACTTGCGCAGCTGCAATTACATGCTACCTTGGCTGATTTAGCCTTGATGTCAGCTCCGCCAAGATGCGAGGGTCCGAGAGCTGGTAACATCGACATTAGACCCGAAGAAGAATGGGTCGGACCAAGACAATGGTCGGACCACAACCGGCAGACAAAGAATTCATTTACACGAAGATGGGCTTTGTAAGAGAAAGTACAAAAGGCTCAATGTCTACCTTACAAAGGCACAAGCATCGAGCGTTGTTCCTCAGTGAGGTAAACAATGGATCGCTTTGTACTTGACTTTTTTTTTGTCTTCCGTTGACATACCGAGAATCGATAACATATAAGACTGACTGATATGCCTCAGAATGCTAACACGATCAGAAACAATCCCACGAACCACCTTACAAACACAACATCATCAGACACAGATCACATACTCATCCACAACTATGCCAGGCTTATTCAACTACTTCACCTCGGCAGGCCGAGAAGAGCGCCGCGAGTGCCGACAGGACAAACTCAGAACCAAGATGTTACGGCAGGCCCGTGAGGACAAATTCGAAGCCAAATACGAGAGAAATCAACGCGCCAGGTATGAGCGTGACCCAGCTCCATCAAGAGGCTACTATGCACCAGAAGAATCCCGAAGAACCCGTACTTTGCCATCCCGAACAACTCGAACGATAGCTAACCGCTTCGACGACGACGATCTGGAAAGTATCGCAGGCTGGTCTCACAATGATCCAGATGAGCTGAGATATGGTAATGTAGGAAGTAGAGTGAGAGTTACTTCTGGAAGACAACTACGCCATGCACCCTCGGCCCGTGCAATGCCGGACATTGCAGTACCTGGAGGCATTTATTGGCCAGAACGATCGTATGGTTATTACGACGAAGAACCGCGATCCAGACGATATCGGTAATCGTCAGAATCTGTAAGTGCGCACTCACACGGTAAGTCATTCATTGTTAATTTAGTCAATCGTGTTTGCTTTTCATACATAACCTCAGTTTCCACTATTTGTGCTACGGTCTCATGCATCGTGCCAACTATTTGTGCTATTCGCCCTACTTCCTCCTTTCTTAGAACTCTTAGACCTTGTGCTAGGGAGTCCTGTCCATGACCTTGTCCCTAAATGGTATTGAAAATACCTTCAGCTGCAAGCTGGATCCCCTCCAACCATGTAGAACAAAATATCGCGATGGACTTGCAGGTGTTTCCATCTCATTGTGGTTATGAATCCGCCATTGCAGTGAAGCACATACTTGCGGGTGCGCTGTTTGGACAAAGCTCTCGCCCTTTCGAACCATCTGCGTGCTCTCCTTTCTTGATGTCACCAAGAACGACGAGAATCAATGTCCCCCTTTCGTCTGAATCGTAGTGTCCGACCGATGGTGACAAAGAATACCATTCTGTACGGTCAGCACAGCCTACCACATAATCACCTCTCCTTCGGTACGAAACTCCCCAGTACGCATGCCTTGGTAGCCACGGTGACGACCCCATGGATTCCACGTCATGTATTGCACTAAGATCTAGTTTCTCTCTATCGCTAGTCAACGTACACTCCTCGATGCTTGACGAACAGCCCATGATCGGCACCCTGTCCCTTTCCTGAAGAAGAACACTGGGGAGCTCGTCTGGCCCGGCTTTGCCAATGTTGATTGCAAATGGCCACATGAAGGCTTGCTCGCCCTGCTAGATCACAATCAGTTTGGTACCAGACTCGCCGACAAACTCAAGTAGTTGCTAGCCATCACGATATTGTCTTTACCATTCGTGAATGGTTGACGTGTCTTCCAACAATGCCCTCAGTGATATCCGTCCAGTCACGAATGGCTGCTTCTGCGAATACGAGTTGGGAAGTATAAAAGACCCGCAGACGGCTGGTCCTTCTCGCATTAGCAGTTACCCACCTCAATAGGAAGTACCAAAGACAGTGATAGCATCCACGAAACTCAATCCAACACCCTTTGCGAGAACATAAACGTCAAAGTCTCCAAGATGAGCACATCGAACTTCGTTTTGGGACATTATCCCGTGCGTCCCAATTACCCAAGCGCGAACGCTCACCATCCAAACGCTCCTGGATTCATCTTCAATCCAGGAGGACAACATCCAAATGCGACTGGTTTTACCTTTCCTAACTCTCAGCAATACAACCCTAATCCTTCCGTCTTTCAAGCTGGGCCGCAGACGCAGCAGAACCCGGCGAATGGGTTCCGCTTTGAGACGACTTTTTGGGCACCACCTCAAGGACAACCGCCAAGATAGAGGAAACAAGGGAGGTACGACAAATTTGACAAAATTAGCGGGAGGAGTCGAAGAAGAGCTCTCATTGAATGCAACGATACTTGGAAGTGCCATGGCGAGTGGCATGCATCTCTCGAGCTGTAGGGTGGGAAGTTCATGATTTGGTAGGGGCTTGAATGCTTACCAGGCTGGTTCGATGAGCTATATGACTTGAAACATTCACCATAACATCAATCTTTGATTGAGATACCTCTATTATTAGACTCATGGTCCTTGACTGCGATTTGTGAAAAGCATGTAGTGTCCAATCTGCCTGTGCACTTGCTCATCAGCGACGTAGATCTGACCGACCTAGATCACATCTGTTAGGATCCTAGCGCGAGCCTTCTCATCCAGGAAGAAGTCAGTTACAGCCGATGTAAGCTGCTTCTGTAGGATTGGTATGTCGCCCTGTGAGTGTACGTGGAGATCTTGTGAGGAAGAGTAAGTAGATGCCTTCTCGAAGCACACTGTGCCAATCACGTTCAAGACACGACGGAGAACGCCCGCTTTAAGCTTTTTCGACCAGGACGCGATCATCACATCGACTTGACCTGCAGTATGAGGCATTTTGCGTATTGGAGTGTTGTGCATATATCACGATCCGCGCCTGCATCAACATCAGCAGCAGCTAAAATTATTCAAAGGGCTAGTTGGCAGCACACTCAGTGTTCCGAGGTACAGAGCACCATGGATAATGCCAATGCGGAGGAAGCCAGTGCACTACAGTAGTAGCTACTTCTCCTTACATCATACCACAGCAACAGCTCAATCTGGCAACACAAACACTCTTACATCGAGGAAAACCTCCATCGCAGATACATGCCACGCCGTTGACACATGATTCCTAAGCTAGATGCACAGGCCGTTCAACGGCAGTCCGCTGCTACATTCTCCTGTGGTAGGAGGAGCTATGCAACCGGACGAACGGTTTCGAAATACCGAAAGACGAACTTGTAGTACTGAACATCTGCTGTAGCGGGGCGTTGTGAGCTGACGCGTCGCTCCTCGCATAGTCCAGCTAACAGTGGTGTTTCATTCATTGATCATACCAGCCAATAATTGTTTCACAAACCATAATCGTTTGCAGGAAGGTTTATACTGATGCAGATGTATGCACACAGGTCTGGCGCTGGCACAACGCTGTCGATCCAGACGACGACAATCGCAATACTGAACGGTTGGAAAACATTAGAGGACGTCGCAGTACCATACCCCTGGACTGTACACAAGGCGGTGAGCAAAAAAGGGTGTATTTGTCGTTCAAGGACCTCTTGAATGCCGTGTGCGTTTCTGCTAGCTATGACACGACAGTCCAAAGATGTCATAAAATCTGCACATACCGACAGTCATCAGTCACTGGCTGGAGTTGTCGGAAGTAGCGCGTTCGTCTGTGTTCTCTGAGGCGGAATAGTAGTATTAACAGAAGGGCCAATAGATCAACCAGACCCAACGTGTCCTTCTCGCATCATTTCAGATCGTGATCATTTGTTCCATAACCCATCGTTGGCCGAAGAAACTTGGGTCTCGATTCACGGTGTCCATCCATTTGTAATTGAATGTGACGGTGAGGCAAGTGCGGATGCGTCCTGACCATAATTATGTAGTAGTTATGGAGTTACGCATGACAACGAAAGGTCAACACCCGAATAAAAATACAAGAGCATAACTTAGAGCACGGAATAAATTTCAACTCTAACAAGGAATTAACCCCCTTGTCAGAAAGCTTCGAAGGCCGAGACCTCGTGCCCGCACAAGCTCTGTCACACAACCCTTGGGAAAAAGTCTTCTTCCTAATAAAGCATTGTGTAGAGGAAGTCATTGTTCACCGTTGACAGGCAAATTGTTCTTGACCGCAGAGGAAAGAGTTGGATATCAAGCATTTCAGGTTTGTACTCGAATACTCGTAAATCCAGCCTCCCACCGACCTTCAAGCAGTAACGAATCACACTACATACCAAACGACACACTGGCGGCGTGGCGACTAGAGGCATACCTCAAGCTTAGTTACTCCCTGGATTGGCTGCGTTCGCTGGGCATTGCTTAACGAAACTTGCATTGGTCAGCAGACACCAAAGGTCAGCCATCAAGCAGGACTCGGATTTCCTTGCATATTGACTGGTCGCCAATCCTGCATTTCTGGTCGTTTTGGAGAATTCGGCACGCGCCATTTTCACCTGCAAATCATTCTTGCGGTTTGGGTGTGTTCGCTGCATCATAAGTTAGCGGCTTACTCTCGACTGGGCCGAGTCGCCAACACCCGCAAATCCTACCTGGGGTCGTTCGCACTGTTCCTGCCCTCCTCCAAAATCGCACGACCAATTCAATTCGACCTCTACCCTCTGATTTCCAGCACAGCCACTTCTGTCCGCATAGAATCAACTAGCATAGTGTGTCATCCTTATTCGAAAGATTGAGATTAGATTTCCAGGATTTGTCCCGAAGACGTTCAAGTACTTTCTCACACGACTTTACCGAGACTTATAAACTTATCTATCTTGTGCGGGCGACGTCATTTCACTGCGACGAACGAGCCCTTTCTCGAACAGCCCTTATCTCACCTCGGCCAGCCAACTGATAGGGCATACCGAACAGTACCCAATCCGCATTCACCTGCGGCCACTCACATGAATTCTCTTTCCGCACAGAGACCTTCCGCGTCGCAAGCCTCCTCTTACATATCACAGCCTAGGACTCCGCTTCCACGCTCAGATGACGACCCAATAGCGTCAGTGGTGCAGGGCACCAAAGCCCTGTCTGTGAGCAACAGCGGTACCGCAGCCACTCCAGCAGCCACTCCAGCAGCCAATCCTGGCCCCACGGACCACACTCCCACCCACCCAAAGAAGCCCAAAATGACTTCCCGACTGACCCGAATGTTCTCACGAACCGACCAGAGAGATATTGATGCTGTGAGGACCACGGAGTGGAAAGACAAGGAGAAGACTTCTGGCGAGGATACAAGAAGCACGTCTCCCACCCATCCCACCCAGACACCGAACGGGACCATCCCACATCGGACGGACTCGCAGGGAAAAGATCGTAGAATGACCATTCTCGGAGCGGCCAAGGAGAAAACGAGACTGGAATCCATGTCCGACCCCCACGTCAAATCTGGACGCTTCGAGCAGTACGACGATGGCACTCACGCCCATTTCCTGAAATCGGTGAAGAGACAAGAGAAGCTGTCAGGCATGCTCGCCAAGATTCTGGGAGGTAGCAGAAAAGACAGTGAAGACGGCGAGCAACAACTCTCCCTTATGCACAACTGGGTGGACCAATTGCGACTCGAGAAAGATTTTCTTGCCAAAGATGCAAAGGGTGGACCCAACAATACCGCAAACCTGGTCGAGAAATACGGCAAATGTCAAGAGATTGTCGGTCGTGGAGCTTTTGGTATTGTCAGGATATCCCACAAACCTGACCCTGAAAAGCCAGATCGAGAACTGTTGTACGCAGTCAAGGAATTCAGAAAACGGCCTCAAGAGACGTCCAAGAAATATCAAAAAAGGTTGACGAGTGAGTTCTGCATATCCAGTTCGCTTAGGCACCCGAATGTCATACACACCCTCGACCTCCTGCAAGATGCGAAAGGTGATTACTGCGAAGTCATGGAGTACTGTGCAGGTGGTGACTTGTACACGCTTGTTATCGCGGCTGGCACTCTCCAGGTCGCCGAGGCAGACTGCTACTTCAAGCAACTGATGCGAGGTGTCGAATACATGCATGAAATGGGCGTAGCTCACCGCGACCTCAAACCGGAGAATCTCCTCCTCACAACTCATGGCTGTCTCAAAATTACTGATTTTGGAAATGGAGAATGTTTCCGAATGGCTTGGGAGACGGAACCACACATGACGGCTGGTCTTTGTGGATCAGCGCCATATATCAGCCCGGAAGAATACGAGGGTGGCGAGTTCGATCCCAGAGCTGTCGACGTCTGGGCTTGTGGTGTAATCTACATGGCTATGAGGACTGGACGCCACCTTTGGAGGGTTGCAAAGAAGGACGAGGACGAGTTCTACGAAAGGTACCTCGAGGGGCGGAGAGATGAGAACGGGTATGCGCCCATAGAGAGTTTGCACAGAGTGAGTGTCAACCCACAATCAATGAATCGTGTAAGGAATACTGACAATGCCCAGTCCCGATGCAGGAACGTCATATATTCAATACTCGACCCCAAATCCGAACGCCGAATCACGGCCTCACAGGTCCTGAAAAGCGAGTGGGGCCGTGACATCAAGGTGTGTCGAGCTGGTGAGGAAGGCTACTGAGCTCAAAGTACACTGGCGAGGAAAGGCTGCACCACTCTCGCAGGGCAGAACTGGGTAGGAACGATCCATACGACGACCCATCACGAATTGATGTCTTCTGCATAGCTCATACCTCATAGAGCTTGTTTACATGCATGCATCATTGGCCGTGATTGAGCGAGCATTTGTTGCTCATGATGCACATTTGGATTAGACGGCAAGAGCCAGTCTCCATAACAACACGACCTATGAATTCATATAGTCCATTTCAGGGGGAATTCATCGTGAAGAATGGATTTCGTTCTTTCCATTTTGTATTGTTTGTGAAAACTGCACCGCCTATTTATCAGGAGTGACGTACGTGCTGACTAATCAACAGATCCGTTGGCAGCTCTCATGAAGCTGAACCAAGCATGAGTCTCGAGTTAGGATGGCTCATGGCTCGCGTGACTCACGGCCCTGCGATTGCTTGAATTTATACCTCCGAACGTACCTCCACCCGAGCGAGAATCGAAACTCTGAGCTGACCATATTTCTACCAATTTTCAATTGTTTGAGCCCGTAAAACGTGCAAGAAGATGGTGTGTGTATTTCGAACATCCTGGATGATTCACTTTCTGTATTGATCCCGTCACGATACCAACGACGCCAAACACTGGCGCTAAATAATTTGTCCTCCTGTTTGGTGTCACTCACGTGGCCGAATGGATGGGCCAGCGACGGTAATCGACAGCAGCACTCATGATCAGTGTGCGTGGTTAGAGATGTGGGAAAGACGAGAAGCCTCAGTGACAACTTTTGTTATCGTAACTTCTCGTCAGGTGCTTGCTTGTTTGGTGCGGACATCAAGATTTGTCTCAACGGTGTTTTGTAGCCAGTTGCTATGCAGGGCAAGAGTATCATCCTTTACCACGTGCAGAAATGTAAAAAGTAATTACCCACAGGGTCTGTCCCCGTAACGATGTTAGTAGCTGTAGCATGCTCGGTCTAGAGATCAGCCACGCTGGTGATTAAGAGGAAATGCTTTTTCTATAGCTGAGGTTGGGGCGGAACGAGTTCTTATGAGAAGTTCGTGATACAGGCCGCCGGTTCGGATCTTCTTAGTTACGTTATCATGTAGTTCTCCGTTCTATTTTACATGTTGTCTTCCGCTACTTGACTAACTTGGTCTGTTCCGTGAGTGAATGTTGCCTTGATACTGCCCCGAAGTGGTAGTCCCAACGTTAATTCAGTGAAATTAAACATCAACATGACAGAAGTAATATACCCCTTTGAACTTCTATTGTAACACTGCCGTTCATGCCCCGCACCATAGCTGTAGTGAGCATGTTCAGCCCCCAGGTCTTGATTAAGTATTATGATCATACCCTAAATTTGGTCCCCAATTACGTGTAAACGAATCACACAGAAATATCTCCACCGTCTGGTTGGTCTAGGTGGTTATGACGTCGGTTAGTCTACACAATACACGCTCACGAAGCGACCTTCATCTGACTTAGAATCAGGTCTCATAGTTCATCTATGAATCTAGCTTAGCTAGAGATATCCGAAGGCCGCGAGTTCGAATCTCGCACTGGACAGATTTATGATCTTTTTTGCATGTTGTACAGTCTCGATCAGTTGGAAATTGGTGGAGATGTGTCAACTTAAAGTTTTTGTGGGCGGGCTTCGGGTAGGGATACGGTAGAGGTGTGGGTTTGAGCAATTACGAGGCTGTAAGCTATAACGAGTTACTGTATATTGATTGCATCGAATATCATAGCATTGTACTTATATCTTTAGGAGTACTACTGACTTAGGTCCCTCGCTGTCGACCTGAACCTGGGCTAGTGTTTGGGGTTAATTTCCAGCAAGCTTTTGTTGAGAAATAGAAAGAAGTGAGCTGATCATTAGAGTACATTATGCACGATAACACATTCAGATACAGATTGTTGTGACTTGTGGATGTTCTAGCGATCTCTCAGCAGAATTTTTAATGGTAAGATTGCACGGAACGGAGTTTTTGCTGTTTCAATCGCGATACCTGAAGACCGGACGTGCTTAAAGGACACCGACGTCTCCCTCCGTCAACCCGAAAATGCTTCAGGGTTCCTGCCGCGACAATTTTAACAGTTAGTCCGCTGACTCAATCTCGATGCCCGCACAACACGGACTGTCGTCTTATCGGCACACTTACGCATGATCCTCCCTAGCTCGTGAACGATGTCCTTGCTATCAATTCGACAGGCTTGAATTAGTTCATCTCCTGGAAGCATAAACAGACCTTGATAGATTTCATGCCATTTTGGGACAAGGAACCACGTTTGAGCTCGCGATGGTACTTCATGTAAATGTTGATGGCTAGCTCTCCCTAAGGTGAGTCAGTCGATACAGTTTCTCTCCAAATTTCATCAGTAGACGTCAAACCGCCAAGTAATTTCTTGACTACAAGAAGAACCATCGCATATGATTGGATCTCCACGCATTCAAACGGTGATATCGGGAACGTAACACTCGCCTTCTCTGACTTGTCTCGACGTTCGTTTCCACGATGTTGGCAATACCGTAATTCTCCTCGGTGGCACATCTCTGACTCAGGTCAAACCCAGTTCCATCCTATCGCTACTGAGGATCGTTTCGCTTTCCACATAGTCCTGCACTTCATGTTGTCTTCTTGCAGTGTCTTGAATTCATGCCATGCAAAGGGTATGGCGGAAGACCTTGATGACCCGCGGGAATGGCTACCGGTTGATGCCTGTCAGATTGTAGAATCGCCAACGCGTTCTCGTAGGGAAACCAGGATAGCAAACAACAACGCTATATCCTGAGCGACGTACGGCTATCCAGCTTGTACAACGGGTTAAACTTCTTACGTCACAGGAGGGCTCTTTGAGGAGACTCCATTCCATC